>JACCDR012392776.1_pt1 | contig 33347 bp, 26 predicted proteins | sample 7446431 | NCBI WGS metagenome assembly JACCDR01 (sample SAMN15323443, study PRJNA562643) | freshwater metagenome | isolation source: river surface water | place: USA:Blue River Watershed | collected 2017-08-17
GCGAGACTCCCGAAGCGCACATGAACCGCAACGCGCTTGACGCCTACGAATGCCCCGGCGTTCAGCGCGAATGGCGAACATGGCAAGCCGCCGAGGCACAGGCGGTAAGGCGGTGCGCGGAGATTGTGGCGGATTATTGGCCTGCCGCCGATGACATCCGCGCCGAATTCCCCGAGGCTTTCCCCGTTGACCCTAACAAGTGGGCGTTTGATAGAGGGCTGGAATCGACATGAACGCCAAGGAAGTCGCCGCCATGCTCGGGGTATCCCCCCGGACGGTGTACGATTTGCCGATTCCGCGCTTCCAGATCGGCCGCCGCGTCGTTTGGGAGCCCGTCGACGTCGCATCCTTCAAGGAATCATGCCGGTCTATTACAACAAGGCCCGCCGCCGCTGGTCCTTCCAGCTTCGCCGCACTGTCTCCGGCCGCATCATCCGGACTAGCCGGCTACTTCCGGAAGGATGGGATCGAGCCAAGGCCGAAGCGTTCGACCGCGCAGAAACCGCACGGCTATTCGGGCTTGCGGCTGGCACACTCCGCGAATCCCCTTCAATCGAAGTAGCCGTCGCGCTCTACCTGGACCACCACCGGGACTTGCGCAACATCCGCAAGTGCAAGCAGGATCTGGCCGCCCTGTTCGGCTACTACGAAGGCAAGACCTTCGACGACCTGCCGGCCATCAGCGCCGAAGTCATCAAGGACCATCGCGACGACCTGGCGCCGGCCACCATCCGCAACCGGCTCGCCTACCTGCGCGCGGCCTGCAACTGGGCATGGAAGCATCAAAGCATGGGCGACCAGCAGCCGGGCGCCCGAATGACGATGCCGGCCGTCAACAACGAGCGCCAGGCCTACCTGACGGCCGATCAGGTGCATGCCCTGGCCAAGGCCTGCGAGCGGCCGGAAACCGGGGCGATCGTGCGACTGGCGTTCTATACGGGGTTGCGGTGGATCAAGGAGCTACTACCAAGGAAGCCGGCTGATGTCGTCAACCTCGACGGCACTACCTGGCTTGTAGTGGGCAAAACCAAGAACGGTTTGCCGCGCATGGTGCCGATACCCCCGAAGGTGATACCGGACCTGCAATTCCTGCCCCTTGAGCTGGACCCCGGCACCTACTACCGGGATTTCCTCAAGGCTCGCAAGGCGCTGGGGCTGGATCACATCCGCATGCACGATCTGCGGCATTCGCTGGCCAGCGCCATCGTCAGCCAGGGCAACAGCCTGCAGGACGTGAAGGCCGCACTCGGGCATGTGAGCCACACCTCAAGCCAGCGCTACAGCCACCTCTACCCGGAACGGCTGAAAGAGGTCATCTTCCAGGTGGGCGAGGGCAAAAAGCCGTTGCAAACACGACGGAAATTTGCAAACACGGAAAAGCCGAAGCGTGCCGCGTAAGTCCTTGATTTAACGTGGTGCCTGGGACGGGAATCGAACCCGTACAGCGGTTACCCGCCGAGGGATTTTAAGTCCTATCCGCGCTCGTCGCACGACGCGCTTCTCTCTCTGTAAATCCGCGCGCTGAGTGCATTGTTTGCATATTTCGCCACCCATGTGCCGTAAATTTGCAAACAGATTTCGCCCCCATCACCACGGCTGCGCCACATCCCCAAAGATGGTTTGTGCTCCGGTGATAGATTACCGCACCTAGCTTTTATTTCGGGGGGCGTCATGCGGTGGATACTGCCTCTTTTGCTTGCGATTCCCGGCGCGGCATTTGGCCAGGCGGCGTGGGACGCGGCCATCATCGCCAAGGTTGCGCATTCCATGGTGCGCCTGCACGACGGCACCGGCAAGAACGAACGGCTGATGCCTACAGCGCCATTCCGAAACCTCATAATCGCCCGCGATCGACTGTCTGCCGTCACCGGCCAAGCCCCCGAGATTTTTGTCGTAGACGACAATCGCTTCAACGCCTTCGTCGGGCCGAAGCTGGGAGCGAATCGAATCGGCTTCACCCTGGGCTTGCTGCGCGCCGTCGGCAACGATGTCGAGCTCCTTGCCGCAGTTATGGCCCACGAAATGGGGCACATCGCCCAAAGTCACATTGTCGCCGGCGCTGTTCGCGATTCCATACTGGAAACATTGGCCGAGGTCGCTGGAATGGCCCTGGAAGCTCGGACCGGCACCCCGATTGGCGGCGTTGTCGGCGGGCTTGCCAGCAGCGCGGCGGCTCGAGTCGCCTCGCTGGCCTTTGACCGCTCCCAGGAACATGAGGCGGATTCCTACTCCGTCCGCGCGTTGCGTGCGGCCGGATTCAACCCGGAGGCGGTTGAGCGCATGTTGCAAAAACTCACCATGACACGCCCGGAATGGCTGTCCACACATCCAGCGCCAGAATCGCGGCTGGAAAACGTGCGGCGGGAGCTCGCGATGCCCGCACCGTTGGCCGCACCGACAGCGCGAATACCGGATCAGTCGATGTCCTCAGGCAGTCCTTGACAAGTGCCAAAAGCGTCGGCATAGTTCGTGAACCGCTGGGGGTCCAGCGGTCGGGATTGGCGTCCCGAATGGAGCGGTCGACAAGGCCGCTATGCAGTTGCAAGCGGCCTTTTTCTTTGCCTGTGCACACCAGTTTGGCGGCCGGGCGGGAGCGGACGAAAGTCCGGCCGGTGCTCCATCGGTACGCCAACTCTCGTTTCGGTCGCCACCCAATTGGCGTTGGGTGGCGGTTCAAAACCGCAACTGGAGCACATCATGGCAAACATCACTGAAGCACCTCCTCTCGTAGATGTCGCGCGAGAACTCAACATCGAAATCACCGCGCACTTTTCGGTGCGCTGGCGTGGCAGCCGCACGGCGCTTGAAGCCGAAGGTTTGATCCCGGCCAATGCAACTTGGCCGACCAGCCGCACAAACCCGACAACATGGGCTGCCGACGAGTACCGTTTTGTCTTGAGCCGCGAAAAACCGTCTGGCGATCAAATTGGTGACATCTGGTCGTTATCGCGTACCCGGCGCGGCCAAGGCGCCTACCTTCGTGCGTTGATGTTCGAGCACTACGCAGAAATCAGTCGCCTGCAATTCATGATGACGCCGGCGGGGTTGGCGCATGCCAACCGCTGCGTTGAGGCACGCCTTGATAAGGAATTTCAAGGATTCATGGTCGCGGCCGGTTGCGCAAAGCCGCGGCGCGCACGGCGGTCCAAGGTGGGAGCATAGCCATGGCCACCAAACTCAAAACCCCGGAAGCGTCGCCCATCGTGCTGCCAAAGCTCAACCTGCAGCGCGTGCAGATCACACTCATCGGTGACAGCCCCCTGATCTGCCACGCTTGGAGCCAAAAAGCCAAACAGCAGATGTTGGACCGCCAAATGAAACGTGCCGCCAAGGCCAAGGAGGCAAAGAATCCTGAGCAGGACTACTCCGACAGTTTGTATCCACATCCAGCCGGCGGCTACGGCTTTCCGGTGGTCGCGTTCAAGGCATGCGCAGTCGATGCTTGTAGCCAGGTCGATGGTCTCACAAAGGTATCGGCACGCGCAGCCTTCCACATCGACGGAGAGCTTGTGCAGATTGATGGTGAGCCGTCGATGCGCGAGGACATGGTTCGCGTCGGCCTCGGCACTGCCGACATCCGCTACCGCGGCGAGTTCAAGCGGTGGCGCACCACGTTCGAAGTCGTGCTTAATGCGGGCGTCATGTCGCCCGAACAACTGGTCGGGCTGTTCGATGTGGCCGGCTTCGGCGTGGGAGTTGGCGAGTGGCGCCCCCAACGTGATGGCGGCTACGGCCGTTTCCACGTCGCGCGCGAAGGGGAGGCTTGATCATGTCCGGATTGATGGTCTATGAATGGCGGCCGGAATGTCGCATCGCCCTGGACGCGCAACGGGTCGGCCTACAGCTTGAGGCGATCAAGGAAAAGAACGGCGGCATGCTGACACCCGAAGCGGTCGTCACCCACGCCCGCGCCGCCACGTCGGCGCTACACGCCTATTTCGAGTGGGATGACAGCGTGGCTGCCGCAAAGCACCGCCTCGAGCAGTCGCGGTACCTGATTCGTCACCTGGTGGTGAGGGAAGTCGAAACGCCGCAACTCGCGCACAAGCCTATCCGGGCGTTCGTGCACGTCGAAAAACGCGACGCGGATGGGCGGGAAAAGTCTGGTTATCTTGGAGTCAGGGAGGCCTTGAGCGACCATGAAATACGGGCGCAATTGCTGCGCCGGGCGCTTTCGGAATTGAAGACTTGGCAGACTCGCTACACCGAAATGCAGGAGCTCGCGCGAGTATTTGACGCAATCGGTCAGGCAGAACTAGAGTTGGGAATCAGGTAGGACCGCTACGCACTTCGGTGGTAGGCGGGGCACCCTTCGGGGTGCCGAAACTTGGCAGGCAGGGCAAGTCTAGGCAACGCAAGGCGCGGCGCGGTTGGGCATGGCAGGCTTGGCGTGGCAAGGCGCGTCGTGGCGAGGCTCGGCGAGGTATGGCGCGGCAGGCTAGGCGTGGCTAGTCGTGGCATGTCGAGGCAAGGCATGTCGAGGTCCGGCAAGGCAAGGGCCCGGGGGAAACCCCGGGCTTTTTGCTTTTTACCAGCGCAGCCCTGTAACCCGCTCGATCAGCCACAGGCCGCCACCGATCACCGCAGCAAGCCCGAGCAGTGCCAAGATGAAACTGGGATCCTGCACGACCGCCAAAACAACCGGCGCGATGAACAGGGCCACCCACAAGAACGCGACAAAAAGTTTCACTGCGTGACCTCCTGTAGCATGCGCCGCCTCAACTCCGGCGGCGCTGACTTGATGAACCTCTCGTCGCGCGTCAACCGCATTTCGTGCACGCGCCTGCGAATCTGCTGCGGCGTAATTTTGATCGGCATGTCGGGGTTTTCGGCATTCCATCGCGCCAGCCGGTCTTTCGCCTCGACTGCCGCCGCCTGATTCCCGTCAACCTGCGCGCGCGCCATCTCGCCTGCGATTTCCGATTCTACGGATTTCGCCAGTTCAATGTCGCGCTGTCCTTCGGTAATCCGCCGACTTCCGGCGGCCACCGTGGCAGGCTGGAAGCCTATCGCCTTCACTGCCGCATCCAACGGTGTTGCATCGGTCACGCGCTTGCCGCGACTGTCGCGGTACTCGCCTGTGGACATCATTTCAGCGGCCTTGGCCAGGTTCTTGAGCGCTGTCGGCATGACTTCGGACACGTTCCCGGCGCTTGCCGCGCGCACGGCGCTTTTCACAACCCCGCCCGCGGCACCGAACACTTCCGCCACCTCGCCAAAACCATCCTTCTTCGCCGGATCCAGCATCCGCGTTCCCGGCACCAGATTGCTCATGCCCAGGCGCCCCGCCACATCCAGCGGGAAACCGGGCAGCGCCGAAAAGCCATGCAGCGCAAACTCTGCGGCGCCGTCGCCCAGCAGGTCGGCCACCGCACTGCGCAACTCCTTTTTGCTGTTGGTCGCGTAACCCAACCGTCGGCCCAGCGTGTCGATCAGGTCTTCCAGGTCATCGGCAAACGGCAGGCCCTCCAAACCAGCGGCTACCATTAGCATGCCCAAAGCCATCAGCTTCTGCTTGTTCGGCAGCCGCATCAGAAATTCAAGGTACGCCACCGAGAATTGCTTGAAGGTGAACAGCGTCGCGCCGATCGCGCCGCGCGCCCAGTTCGGGCGGTTCGCCTTGTTGTACAGACCCTGAGTTTCGTGCACAGCCTCCACGGCAAACAGGTAGGGGTCCGGCTGCTTCGAGGCCAAGCCCACGTCATAGGCCGCCATGAACGTCAGCCGCCGATTGAACGCCTCCGAAAGCGCGAAGAACCCACCCCACGCCTTGGAGAACGCCCGCCAGCGTTGGCGCGTGATCAGCCCGCCCGTCACCTTCTCCGCCAGGTCTCCGCCCGTACTACCTCCCGCGTCAGCCATGAGCTGGTGAATCTCATGCGGTGCCGTGATGCCGTCCGCGTTGGCGCGCTGCAATGCCGCCTGCATGCCGGGGTTGGAAACACGACCGGTCGCAGCCGCCTTCGCCGCGCGCGTCATGATCTTCGCCAGATCGCCGGCGCCGACAAACTGGCTCAGGTAAGGCGCGGTCATCAATACCGGCTGCGTCAGGTTCACCGCGGCCGAAGCGATCGAGCCGCCCATGAAATGCATGAACAGGAAGTTTCGGAGCCCGGCCGCCTCTTCCTGCGGGTTGCGCACGTACTGCACCAGTTTCTGCGCCTCTTTCTGGACGTCGCCCTTGGCCTGGGGAATGTCCGCCAGCGCCTCGGTGATGTCCGGGCCGTTCAGGTTCATCGCCGCCTGCCGCGCGTTGCTGGCCACAAACTGCGCCAGCACCCGCTGCGCGTCCCAACTGAACCCGGCAACCCCCTTGCGCTCAAGCATGCGCTTCATGGCGGATTTGCTGGCCACCGCCAGTGCGATGTATTCGCGGAAAGCCGCATCCTCGTCCAGCCCCATGAACTTGCCGAACAATTCCACCGTCTCCGGCGAGATCCCGGCAAACATCTTCCACTGTTCATCGTTCAGCACCGACTTGCGAACCTCCTTGCCCGGATTCTGTTGGCGAAGCGCCAGGGCCGCGACGTTTGCCTCGGCTTGCGTTTCGTACATCGCAAAGAACTCCGGCGCTTTTTCATCGCCCATCGCCACCGTGAAACGTCCGAACCGCATGGCCGGGGCATAACCGCTGTCCTGCAGTTCGCGGGTGTAGTCGCGCATTTCCTGCATTTTCTGGCGCACCGTGCCGATTTCTTCAAGCCGGTCGGCCAGGTCTTTTGCTAGTTCGTCACTGGTCTCCGGTACCGCGTAGTCCTGCCGCAGGTTGCCATAAGCATCCATCTGCAAACTGCGCACAACCTCCCGCTTGCCCGTCCGGCCCGCCTCGAAATCCGCAATCTGCTGGCGCACCTGGTCGGCGCGCATGCCCATCATCGAATCGATCGCCGTGAAGGTTTCGTCCAAAGACTGGCCGCGCACGCTCTCGGTCATCACATAGCGCCGCGCCATCTTCATCAACAGCGACTGCGCCATCCGGTCAAGGCTGGCATCGACTGCTGCGCGGAACTCCCGGTACAAGCCGATCTGCCGGTCATCCAGCTTGAAATCCTTGCGCAGTTCGGCGTCCGAAAACACCTTCTGCTTAACCCCTTGCTGGCCCTCGATGTTCGCAAACACCGCTTTGCTGATGGCCACCATATCCTCGCGGTGCTTGCCGCTGCCCTGGGCCAATGCTCGGCCCACATCCCCCATGGTCTCCATGCGCTGCAGGATGTTCGGTGCCTCCTGCTCGGCCTCCATGGCAAAACGGCTGGTGTCCTGAATCTGCTGGTTCACCGCGTCAAACACTGCCCTGAAATGCTCGTCCTTCTTCGCTTTGTGGTACTGCGTGCCGATAGTCCGGTTCCACATGTTGAAGGTCTCCGACGAATCCATCAGGTCGGAAAGCGTGTTGAAGGCTCCGCGGCGCGTGGCGTCGCTGCGTAGCGTGTCGATGGTCTGCCCAAGATCGCCCCGGCTGGCCAGCGGCGCGTCATCCATCAACCCCGAAGCCTGCCGCGCCGCATTCACTTCGGCGCGCCACTCGGCATCCTGCTGGATCTTGGCGGGGTCGAACGGCGCATCGCTCATGAGCCAGCGCACGAAGTCGGCCTTGCTCACCTTGTAGCTGCCGCCCTGCCCCTTGGCGGTGTACATGCGGTCCCGGCCGGCGTAGTTCTTCAGGTCGCCGTCCTCGTTGATCTCGCTTTCGTTCCAGTTGAAGACCAGGCCACCCAGCCCTTCCTGGCCCAGCTTGGCGAAAATGGCGTCGTAGGCTTTGCGGGCCTTGGCGTCGGTCAGAGGCTTGTCAAGCTCGGGCGCGCCCTGGAACAGGTCGCCGCCGGCATCCTTGTTCATGCCCTTCAACTGGTCTGAAAGGCGGGCGGCCATCGCATCCCCTGCATTCACCGTCACCGGCGCATTGGCATCCCGCATCGCCTTGCGCACCGAAGCCTGCAGCAGAATTCCGAGGTCGCGCTCGCTGGTCACGTTCCTGAGTCCGGTCTTGAGCAAGAATGCCTTGATGGCGTCCATCAGGCGTTGCCACCAGCCCATCTTGCGCACATCCGCGCTTTGACCGGCCTTGGCCACAACCTCCTGCATGAAGATCGGCGAACCCGGTTCAAGATCGTAGTTGCGCTGCACATGCTTCCAGGCAGCCACAATCGCCGGCTGGCCTTCTTTGTGCAGGGTCTTGACTTGGGCCATCACGCGGGCGTACTGGTTGCCCAGCATTTCCTTCAAGCCGTAGTGCTCGCCAATCTCATGGAGCAACACCTCGGCGGCCTGCCCCGGCGCCAGGTTGTCGGCAAAGATGTAAGCGGCCTTTCGGGAAGGCCAGTAGGCGCCGTGGTCGCCGCTTTGAAGCTGGTTCGTCAGCCCCTTGGGCGCGTTGTCCCAAGTGGTGATGTTGAGGATGCCCTCTCGTTCGAGAGCGGCTACTCCGTCTTTGCCGAAAGCGCTGGCGAGCTCGGCTCGGACGGCATCAACGTTTCCAGTTCGGCCGCTGCGGCTTGCGTCGCCTTGAGCTCTTCCGGCGTCGGATTCTCCAACTCGCGCTTCATTTCGGCGCGGAATCGGTTGTTCTCGGCTATCTCGGCTGCTCTGTCCATAGTTGGCTCGCTTTTCACCCGCGCTGATGTACCGGGCAAGTGAGATATTACCTTCAATAATCACATCCGGGTCGGACGAATTGTTGAGAATTGTCGTGCCGATCTTCTTCCAAAAGGGCAAGGCGTCATCTTCATCGCCCTTGGCTGCCGACTGGATGTTGAACACCTCCATCGGCGTGGTGCCGTTGTGCAGGAGCATGCCGGCAATCACGCCTTCGCCGTGGTAGTAGCCCTGCTCCCGGTATGCCTGATCAATCTGGATGTTCCGCAGGGACACAAACTTGCCGGCGGCATCCATGTGCACCAGCACCATGCCGACCTTCTTGGCCATGCCGTTTGCATCTTTCATCCGGCGGTCGAAAATGTCGAACGCCAGGGCGCGGCCACCTTTGGGCACGCCCAAAGCCTCTTTTTCGCGCGCGTTGGACAGCGCCATCGTGCGGGAAAGGTAGACCGGCATCCCGGTCTTGCTGGTCTTGACAGTGAAGCGGGCGGCGTCCAGATCGCGGTAGGGGGCGGTGTAGCCGGAGCGACTGGCCAGCGCCACATTTCCGTTGTCGCCTTCGCGGGTGATGAAGGTTTTGGCCAAGCGGTCGAAAGCGGCGTTGATACGCGCGCGCTCCTCGCCGGTCGGGTACGGATTCCCCTTGTACCCCTTGCCGGCATAGCGGTCCGACTCGACGCCATGCACCAGGTAGTCCGAACGCGCCCCCATTGCAGTCAAGCGATCAAACACCCACGATTCAAAGGCACGCGCAAACATTTCCGTGGGGCGCGACCAGTAGCCGCTTTCCGACTTGCCTGAAAGCCTCTTAGCTTCTTTGGCGTACTCGGATTGGCCTTTCGGGTAGGTCTTATCGTCGGGCTCTTGTCGCACTTCCTCAAGATTCTGGCGCTGCGATTTGACGGACCTCTCGTACATAGCCTTCAACTTCGGATCCTGCTCACTCATGGCCATCGTTTGCGTGCGTTCCAGTTGCAGTTCCAGGTTACGCACCATCTGCGCCTTGGTCTCCTGATCCTGAAACAGGGCGCTCATCACGCCATCAAACGCTTTCGCCAGTTCGGGCCGCAAGTTGGGCAGGCGCATTTTGGCAACCTTCTTCCACTGGCCATCCACCTTTTCCAGACGTTCCATTGGTTCGCCGGTATAGGCCTCTTGCTCGTACCATCCCGAGGCGCCGCGTGCTTTGGTCTTGTAAGCATCTTGGCGGTCCAATTCGCCAAAGTAATGATCCAGCGCATGCGCGAATTCGTGTGCCAGGCTTCCGCTGCCGCGCAGTTTGGTCATGTTGATGACCAGTTTCCCGGGCTCGTAATGGGCTGCGAACCGGCCGCCACCTCGGGCGCCGAACGCCATGCCCATGGTGCCATTCAGGCTCATTGCGCGCGGCGGAACGCCCATGATTTCGGCTAGGTCATGCATGCCGTCGAACGCCATATTCAGGATGCGCTGCCGCTCATCCTGCGCCGCCCAGTTGCCGAACTCGACGCCACGGAAGCCGAATTCGCTGATGAAGTCGTCGGCCGTCACGTCACGATCGGTGCGCTGCGCCAAACCTTCCCGCTTCAGGTCATCCAAGTGCGGCCGATCCGGCGTCTTGTCCTCAGTCGCATTCGCCTTCAGCGCCTGCTCGTACAGCGTCTTGGCGGCGGCTTCGGCATCCTCCTTGGTCGGCAGGTAGGCCTTCGGGCCGCCAGTGCTTCCACTCACGGTGTAGTAGCCGGCTTTCACCTGATCAGCCGTCAGCGGCGTTCCGACCTTGGCGGCATCCTCCACCACCAGTTCCACGCCACGCGGCGTAGTGCCAGGGCCACCCTGCCCACGAAGGAAGAACCTACGCTTCCACGGTTCGCCCTTCTCAGGGAATCCTTCGCGCACCAACTTTTCGGCCTTGCGCGTGCTCATCCAGTCGGTCACGAAAGGATCACTGCGCCCCTTGTAGACCGAGAACAGCACCTTCTTGGCCTCCACGCTTTCGGTGCGTCGACCATCCGCGCTCACCACGCCGATGCGTTGCTTCATGGTTTCCATGGCCGCGCGCAACACCTGCTCGGGCGTCTTGTCGCCGGGGTTTGCAATGGCCTCCAAATACGCCTGCCGGAATGCCTGCATCATGGTCACGTAACGGCGTCGGCCCTCGGGCGTGTTGTCCTTCGGCTGCGCGGCCAGGCTGTCGTACACACCCTTGAGCATTGCCACCACCTTTGGTGTGGCGCCATCGGCCACCATCTGCGCGTAATCCGGCTTCCAGACATTCGCCTTGGTCGCCAGTTCGGCGCCCTCGGACTCGCTCATGGCGTCCAGGTCGTCAAGGTTAAGGCCGCGCTCTTTCCACTTGTCCTTGCGCGCGCCGCCGATCTTCTGGCCGGCGTCTTGAATAGCATCCGCGTCACGCTTGGGTGTGCGTCGCTTTGCGGCGGCTTCGGGCTCGGGCGTTTCCCGTGAAACACTCTCGGCCTTGGGTTCGGCAGCGGCCTTCTCCTGCGTGGGCGCTACAGGTTCAGCTACAGGCGTGGCGGGCGGTTGTTCCGAAGTCTTGGGCGCCATATCGCGCACCTTGGCGCGAAACGCATCATCCATGCGCACCGGGCTTACCAGCCCGATCATCTGGCCGTCGCGCATCACGCGAATGGGGCCTTGGCCTTTGCCTTCTTCCACATACTCCGGCTGCACCATGAATTCAGCGCCCGGGTAAGTGGTGGTGAAGTAGGCAAAGTAGTCGCGGTCGACCGCTGCCACTTTGTCGCCGAACTTCAGGCCGACCGCATATTCGACCTCTTTGCCGTCGACGTGATAGACGGCCACCGGCACGCCGCGCACGGTCGCCGCTTCCGCCGGAACGATCTTGCCGACCGGCAGTTCCATCGTTTCGCCGCCGGGCATCAGGCCCTTTTCCACGCCTTTGGGCCCGCCCGCGAAGTCCACGATCTTGCGGTTGGTCCAGACAAAGCGCCCTTCGTAGACGCCTCGCGCCCATGCCGCAGTGCTTGGCGTCAGGCCCAGGCTTGAAGGCGTCGGCTTCTTGATGTCGGCCGCATTGAACGGCTGGTACTTGGCCTCTTCCGCCGCCACAGCCTCTTCGGCCTCGCGCGCCTTCTTGGCATCGGCCATTTCCTGCATGATGCGGCGGGAGAATTGCTGGTCGGTTTCTTTGGCGGGTTGAGTCGCTTCCTGATTTTCGGCAGATGCGGCTTTCGGCTTGGCGGCGCGCTTCTTGGGTGCCGGTGCGGCTGCCGGCGCTTTTGGTGCCGTGTCTGCGGCAATCAGCGCTTCCAATTCCGGCACTGACATGACCGTTGTGCCGACCTTACCCTCGGTCATCACCACTACTTGCTCATTGCCGGTCGAATCGAGCACGCGCTTCTTGTCGCCGTTCTGATCCCTCCAAGCGCGGCCCTTGTAGTTGGCGGCGCGCTTGACCGGCGCCGGCGCGGCGGCCTTCGGCGGCTCTTGGGCGGTCGGCGTGACGTCCTTTGCCACCTTAAGCCCAAACACCTGCTGAATCGCTTCGGTATCACCAAACGTGGCGCGTCCCGATACCGAATCTACCGGGTCAATGTAGGCAAAGTTGGGCGAAATTGCCCATTTCGGGTTACCCAGTTCGTCGGTGGCTCCCATGCGGCTGGCCACATTGCCGGCATCCGGGTACTCGTAGTACATGCGCTGGGTGACGGCTTCGGCGGCCTTGCGCGCGCCCTCGATGGTACCGTCGTAGGGCTCCATGACCGTGCCCAGCATGGTGCCGTTCCGGTCGCGCACTTGGCGGATGACCATATTGGCGTGCTTGGGCTTTTGCGCCACGTTGGATGGTGCAGGCGCAGCGGCGGGCGGTTGCGCCGTCGGGTTGAGCCGTGCCGCAGCCAACGGCCACTTGCCGGCGTCGATCGCTTTGTGCCCCTTGAATGCCTCGTCCGGTACGGTCTTGCCCTCTTCCAGCGCGGATTCGATGAAATCCAGGTGCGCCTCGGGGCCGATGGCCTTTGGCGATACCTTCTCGCCGGTGCGCGCCGACATTTCGGCCGCCCATTCCTTGCTCCAGTCGGCGAGCGACATTTCATGCTCGGGGCGCGCGCCGACTTTGCCTTTGCGGTAATCGGCGACGCGGGCCTGTTCGGCATTGTCAGGAACTGCGGCCGGCGGCGCTTGCTCCTTCCGGCGCTTCGCCAGTTCATCGCTGATCGCCTTCAACACCTTCGGCGTGCGCGTCTTGCCGGCGATCTGGCGTAGCTCGCCGTCCGGAATCTCGCCTATTCCCCGCCCATCGAATCGAAGTTCGTCGGCGCCCACGCTCCCTGCTGCTGGTTCGGGTTCTGGCTGCGTTTCGGGTGGCTGCCGGTCGGCGGTACCATTGTTTTCTGTGCCGTCAGGAGCGCGGCCAGTTTGCGCGCGCGGGGGCTCATTTCCGCCAGTTTGGTTTTCAGGGGCTTGAGGGCGCTCTTCTGCTGCGGGTTCAACGGCACGGATGGCCTCCTTGATTTCAGTCTCGGTGAAGCCGATGCCGCGCATCAGGTCTTCAGGGCTGGCATTGCCGGCCTCGTCCAGGGCGGCATCGAGTTCCCGGCCGTATTCCGCCAGGTCGATCGCATCTTTCGGCGGCTGGACATAGCTCACGGCGTTGCGCAGATTATCCGCCTTGGCGCGCGCCACGAACTGGCGGATCGGCATGGCTGTCACCGCCCCAATCCGATCACTGCCGCGGCCGTCGCTGAAGCTGCGTGCATAGGCTGTCAGTGCCGCGTTCTCGCTGTCGAAACCCACCATGCTTTTGGTTTCGTCGTAGCGGCCGGTCTCCGGGTCGATCTGGTCGATCACGAAAACCGTTGTCGCGGCCGGGTTGTCGCCGATGAACACATCCGCGCCGTCGCCATCATTGCCTTTTGCGTTGCTCAAGTGCCCATAGTGGGCGGGCATGTTCGGTACGCTCCACGAACCATCGGCGGCCGTGCGGGTCTCGCCCTTCGGGGTTTCGATCGCCACATCGCCCAACTGGCCCAGCACGCCATCGAACCGCACCCAGCCCTTGCGGTAGTTGTCGGCCAGCTTCTGCGCCGGGGTAGCGTCGACGTTCACCGCATCGGCAATGCCGTCCAGGTCGGCGCCTTCTCGCACCGTCACCGGGTTGCTGCGGCTACCGTCGCCACGCAAGCCCTCGCGCACCATCTGCGCGCGGATCACGTCCGGCGTCAGGCCCATGTCGGCAAGTTCCGCTTGGCGCTCGATTGAATACTGGCGCGCCTGCTCATCCTCGAAGGTCGTCGCGCGGGTCAGTTCGCCGTCATTGACAAATCCGCCGCGCCCGGTCGGGAAGTAAGGAGCTGGCAAAGCCAGCATCGGGGGCGTGGCCGGTTCCGGCCGTGAAATCAAGCCCTCGCGCATCAGCGTTGCCTCGATGACATCCGGCGTCAGGCCCAAAGCCTCCATGTCGGCACGGCGCGATTCCGCCTGCTCCCGGGCTTGGCGGTCTTCAAACGTCTCCGCTCGCACGCCGTCAGCCCCGGCAATCAAGGTATCTCCGCCAGAAGGCGAGTCAGGCGCCGGCAGAGAGGCGCGCAACTGCAGGCGGTACAGGCGCCCGGCCGCGTCCTCGCGCAGGTCGAAGCGCGCGCGCGGGTCGCGGGCAATCGCCATCAACTGCAAGGCTTCGTCCCGGCGTGGCCCTTGCATTCCCTGAATGTACTTCCGGGTATCAAGCGCATCAAACCAGTCCAGCGCTTCCGATGGGGGGCGTTGCGCCGCTTCCTTGGCCTTCTCTTCGGCGCGGATTTCATCAAGCGGCCGTTCATCGTTCAGCACCTTGCGCAGGTCGGCGCCGGCGGCTGCTACTGCGGCAACTTGCTCTTCGCGCTGGCGCTGTGCGTCCGCAATTTCGGGCTGCGCGCCGCTACTCATGGCACCGGCCGCGCCACCCATAACCCCACCCATCAGGGCACCCATGCCGGCGGCTTCGCCCACGCCTTGCGTGGTGGGGCGGTTCGGATCAACCTGCTGCAGCGCGAGGTTTGCTGCCACCTGGCCGCCGCCCTCTTCCGCACCCTCGGTACCGGCTTCGATCGCGCCGCTCCTGAGCGTGCTCTTGACGACGCCCGCGCCGGACTTTTGTGCGCTGCCAGCCAGCATGCGTTCCACCGCACGCGCACCGGGCAGGGCATTCAGGGCGGCAGATAGCGCGCCAGAGCCAAGTCCGGCCTGCCGCGAGATTGCCAGGGCGATGCGCTGCTTGGCATCGGCATCGGTGATGCCTTGCGCGCGGTATTCGCGGTAGGCTGTGCTCGCCTCCCACTGTTCCTGCGGGATCTTGAGCGCTTCGTCATAGGCTCCGCTGGCCACATCCGCACCCTGCATGGCAGCGTTCGTGCCAACGGCCGCACCAGTGGCCACACCACCAGCAGCAGCCGGCGCAAGGCCGCCCGCCTTTGCCGCCACGCCGGCAACACGACCTGCGGCGGCGCCCGGTACCAGCATGGGAATCTGCTCGGCCGCAAACGAGCCCAACAGCGCGGGGTTACGCAACGTTTCCTCAACCGCCACCCCTGCTTTTTGCCATTCACCATCGGCCGCCGCCACTCGCGCGGCACGATCCTGCTCCATGGCGGTCAACGCTGGCGACTGCCCGGCCTTCCAGTACTGGCGTACCGATTGCCCGAGGTTGCGCATCGGGTTGTCCATGTTGCCGGTAACCGCCCCGCCGACCGTACCAATGCTTTCCAGAACGGCACCCACACCACCTGCGGCGCTGCGCAAAGTGTCGGTGGCGGCTTCACCCCATGTGCGGGTAGGAACTGGCGCACGCGGTGCGGCTGGCGCATCAAATTGATCGAACGGATTGACGGCACGCGCCACTCTTTGTGGTGGCGCGGTGTCTGCTGCCATAACCTGCATGAACGCAGGGGCCTCGCTGATTCGTTGACGCTGCTCGAGCAACACATTGCGGACTGCCGGGTTTCGCGCATTGGCAATCTCGCGGTCCAAGAGCGCAATGTTTTCCGGCCGGGCGTTGTCGGCCATGTCGGCGGCCGACTCCTCGGGCGTCAACGCGGCAAACTGGCGCAAATCGCCTTCGCGCCGATACGAAAGGCCCTCGCGCGCTGCTCGCGGATCGGTGTCGAACTGGTCGAACGGATTGGCCATCAGCGGTTTCCTTGTTCGGCTTGTTGCCGGCGCAAGCGGGCGGCCAAGCTGTTGTCCTGGGTTCGCCGTTGATTTTCGGCATTGTCGGCGCGCTGCATTCCTGCCACCAACTCCTGGTTGATGCGGTATTGCTCGCCGTATTGGCGCTCCCACTCGTTGAATTGCTGGGGCGTCGAGCCTTGGCCGGGCGGATCAGGTACGGGCGCGTAGGCCCTGTTGATGCTGGTCGGTTGGGCTACGGCCGGGCGTGGAGTCGGTGCCGCCGCACTGGGCGCCGGGCTCGGTGCGGCAGTACGCAAGTACGGCGCCGGGTCGATCCCATACTTTGCCCTGAAGGCTTCGGCCGCATTTGGATTTGCGCGCAAAAATTCGATGGCCGCTGGTGGCACTGGTGCAGGCCCGGCCGCAGGTCCAGGCGTTGGTCCAGCCGACACATTGGGCCGCCCGCCCTCGTACATGCTTTGCGGCCCGTTCGGCAACGAGCGCCCGTCCGGCGACTGCCATTCCCACCGGCCGGGTTGTGCCGGCGTATCCGGGTCATTGGGGCCAAAGAATCGCGTCTTTCCGGGCTGGGCCGCAACGGGCGGCTTCCAGGTTGCAAAAGCACCGGTGTTTTGGTCCATCAAGCCGCCGTCCTCGGTCTTGATGATTTTGGGCATCAGGGGCTTGGGTTCTGCGCCGGTTCCTTGGCCACGCCCGGTCTCCCGGTCGGGCAAATTCGGAATCGGCACCACACCAATCCTTCGATTGATGCCCACCCCGCGCGTGCTGTCGTAGAAATCAATCTTTGGCGACGTCTTGGGCACTTCCACGCCCAGAAATTTCGAGAACAGCGCCGGGCCATACTGGTCGCGCAACTCTTCGGGCAAATCCTTCAGCGCGGCAGCCATGCCCTTGAGTTCCGCAAGCATCGTGCGGTTGTTCTTGAAGCCTTCCGGCAGTTTCTGCCCGCGCGATTCAAACATCATGATGGCGGCCTGCGGATCCTTGGACAAGAGCTCGATGAATTTCCCGTCGTCATCGCTCTCCTGCTTTCGCCCAGCCGTCGCCAGTTCGTAGGCAACCTTGCCGCCGCCCTTGACGCCGGCCAATTGCGAGACGACGCCAGCATTGGGCAGGCCGCGGCGCACCGTTTCTCTGACGTTTTCCGTCGCCATGGCCGGCGTTTCGGGCAGGTTGATTGCCGCGTTCCAGTCCGGCACCTCGCGCGCAGTTACCCGTTCCAGTGGGTTGGCCATGCCGGTCGCCGCCTGCCCAAGTGCCGAATCGACGGCATTGGCCTGGTCACGCTGTTCGCGCGCCACCCGCATGGTTTCCTCGCTGGCCCGCACGGACTGTTGGCTGGCGGCGATCTGCTGCTCGCTGGCGCGCATCTGTTGGTTGGTGACGGCGGCGCGCCGATCGCGCTCATCCCCTTCGGCCCACACCTTTGTGAAGGGGTTTTCCCGAACGAATGCAATGTCAGCCATGAAGTCCTCGATTACGGTTGTGGCGTGGCGTAGCGGCTGCGGCGCTCGTCGGTCTTGTCCCGCGCGAACACCGATTGCAGGGCGTTGGCCATGGTGCCGGCTTCCACGGCAGCATTGGCAGTGGTCGCGCCGGCGGCAGCCACGCCAGCATCCGATACCAACTTCCCGGCGGTAGTCCCGGCCGTCTGGTTGAGGTTGGCGATATTGGTGGTCGCCGCGGCAGACTGCCCGGCCAGGCTTCCGGCGGCAGAGTCGGCGCGGCGCTGGTTGTCCTCAAGAAATTGCGCCTCGCCGCGGCGGAACAGGTCATCGCCCACCGCCACGGCCGACCGGCCGCCCAGTTTTGCCGCCAACTGGTTGCCCGCGCCGGTGCGCAACTGCCGGAGCTTTTCGGCCTGCTGGGGCGTCATCACCCCCGGCTGGTAACCCGCCACCACGCTGGACAAGTGCGACATGCCCGGGGCTGCGGCGGTGCGCGTCTTGTTCAGTTCGGTAACGGCTGCCGTGTTGCCGGCATTGACCATCCCTGCCGCTTGCTGGTTGGTCTGCTGCACCATTTCAGCGGCGCGCCGGTTGGCATCCTGCACCTGGTTACCGGCGATCACCGACATGATCGGTTGAACGACATCCCGCACCTGAAAGCCGGAAAACAGGTCCGAAAGCCAGCCCATGGCTTACCGCTCCGCGAAAACGCTGGCGAACGGATTGCCCTGCGTCGGGCCCGGGTTGGCGCTGGGATAGCCGCCGCCGGCCGCCGGGTCCATGTTGCCCATTTGGCCCTCGGCCATTTCGGCACCCTCCTGCATGGCGTCCATCTGGATAAATGGCTCAAGCAGTGGCCCAAGTTCCGGCGCCAGTTTGGTCACCAGTTCATAGAAGCGCGGCGTGATGTAGGCGTCGAGTTCCTGAAACTCGGCCGGCGTCAGCAACTGCGAGGCCATTTTCATCACCATCTGGCCGTTGATCTGCTGCTGCATCGGCTGGTCAGCCCCGGTCGGGGCCTGCGGGGGCATTCCTGGCGGCATCTGGTTGGGCATCATTTCGAGGCTCCTGCGTAGAGTTGCGTCCAGTCGGACGCGGGAACAAACAAACCGATGGCGAAGCACAGCGGCTCGCCGATGGCGCGCACGATCGCGCCGCGCCAGCAGAACGGGCCTTTGCCCACCTCATGGGCGATGGCCTTGGCCCGCCAGATCGCCAGCGGGCGCGCGATGCGGGTGGCCAAGACATTGCGGCGCATGAGGCGCACGTAGGGAATCGCCCACCAGTGATAGCCGCGCACTACGGCAGGGTGCAGGCCCGGGGTGTAGGCCACATCGAGGGCGTAAAGGTCGGCGTCAAGCAGGCCCTGGGCGTGGAGCTCGGTGCAGATGACGCGGCCACCGCCGCCGATCAGGCCGCCGATCACTCCGCCGATACCGGGCGCAATCAGATTGCCGATCACCGAGCCGACGGCGCCACCGACGTTGCCTTGGGCGAGTTGAATGCCGGCGCCGATGAACGGCACGCCGCCGCCCGCGGCCCCGGCCGCATCACCCGCTGCGCTGCCCGCAAACTCAGAGGCGCCTTCGGCAAACGATCCGCCACTGTCAAACACCGAACTTGCGGCACCCGCACCTTCGCCGGCAATATCGCTGAACGAACCGACAGAGGGCGCGTAGGCGCCATAAGTCGGCGCGGCAAAGGAGCTAAAGCCGCTTGCCGCATCAGCGGCGCCGGCAACCGCCCGGCCAGCATTGTCGGAAACAAGTGACGCATCCAGCGCATCCGGGTCGCCAAGCGCGCTGCTCAATTCGCTGGTCGACTTCCAGTTGTTGTAGAGGTTGCCGCCAATGCGTTCGGCCGCTTTGCTTGCTGCCGTGGTCGCCAAAGACCCCGCCAGATTCCCCCCCTGCGGCCTCGGCGTGTCGGCATACACATTGGCGAAAGCCGGCTTGGCAGTCTCCGTCGGCGTGGTCCCGGCGGCTTTCGGTGCGCCGCTGGTGGCGCGCAAGTTGCCCGTCTCCGGGTCGGTCTCGTAGATGTCCGGTGCCGCCCGGTAACTGCCCCGGTTGTAGACCGTCGAGTTTTTCATCACGGATTTTCCGCCGCGAAACCCTTCGCTGCCATATTCAGCCATGCTCTATCTCCAAAGGTGCCAATCGAAGGTCACGGTATTTCCAACACCCGGGGCCGCGCCCACGGTAATGGTGAATCCGCCGGTGGTTTTTGCGACGCCCACAATCACATGCGCGTTCACGCCCGGGGTGCCGGTCGAGGAAACCGCCGTCAACATCACCCGGTAACTGGTGTTGGCCTGCGCCGTCCCAAACGTCACGGCTTGCGTGGTCGCTGCATCGCTTACCGTCACGCTGCCGCCGTCAAAGGTGTCCAGTTCGGTGCGCGCCGCCTGGGCGATGCTCAACGCGCTGTTGGCGGTGGTCTGTGCAGAGGTTGCTGTTGCGGTCGCCGGGTCTACCGCTTCGGTTACGGTTTCTGTGATTTCATCCTGCGTGGCGAAGGTATTCGCCTCGAACAGCACGCGGTACAGGTCAGCCAGGTAGGACGATTGCGCAATCATGTCCCGCTGCGCGTCGCCGGTCAGGCGCGGCGGGGTCTGGAACGATGGGCGGTCAGCCACGGCCAATCTTCATCACGTCGGCCTGCAGCTTCACCACTTCGAGTTCCACGGCATCGGTGGTCATCCACTCGAATTGCCAGGTATGGGCGCAGCCGAACCCGCCAAACTCGATCACCATTTCATTGTCGCCAGCCCGGCCAAGGGTGCGGTGCACCCAGTTGGTTACCCGCTTGTTGTCGCGGATGGCGCGCACGCTGATGCGCGGCTCGCGCGTGGTGTTGCTGCCGCTGGTACCGCGCTTCAGGCGCATGCGCACGTTGTCGCAGCGCACTTCGCCCCAATCATCGAAATGGGCGGTCCTTGCCAATACCCGTTGCGGGTCGCCGCCGTTGTCAAAGGTGGATTGCTTGAGCTCATACACCCGGCCGTTTCCACCCACAAAATGCCGGTCCCACATGAAATAGTAGGACCAGCCCGGCCAGCGGGCCGGCATGCCCCGATCATCCCATCCGAACAGGCTAAACCAGCGGTTCTGCCGGTAGTCGTGCACGAACGTAACGCCTTGGGTGTCATACACATTGGTTGCGTGCGGCGCCTGCAGGACAATGAACTTTTGCCCGTTCAGGCTCATGGGGGCTGCCCAAGCGTCCGTCCAGTTGTCGATGTCCTCAAGGCTGTTGCCGATGTCGTCGCCGCGGCTCTGTGAGGTCTGCCCGGAAGCGCGCACGAATTCGCGCTGGCGGTTCACCATCCAGGTTGCGTTATCGGCGAAGATCAGGGCATCCGGTACGGTGTTGCCCTCACCCACCGACCAGCGGCGGAAAAACGGGATCGAGCCTGATGCCAGCCGTTCGTATTGCTCGGTCGATTCCGGTCCGGCCACGATCAGTTCGCGGTACGGCGTGACCAACATGCTGTTGATGTTGTCCGGCGTGCCGTCAGCGGCAAACACGTCCAGCGGATCCCATGTCCGCGTCCCATCGGTGGACGACGAATGGTAAAACCGGCCCGATTCGGTCTCGCACGCCACCAGGTAGGTGTCGATGTAGGCCAGATGGGTCGCCACCGGCGCGTCCGGCGAAAGGATTTCGCTGGTCACGCCCGCAAAGCGGATGATTTCCCCGCCGGCCGCCATCGAGATTTCATTGTCAGCGCGGGCGAAGTTGACCCGCCCCGCTCCCCGGATCGGCGCGCCGGTCACGTCCTCGGCCGTGCCGTCCTGGCGGATGCGCCACAACCGCGAGTTCGAGGCCGCGATCAGGTCGCCGCGCCATTCGCTCAGGTAGGTCGGGGCGTTCCCGGTCAGGGTGGTGAAGGATGCCAGCCCCGGAAACCGGGTGAATCCGCCCTGCTCATTGGTGTAGCAGTTCTCGATGGCCGCCGAAGCCCGCCGCAGCGCGGTTTCCTGCACATTGGTCAGGAGCTTGGCCGAAAACGGCACATCCTTCCAGGCCATCAGGAAACCGTCACTTCCACATGGCAGGCCCACTCGATGGTGTCGCTGGAATTGCCCGTCACGGTCACTCGCACTTCACCGCCGGATACCGCAAAAGCCACCGCCCACGCCGAATCGGCTTCCACCGCCGTCTGGATCTCCGTCTGAGAGCCCAGCAAGGCCGCGTTCTGGTGGCTCAAAGTGCCGTTGACCACCGCCGAACCGCTTGAAGCGCCGGTAATCACCTCGCCATTGGTGAATTCCTTGGTGATGTCTTTCAGCGTCAGCGTACCGGTAGCTCCGGAGTCGGAATCGGCGATCACGCGCGCCTTGGCGCCCGAGGTCGCCCCGGTGATGATGTCGCCCACCGTGAAATTGGCGGTCTGCGTCTGGTAAGCCAGGGTCGAACCCGGCCGGTTGGCCCCTTGGCCGATGTGGTAGACGCCGTAATCGGTGCCGTTCCTTGATCGCCCCACCACCGTGGCGCGCAGCATGGCGGCCGAACCGTAGTCCATGGTGTAGCGGAAGGCGGGGGTCACCGTGGTATCGGTCGTGACTACCGTCGCGCCCGGCCGCTGGCCAAGGGAGCGTTGCTGCCGCAACCAGCGCACCGCGTCGGCGCCGGTCAGGGTTACCGTGCTGTCCTCAACGCAGTCGATCGCCACGATGTTATTGCGCATCGTGGTCAGCGTCATAGTCGGCGAGTTGTACCAGTTCACGCCGACGAAAATCACGTCCTGGCAGCGGCCGGTGAAGGTCGAATTCCCGCCCGACACATACCCGCCTTCATGGATGAAGCCGATCACCTCGTTTTCATCGGCGCGGCTGGTGTCGCTGCCATCGGTGATGGCGATGTCGGTCGTGTTGCCCGAATACCAGCAGCCGGGGGTACGGGTCAGGCGTGCCCCGTTGATCTTCAAGCCGGTGCCGGTGTTGGAATCGAAGCCAACCCCCTCGATGACATTGCCTTCAACAATCTTGTCCACGTAGCGCAGTTCAACGCCCACGGTTGTGCAGGCGTACACCTTCCCGCCCAGCCATGAATTGCCGCGCGCCTCGGCCCCGCCTGAGCCATTACCGGTGTCCAGATCGCCGCGCAGCAATGCGCCGGTCGCGCAGGTCGAAATGAACAGTTGCCGGAAACAGTTACGCGCCGCGCCGCGCTGCTCGAGGCCGGTGTCGAAGCGCTTGATCTCCACGTCCAGCAAGCGCAGTTCGTTCTTGTTGACCGAATACACGCCTACCGAACCGGATTGCAGGCTCACGCCATCAAGCGTCAGGTTCATCAGGCCGGCGGCGTCGCCGGTTACCGTGATGACCTTCCCGGCCGTGGTCGATTGAAGGGTCGTCACGCCCCGGCCGGCCCCGACCAGGATCACATTGGCCGGCAGGGACAGGTCGACGAAGGGGATGGTGCCGTCCGGAATCATCACCGCACCGCCACCGCGCGCGCTGGCCGCGCCGATCGCCGCCGTCAGGGTGGCGTCATTGGTCGAGGATGAGCCGCCGATGGCGCCGTAGTCCTCGGCCCACACCTGGCGCGCGAGCAACTCTTCCAGCGGCGTCGCCACGGTTCCGCCGGTCGGCGTCACGTCCGCGTCGGAAGCATCCTCGTCGGAAAGGTCGGTCAGCGGCGGCCGGAAAATCCCGGTCTCGTCGGTCGAGTTGATGCGCAGGAAATGCGCCTGGCCGGTGTACAGCGGCACACTGAACTTGCCGTAGTTCAGGCTCCCCACTTCATATTGCAGCAGGGTCTGCGGATTGTCTGCGGGCGTGGTCAGGGCCTCGTCGGTGTACAGGCTGGCCAAGGTCGACGTGGTGCCCGCGACAATGACTTCCACCTCGGCATTGGCGTAGCTTGCCTGCCAAACGTCAAACAGGCCGTCGGCGACTCTCATGCTTTTCCTTTCAGTGCGGATCCGGATTGGCCCAACGGATGGCCGTGTCCAAGCGCAGCTTTACCTTTGCGCCCTCGATAATGAGTCCGACAGTTCGTTCAATGCTTCCTGTTTCTCTTTCAAAATAAACCCGTAGCGCTGTGTCAAATTGCTCCCGGTCGAAACATCGGTAGGTTGCAGGACAACCGGAATTGGCGGGGGCGGGGGACAAACGGATGCCACCACCGTTGGCTTGCTTGCGCAGCCGATCAAGGTCATTGCCAACAGCGCCGAGAGCCACTTGGTAACTTGCATCGCTTGCCTCCTTGCGCGCCTTGTCCAGCGCGATTCGATCCTTTGCCCGTTGCTCGGCCGCCTGGCCCAGCGCATCTACTCGCCCGCGAAATTCGGCGAATTCATCGGCCTCGGCGCGCCAGGCATGGAACAGAAACGCACAGGTCACCGTCAGCACGGCCAGCGCGATGGCGATGCCCAAGCGCAGGTAGTTCACGGATTCACCACATCCATCCATACCTCTCCCGATTCCAGTCCGGTGCGAATCTTGGCTTTCAGCGCTTCCAGCACGCCAAGCGCTTTTGCGCCTGAAATTCGCCCCGCCTCACGGTCAATCATCGACCCTACCAGCGGGCAACCTTCCGTATCCGCAACCGTGTTGCCGCCATGCACTCGCACGCCAACAAAGCCAGGGACATCGTTCACGGTAATGGTGTCGGTCCCGAAGCGCGGCGAGGCTTCCAGCGTGATGCGGTAGCGCCCTGCCGGGATGGCCGTCACGCCCTTGACCTTCCAGATGGCGACATCTTTGCCAGGAATCTCGCGGATTTGATCTTCGAGCGTATGGCAGAAAAACTCGCCATCGATGTTCAGGCTGCCGAACGTCGTGCCCTTGTAGCTGGGTTGTCGTTGCAGGGTCAGGTTCAAGGCATCACCCCATCACTTTGGCGAACAGGCGACATATCAGAATGGCAACCATCAACATCGACCACTTCCACAGGTCCATACAGCCTCCACATGCGCCACAAAATCGCGGCGAAGATTGCGATCGTGGCGAGTGCGTTCATTTGCGGCTTATCTCCCGTAGATCAAAAATTGCCGTCTTGAGCATGTCCTCTGCCTCGCGCATCTTCGGTGCCGGGGGCGGTCGTTTTTCTTGGCTTACCCATGGAAACAGAAATGTCTTGACCTTCCACCACGTACGATTGACCACGGGGCACACTTTCATTTGCGCAGATCCTTGATGTTTTCAGACAGCGCGTTGAGGGCTTCGGCAAGCGAGGATTTCGCTTGAATGTCGGCGTCGTACCGAGCCAGGATGAACCGGGCCAGGTACGCAATGGCGATCAGCAGAACGGCATCAAAACCGCTGATGCCAAATTCTTTGAGGGCGGTCACAATCTCCATCTCACGCCTCGATCGACTGTTTCAAATCGGCCAGCGTGGCGGCCAGCGCTTCCGCAGTTTGGGCTTCGTCAATTTCGACATTTGCCGTGATGTCGCGCAATTCCTGCTTGCGCGCCGCAATAGCGGTCATTTTTGCCGCGTCTTTTGCCTCATTAGCGCGCAACGATTCCACATCAAGAGCGGCCATCTTTGGTGCGCGCGCCTCGCGCAGGCGTTGCCGCACCACCTCCCTGGCTTTTGGCATGTCCACGTTGATGCTGCCGTCGTGCGTCCAGGCATCGCGGAACGTGCGGTCTGCCGGAATGTCCGATTCATCAATTGGGGCAGCCTGCACCGGCAGCCATGCCGGATCCGCAACCGCTTCCCATTTGGCAAGTTCGGCGCTCAAGTCGGCTTCGCCAATCAAGCGCAGGATGGACACGCCGCCGTCAGCGCGCCGCAGGGCGTAGATCATCATTGGTCTCCGTACCAGACAATTGACGTATGGCCGTGGTTGTCCTCGGCCGATCCTGTGCTGTTGTCCGTCAGGTAGCGACAAGAGCCCGTTGAATAGGTGTGCGGGTACGCAGCGCGCGGCGTATTGGCGTTTGGCACGGCCAACTGGCTGTTGGCCACCATCATGTAACTGGTGGATGACGAAAACGCCACATCGAAATTGGCCGTGAAGTCGCCAGCGCCGTTGTCGGTGATGGTCGAAATGCCATAGTCGGCCACAATCGAAGGCGCACCGGCGCTGGTTGTTTGTCGCAGCCAAGCCTTCGCCACGCCCGGATGGAACCGCACCCGACCGGGCGAAGCGTAAGCGGTCGTGCTGCTGGCAGCTTCCATGTCCGATTGCGAGGCGGCTGCAACAGGCGTCGCCCACTTCACGCCATCGGTTTCAGCGGCATCGGCAGTCAATACCTGCCCATCAGTCCCCACCGCGCGCCTGGACAACGCCCCGGCAGCACCGCCCACCAGCACATCGCCCTTGGTGGTGATGGTCTTGGCTTCCAATGCCATGGTCCCAAGGCCAAGATTGGTGCGCGCCGTTCCGGCCGTGACGTCTGACAGGTTGTTGGCGGCCAGCAATACGCCGGAGACCACAATGACCCATTTTGCTGCTGCCAGATCGGTGGCAAATGTCCCCGAGGTATGCGCCGTCACGCACAGGTACACATTTCCGCCCTGCGCCACGGTGTCGTTCAGGACGTAGGCGGTCGCTGTCAACCAGGCCCCGCGGTACCGGAAAAAGTAGTCCGTCGTGGTTTCCCATGAGGTTCCGCCGTCAAACGAGTATTCCAGTGCGCGCGTGCTCGAGTTGATGCGGAAGTTGGGCGCCGGGTTGATGATGCCGGTGTCGTGGCTTGGAACGGTCAGGCCGGTAATTGTGGCGATCGTCGGCACTTCGATGTACACCGCCTGCTTGAGCTTGCCGTCCGAGCCCAAGACCTGGGGATTCCCCAGCGTGGTCGATCCGGTCGAAGCGGCATACAAGGTCGCCTTGGTCGTGGTCTTGGCCCCGGCCGAAACGGTATAGAACGTGACCGTCGCGCCGGCGTAGAGCCGGTTGGCCAGCGCAAAGTCCTTGAGTGCTGCCCGCATCTATGCTCCCCATGCGGCCGTGCGCCGCGGCTTGGATACCGATTCCCGGTTCGATTCGTTCAGTTCCACCAGCAGCGCGGCCGCGCGGTTGCGCAGCCCGGCCACTTCCTGCCCCGGCAGGCGCCGCACCGGGCCGTCGCCGATTTCAGCGGCCAGCGCCGTCACCATCCACATCTGCCATTCCTGGGTGAAGCCGTGCGCCACTTCACCCCCGGCATCGTCCTCCGGGTCGTAGGTCGGCGAATACACATGCGCCAGGATGCGCAGGGTGTAGCCGGTCGTGTCCACCAACGGGTAGGTGTAAACCTGCTTCTCCTTCAAGCGGTCGATGTGCACCACTTTGGTTTCGCCGGCCCGGTCCTTGTCCTCGATCGATTCGTACTCCTTGCGCCGAATCAGTTCCACATGGGTGTCCAGGCCGGACGGATCACGCAGCCAGGCATCGACCGGGAACACGATGCCATCGGCCGGATAGCTGGTGATGTCAGTCAAGTCATAACTGGTCGTGTCGGCTGTCAACGGCAACTCGAAGGTGGCCGGCAGAAGCCACAGCGGGCGCTTGGTGCCTGCCATATGCGATACCACCAGGTCGAGCCAGAACATCGCCTCGGCCATTTCTTCCGGGTCAGCCTCGCTGTCACGCAGGGCGAACGCGCCGATCTTGCGGAGCGCCGCCTCGCACACCCGCCGAACCGAAAGTTGCCGGGCCATGGTTTACGCCGTCACCGGAACGCGCACATCGACCAGGTTCGCGGCGGCTTCATCCTCTTCGATGCCTTCGCTGCCGCGCGACTTGCCCACCGCATTGCGGGGCTGCGAGTCGAGAATGAAGGCGATGATTTCCTCGTCGCGCGAGTTCGCCCCCACCTTCTCGCTGCCCGGCAGCATCTTGGCGCGCTTGAAGAGCGCCGCGCTGGACAGGTCGGAGAGCTTCACGATCACTTCATCCGGGTCCAGCCGGATATTGGCGCGGTCGCCTTCCGGCTTGGTCACCGGCATGATCAGATTGCCGCCGGCATCGAGCACGCGGAAAGCCTTGTCGACCAGGAACTTCATCGCGTCGTCCATGGGCATCATGGTCGGCGTGTCGGATGACAAGGCGTAGTTGCGGATGACCGGCTCGCCGTTTGGGTGGCGTCCGACCACGATTTCATGGTTGCGCTTCTGCCCGGCCCGGGCGGTCGTGTCGAATACCTGCGCCATCGGCGCGGCGGTCGGCAGCGGGGCCGCAGGCTGTTGTTCGGCGCGGCGCGCGGCCATCAGGCCCGCAGCGGCGTCGCGCTTGCGCTTCTCGGCAGCCGCCTCCTTCTCGATGGAAGCCAGCGCGCCGGCAATGCGGGTTTCGCGCTCATCCTGGGTCAGGTTGTTCCATTCCTCGATGGAAAGGCCGGATTCGGCATGCGCCACCGAAACCACGTCGCCGAGGCTCAATTCGAGGCCATCGACGGTGAATTTTGCGGGCTGCGTGGACGATCCGATCAACACTTGCGGTTCCTTGTCTTTGGGATGGCGTGCCATGGTCAATCTCCTTCATGAAAAAAGCCCCGAGGTTTCCCCCGGGGCTTTCGGTTGAACCGCTCTCGGTTATGCCGTCAGCAAGACGTTGAGCAGGATGAAACCGGCGGCGGTGTCGCTGCCGGTCGAGGTGGTGTAGGTGATGCTGCGGGCGTTGGAACCGGTCACCACATGGGCTTCCGGCGCATCGTCCCCGGCATTCACCGAGTCTTGCGTCGAGAGCAGCGCGCCCATGGTATCGCCCGAGTTCAGGAGCGTGGCTTTCGCCAGCCCCAAGGTCGCCGTCGACACGCTGTCGATGAAGCCGTCGGCATCGCCGGCGGTTTCGCTCGAAAGCAGGCCGACGTCGATGTCCTCGGTTGCGTCGACGGTCGTCACCAGGATCATCGGATTCGGCTGCACGGCCGAGTACAACGGCAGGTCGAAACCCGTGTCGTACTCGGTCGCGGCGGTCGAATCAACCGCGCTGAACGGAATTTTGTACACCTGATTCCGATTCTGCACGTCGATCCCGATTTCGCAGATGCCTTCCTTGACGCCGGTCTTGGAGAACCACTGGCCGCCGGGGGCTTGCCCGTAGATGTCCACGCTGGCCACGGTGTCGATCACGTAGAACGTGGCCTTGCCATAAGTCATGGAAACCGGATTGCTGGCAACCGCGCCAGTGGCGTCGTAGATGGCCTGTTCCGCCGCACCGCCGTTGGCAACGACGACTAACTTGCCGCCGCTGTCGGTGATGAGGGGGGCGGCCTGCGAGCCAAACGCCTGCTCGTAGAGCTGGACTTCGATTTTCTTGTACTGAGTGGGCATGTCGTTCTCCTTATGCCGCAGCCGCAGTCTTGAGGGTCACGATGCCGTAGTCCTCGCGGGACTGGCTGTCGTAACGGCTCTTGTACTGCGGCTTGAGCATGCCGATGATCCGCCCGATACCGATACCGGGGCGGTTCTTGTAGTCGGTGTTGTCCGACTCTTCCATTTCCGGCGGCCCAAGCTGGGCGAAACCGAGGGCTTGGGCGCCCATCAGCATCGCTTGCGCGCCGTCGACCGTGTTGCCGGAGCCCCACTTCGCCGAACCCGAGGTCGCGCCAAGGGTGTTGAAAACCTTCTGATGGTCGTAGATCACGACATCGTTGATGATCTTCTTGGCGTTGTTGAACAGCGGGTTGTCCATCCCGCGCGGCATCGCCTGGGCAGTCAGCGTCTTGTAGTCGCTGGTTTTTTCCAGATCGCGGCACTGCTCGGTGGACAGCACCAGGATGTAGTAACCCTTGCCGCCGGCGTTGATCGGCCGCACGCGCTTGCGCTTGGCGGTCGCCTTGAGCGTGGTCACCAGATCCCAGGTCATGGTGTCCGAGGCGGTCAGCGTGGCCTCGGTGGTGGCGGTGCCCGCATACTTGATGCGGTTGGAAGTCGCGGCCGCCACGTCAGCGGCGAAGCTGAGTTGCGGAAGCTGCGACGTGCCGCGAGTGCTGCCGTCGGTGTTGAGCGTGTAGGCCCGGCCGGCGGCGGTCAGGAACAGCAGCTCGTCGATGACGTCTGCGATCCAGAACGCCAGGCGGTCCTTGCCCATGGCGCGGAAGCGGATGACGGTGGCCTGCTCGCTCATCTTGCCCTTCGAGCGAACGCCATTGCGAATCTGATCGATCCGGATGGTCTGCGTGTCGGCGAAGAGTTGCTCCTCGTTGCCTTCAAGCTGGTTGTCGCCGACCACGCCACCACCGGTCAGGTCTTGCACCAGGGGGAGCACGCACTCCAAGCCCTTGTCGGTCTTGGTGAGCTCGGTCACACGTTGGATGGGCTTGGACGTGTCGTTGGTGTTGCTGGACATGAAGCCGTTCGACATGAAGAAATTGTCGTCACGGCCCTGCATGGCCACGGACAGCGCCCATTCCCGCTTTTGCAGCGCCGTCAGGGCGCCAAAATCGGTTGCTGGCATGATGAAAGCCTCCAAATGCGGGGCTTCGTCGGTCGCCTAAGCGACTACCGGAAACCCCTGATCTTTGCGCGAAGGCCCGGCATCGAATTCAGGTAAGCGTTGGCCTCGTCGTCGTTCATCCGGTCGAGTTGCGCCAGGACTTCCGTTTCAGAGGGCAGGTTTGCCGTCGATGCCGAACCCATTTGCGACACATCCGGCGGCGCGGCTTGCGCCTTTTCCAGGGCGGCAGCGGTTTGCTGCATCTGCCTCGTGGGTGCCGGTTGTGCCGGTGGTGCTGAACCTGCGGCGGGTTGTCCAAATTTGGATTGCGCGAGCACCGCGATACGGGTGCGCAGATCCTTGGTGCCGTCGACGCCCTGCCCGATGGGTTTCCCCTCCAAAGCTGCGTCGGCGTATGCCATTTGCGTCAAAGCATCGACCTGGGCCGCATTGAGCCGGCTGACAATGGGGTAATCCCGCATCAGTTGCTCGCTATGGGCTTTCAGGCCGCCATCGTTCGCCACTGCCTCGTACTGCTGGGCTTGGCTGCGGATGGTCTGCTGCTCGTTCAGAAGCGCTCGCTCCTGGGCCTTGAACTCCTTCATGGTGATGTCACCACGATCGAAGCGCTCGGCAAGGGCGTCAATCTCCTGATCAATGGCCGTTACGCGATCCACCGTCTCGGCCGGCGCGGGTGGCGTCGGTGCGTTCGGATCGGTTGGCCGGTTGAGCGTTTCCAGCACACTGACTCGGCCGCGCAGTTCTGCGGCTTCCATTTCCGCCTGTTGAGCGCGGCGCCTCTCGGCGAGCAACGCGGCGGCAGGCACTACCTGCGGCGGCTTGGGCGCGGCTGGCGCGGCGGGTTGAGCCTGCGCGGCCGGCGGCGGGGTTTCCGCGTTCGGTGCCGCTGAGGCTTCATCCGTCTTGCCGGCGGCGATGTCTGCCTTCACCGCGGCGAGTGCCGCGGCGTCCGGATCCTGCTCGGTGGGAGCGGGTGCCGGGGCTGCCGGTGGTGCGGGGTCAGGTGCGGGTGTGGCAGTTGCTTCAATGGCTTCTTGGACTTCCGTGGTCATGGTTCTTCCTGTGCGGTGGAATGCCGAAACGCCCGATTCCCGGCGGCGGAACTGCGGTCATGCAAGCGCCCGTTCTTGGCGGCGGCCCAATGAAAAAGCCCGCAACCGGTTTCCCGGGCGGGCTCAGGGGTTGCCTGTTGCGGTCAGGCTCCGAAGCACCGAATAACCCGTCGGTGGCGGGAATGCCTGCCGGGGGCTACCCGGCGCGGCGAATCTCTACTGAATCTGGTCCGGCGTGATCACGTACTTGGCGGCCTCTTCGGCATGAGTCGGGCTGATCTTCTCGCCCTGCGCCAGATGCACGCGCTGCGCCTTGCTGTGATCGATGCGGTACTGGTGCTCTTTCCACACGGCATGCGCCTGCAGGCCATGCTCGAGGAAATCGTCCATGGTGTGTTCGAGGAAGCGCGACAGCGGCATCGGCACGCCATCGGCGCCGAACTCGACCGGGATCTGGATGTCGCCGCCCTCGTCCTTCCACAGCATGTAGAACATCTGGCCGATGTAGCCGCACAACCAGGCGCCGCCCATCGAGGCGTGCTTGTTCATGTGCCGGCAGACCTTGCGGGCATGCTCGCGCCAGTCGTCGTGCATGGCGGCATCCTCGGGGAAGCTCGCATAGCGGAACTTGCCATCGGCCTGGATGGCGCAGATCCACCAGTCTGAGCCCTTGGCCTCGTCGAACATCCAGCCGCGCACGCGGGCGCCCAGCCAGGCGTCAGGCAGGGCATGGGTGTTTTGGTCAGTACGGGTCACGTCAGTGGCAATCATGCGGCCACTCCCTCGGTCATTTGCTTGTCGGCGGCCATGGCGGGCCCGGGTTGCGCCGGCGGTGCGCCCATCGGCTGGCCGGGCGGTGGCGCCACGCCACCGGCCTGCAGTTGGGCCGTAGTCGGCAGGCCCATGGCGGCACTGATGGCCGCCACCTTCTGCTTCACGATGTCCTTGCGCGGCAGTTGCGACATATCGATCGCCTCCTCGCGGATGGCCTCCACCGGCAGGATGCCCTTCTCGACCATGGTGATCATTTCGTCGAACTGCGCCGCCAGGAAGCTTGCCGACAGCGGGGTTTCGTCGATCGACACCTCGTAGGCGCCCAAGGCCATGTCGTTGACGATCTCGCCCGAGGCCAGTTCATCGTTGATCACCATCGGCAAGTTGTTGCCGTCGTCGTTGATGATGGTGAACACGCGCCGCTGGGTGTAGTGGTTCTGGATGATTTCCACCGTCTTGCGCCCGTACAGCATTTGCGTGCGACCCATGTTGTCCATGGCCGACTGGATGGCCAACACCGATTGACGCTGCCGCGCCTCGATCGCCCGCCCGGACTGCACGCGGTCAAGCTGGCCGAGCGCACTGTCATTGATGCCGGCGATCTCCTTCAAGTCGCCTTCGGCCTTTTCCTCGAGGTTCGCCATGGCCGTCGGCGGCACGCCCGGGCGAATCTGCTCCGGCTTCATGGCCGGATCGCCCTTCCACTCGATGTTCACGCCCGGCATGGCGCCGAAGTTCTCGATCTGCTCCTTGCCGTCCTCGGTCAGCCCGTCCTTGTGGTACATCCAGCCCGCATGAGCGGTGCGCGTCACAATCTCGATGGTGGCGTTGCGGCGCTTGTTGATCTCCTTCTGCGGGTCGATCAGGTCTTCGACCATGCCGCGGGTCTTGCCGCGCCGGAAATACGGGAAAAACGGGATCAGCGTGTAGGTTTCGTACTGGCTCCAGTTGTCGTAGACCAGGATGTCGCCGACCATGGTGGTCCAGCGGATCTTGTAGCCCGGCAGGGTGGCCATCTGCCACGGATTGGGCTTGCCCTTCATCCAGTATTGCTCGCCCAGCCAGGCCATCATCTTGCCGACGCGCGCGTCATCGAAGGAATCCGGAATCGGCTCCTTGCTGCCGGTCTCCAGGTCGATCAGGTAGCGGATGCGCAGCGGGATCTTGTGCTGCATGTCGATCAGGCGAATCGACTTGCGCGCCGGGTCGTACATCTGCGCCAAGTAGTCCTGCATCATCTGGCCGTTGGCATTGCCGTCGCCGATCATGCCGCCGAAACCACGCCAGGGCGCCACTTCCTCGTACTGCTCGATGATCCCCGCAGGGGCCCCAGCGCGATACCGGCTGCCGAAGTACGGCGCCAGGAGCGCACAAGCCTGTGCGCCGTAGGTGTATTCCACCTCGTCAATGCTTACCCACCGGCCCTCGTAGACGAAATTGCAGGTCGAATTCAGGTCGTAGTCGCTGCCGTCGGGGTCCAGACCGATCGAGAACGGGCATTTGTCGCGCACCCGCTGCTCGCCCAGGATGTTCTTGCTGAAATCGAGTCGCACGTCGTAGAAGCCGCGGCCGGTCAGCATGCCATCCATGAAAACCGTTGTGTCGGTGTACTGCTTGTTGTTGTTGGTGGCGATCTGCTTGGCGATCTCGCCCAGGGCCTCGGCGACGTTCAGGTGGCCGCTGCCGTCATGGGCCGGCAGGAACTTGAGGTCGGTGCGGTTGTTGGTGTAGTAGCCCAGCACCAGGCGCACCAGCGAGCCGATCTTGTTGAAAGTGAACGAAGGGCGCTTTTCCTCGGCCAGCTTGCGAAGGTCCTCCTCGGTCCACTGGCGGCCCTCGTAGAAATTCACGCACTCCTTCGCCTTCTCCGCCCAGTCGCGCATGCTGTTTTGCGTGCGCTGAACGCGGTCGGCCATGAGCACCATGGTTTGCGCGTTGCCGGCGTGGTTCCTGGGAGTGTTGTTCATGGTCCTTTGAAATGAAAAAGGCCCGCCGAA
>JACCDR011108038.1_pt1 | contig 33345 bp, 55 predicted proteins | sample 7446431 | NCBI WGS metagenome assembly JACCDR01 (sample SAMN15323443, study PRJNA562643) | freshwater metagenome | isolation source: river surface water | place: USA:Blue River Watershed | collected 2017-08-17
GCCAGCTCCTAGGCCAGCTCCTAGGCCAGCTCCTAGGCCAGCTCCTAGGCCCAGGATATATCAGTCTTTGCTTATATGCTCGATTGATTATATACAGATATGCTTATATAAGCATGTTTGAATGTACGGTTCTGACCTCTTGTATATACCATTTCCACCCTAAAACAAGACATGGGTTTTTGACCAAAAAATAAACCCACTAACCAATTCCATTCAGAAATAGCTAGCGGGTTTTTGGGTTCGAATTAAGACTTAGGAATTATTTTGCCCGAATTTCTCTTTCAGTTGTTCGAACAGTTTCTTCTCTTCCTCTTCGTTCTTTGCTTTTTGTTTCCGTGCTGCTCTTTCTTTCCTAGCTTTTGACTTCTCTTCTTTTTGTTTGCGCTTTTCCTCAAGTTCTTTGACGGACCGAAGCATTTCAACCAGAATATTATTCACAGATTGAATGTTTAACTGCTCAACGATTAATTACTCAGGTGAATTACGACAATGCTGTTTCAGTAGTACCAAATCTTGATCCGTAACGTCATGCCACTCACTGATACGCTCTCTCACCACGTCTGTGTCTTTATCGTAATTCCAGTACTCGTCAATCTTTATCAAAGCAATCTTAGGTATGTATTTCCTTTCTTTATTAGTTGTGCTGGCAGTTACTTACACAGCTACATGTTCCATTTTGATGGTGTAAATCAAGGTGCTCTTGAACCCACCGGCAGCATTCTTTTTGTCAAACCTATCCCACAGAATCCAGCGATTCTTGGTGGCAATAGCTTGCGCATCACGGTGCCGACGATAGCCTTTGTGGTTACCGAAGATAGCCCCATAGCAATCCGTAATGAAGAAATGGTGATCGAAGTTTTGAGATTGGGTTTGAGTTTGGGTTTCCATGTCAACACCTTTCAGAAATAACCACATTGAAATTTGATGTCTTGAAGGACCGTATCGCTCAGAAGTTGACTTACCCGGCGATCATACTCAGAATACTCGCTCTCGGAATACCTTGAAATGTCAACAACTTTTCCAAAATTATCGAAATAAATGATGTAGTAGGCCATAAAAAATCCTTTCAAGATTGTTTTGGAACACGGGTATTGTAGCTGAAAGCAGAAGCTTCTACAGAAACCCTATAAAATTCTCAGGTATTGCTTTGGTTGAGGGTTTGTTGATGTTCTTCGATAGCTTTCAGGAAAAGCTTGGCTCGGTTGCTGACGGATTCACGCTCGTTTGTAGACCTTTCAATCCAATGCTCAACAGCTTCATCATAAGAGAAATCTCGACAACCAGCTTTGTATCGACCTTCTTCAAAATACAGACTGTAGAGGTTGTCGCTAGCAAGGTATTGATAAAAGATACCGTTAGAATCTTCAAAAGTCAACTCCTGACCAGCATCGTTGTAGGTATATTTAACCCAGTAGCTGTCAGAATCTTCATAAGTCAACAACTTACCAGCATCGTTGTAGGTAGACTTACGCCAATAATCATTGGAAGATTCATGAGTCAATGTCTGACCCGCATCATTGTAGGTGACTTTACACCAATAGCCGTCAGAATCCTTCTCAATTTCTGCAATAGGAGTACCGGTAAGCTTTGACAGAACAACTCCATCAAAAAGCTTTTGCTTGGTGATAGGAGTGAACTCTTCGTTGGTTTGCGTCTGTTGCTTGCTCATTATAGATTCCTTTCAATATTTGCTGCGATAGATGAATTGTAGCAGGATTCTTTAAGCTTTGTCTAAGACCTTACGAATTGGTCAACTTTACGTCTTGCAGTAAACATCCTCGTCACCACTGTTCTTTATTGCGTTTTGGTGGTAGGCGCTGATAAGCTCACCTGCAAACTTGTCAATCGTTTCATAATCGACAATATATCCACTAGGTCCGTTCGGATTTGAGTATGACGTGCGATATACACCAGCCTTCCATGCAGCAGTGTCAATTATGTCAGAGCCAATCTCTTCTGGAATTGTTTCAACAACCTCAACACCATTATTCCTCAGATATTCCAACCCCGAATCATCCCTGTAGTGCTTACCGAAATAAACCCGCTTGATCCCAGCGTCAACAATATCGATAGCGCAGTATACACAGCAAGAATGCGTACAGAACAGGTCAGCCCCTACAGCACTCTGATTAGACCGCACAAGGCCCATCAGGGCGTTTTTCTCAGCGTGTCTAACCCTTGGGTCTGTCGTGCCGTCTGGAAGCTCACAAGGGTCGTTTATGTGCTCTGGCTGTGCATTGTAGCCACAAGAAATGACACGGTTGTCTTTGACGATTACAGCACCTACTTTCAGGCGTGTCGCCGGACTGCACTTGGCGAAAGCTTCTGCGCACTCCATGTATGCTTTAATGTGCTTGTGTTTCATGTCACCAACCAATCGTCATGTACTCATTATCGAGGAATACATTGAAGGAAACAACGTATCCTTTTGATTCGAAGAATTTCTTCGCAGCAACTTTCGGATAATCAGCACTGATACGGAATCTGGAACTATGCTGACCACGAATAGCATCAAGCATAATCCGTCGTTCAATCATTGAATTACGAGTATCGGTTGCGTCAGGGATGTATATCCCGTAGTTGATTTGTTCTGCTGTGTACATCAGTAAGTGCCTTTCGTTTGATTATTCAGGTTTGATTTTGGTGCAGAAGTTCCACGCGGTTACATAGTTTGGTGAATCGGTCGTAACAGATGTTGCCCCGTAGGAGAACACCATTGGATGACCCTCAGATGACACTCGGGCAAAATAACGAGGAATCCATCCTTCACTTTTATTGTTACGGACCCAAACAAGATCGTCAATTTTGAAGTCAGAATACGGGGTAACTTTGGATTCAAGTACAGAGCTGAAATAAACCCCTTCATGCGTTCCAGTAGCAGGGTGAACCAGAATAATAATAAAAGAACCACGAACAGAATCAGACTTTACAATCGCCGCAATTGTAAAAGAAAGACCAAAATTAGTAGCCCAAGTCTCACCAACAGAGAATGTCTTACCGTTTTCGTCAGTTGCAGTGGTGATGGGTGTGAACATAAAAATCCTTTCAAGATTGTTTTGGAATACGGGTATTGTAACTGAAATCAGAAGCTTCTACAGAAACCCTACAGAATTCTTAGGTATTGCTTTTATGAAGCGTTTGTTGGTGTTCGGCAATAGCTTTTAGGAAAAGCTTTGCTCGCTTGCTGACTTCTTTGTATTTATTGGTAGACCTTTCCGTCCAATGCTCAATAGCTTCCTTATAAGAGAAATCTCGACAACCAGCTTTATATCGACCTTTTTCAAAATACAGACCGTATAAATTGTCACTAGCAATGTATTGGCGAAATGTGCCGTAAGAGTCTTCGAAGGTCAGTTCTATACCAACATCGTTGTAGGTATACTTATACCAGTAACCATTAGAGGTTTCATAGGTCAATCTCTGACCGGCATCGTTGTAGGTACACTTACGCCAGAAGCCGTCAGAGTCTTCGAAGGTCAGTTCTATACCAACATCGTTGTAGGTATACTTATGCCAGCAACCATTAGAGTTTTCGTAAGTCAACATCATCCCAACATCGTTGTAGGTAGACTTACACCAATAGCCATCAAAATTCTTCTCGATCTCTGCGATAGGAGTACCGATAAGCTTCGATAGAACGACACCATCGAAAAGCTTTTGCTTGGTTAATGGAGTGAATTCTTCGTTGGTTTGTGTTTGGTTTTGCACGATAGATTTCTTTCAATGTTTGCTGCGATGAATGAATTGTAGCAGGATTCTTTAAGCTTTGTCTAAGACCCTATGGTTTGGTCAACTTTTATTTTACACACCAATTATTTTCTCCACAACAAAAGAAAACAAACCAACAAACAAAAGTGCAATAGAGAAGATGCAGATTTTTTCATCCTGACCTCCTAGTGCCACATACGATGCAAATAACGCAAGCAACAAACCAAGTAATCCCATGAAAAAGAAAAGCTGACTCACAGTTAACCCCCAATCAGTACTTTAGCCACAACACCACTTAAAGCAAAAATCAAAAAGACAAGAGAAATAAAAATTCGGGTGTAGGTTTGACATTGGTCGTCGGTTGCAAGAGCAGCAACACAAAATACCAGCGAAGCAATAAGCCAAAACAAAATAATCACAATCAAACTCCCCAAAAATTATTGAAAATCCAAAGATAAGTGCTTGCAACAAGAGATACTGCACCGATGATAACAAACATACCACCCAATACGTCATCTACAAATGTCATCAAAAAACCAACGGCGACTGTAAACAGCCCGAAAAGAAGAAGAAAGGTAGGTGTCATGAGAATTTCCTTTATTTAGGGTTAACTGCGAAAAAAACCAACGATAAGGATAAACAACGCCACTAAAATCAGAAAGGTATAAATCATTTAATTGCGGCGATATTTGTATTTAATGTTAAACTCCGTTCCGTTTTTACATTGTACGTAAACTTTGCCGTAAAAAACTGATGGTTCGACTCGCATTATTCCTCCATGAGGCTCGCAAGTTTTTCCAGCAATTTCATAGTCTTCAGGCATTACAAAAGAACACGCACTAAGGGTAGCAGCAGCCAGCACAACCAAAAGCATTTTCAATCGAGTCTTATTCATGCAGTTCCTTTCAGTTTAACCTTGCTTGTTGAAAGGTTTGATTGTAGCATTGCTCAACCCCTTGCGGTACATACCCATGAGAGCATCAGGGTCAAACATCGCCTGAACAGTGTCGTAATTCTCCCACGCGAATTCACGGAACCAACCAGACGTAATACTTGTACAGACCTTCTCAAGGGCGATGTCAAGGGCTGTCTGTGCAGGAGTATTGCAAGGGATGATCGCACGTTCCAAGGCCAGCACAGAAGCTTCCTCAAGGACACCGATCAGCTTATGCCAACGGGGAAGTTTGTCCCATTTGTATTGGTCGCACATGACATCAGCCCCGTCTTGCATGTAGTAGGTATACGCAGGACGATCCAGAATCTTGACTGCTTCGTGCAGGCTGTCGTGGTCGTACTTATACGGTACAGAATCTGTAAAGAATTCTGATTTGCAAACATTCAGCTTGGGGTGTGAACCAAGGGTAAGTTTCTCCCGTGCTTTTACCCAATTGCTGTAAGCACAAACACCCATCTTGTCGCGCAGATACCGAATATCTTGCATCGTTTTCAGGAAGGCAGGACTATCTTTCTTGTAGCGATGTGACATCTTCATTTGCAAAACAGCGCTGGCATCTGCAACCAAGCAGTTAAAGTCTTTCCAGTCTGAATACTCTTCATTATCGGTGACGTAATCAATTCCGAAACGATCCCACTTCAGAGAAGCACTCTTCAGCAGGTAAGCATCGTTGCCGACAACAGTCTCTTGAAGATCGTCAACAATATGCGCATCAAGAATCTTACCAGATTTGAATTTGACAATGGCAACCTTACCGAATACAGGGTGAATTTCTTTTGAAAATTCCATCGCCTTTACGACTTCACCTTTGTTGGTGATAAAACGCACAAGATCATTGAATCCGTTCTTGGTACAGATAACGTCAAGGTCTTGAGCGTAGTCACGATAGCCTTGGTATCCCTGCATCAGGATTGCGGTAGAACCCACAATGAGAACTTCTTCGGCGTACTTGTATTGTTGCGATTGTTGCATATTAACTCCTATGTTGTGCAAAAATTGAAGGTTGTATTGTAGCTTAAAAAATAGCAGACAAAAATAAAGGGTCTGCAAAGACCCTTTTGTTGTTAGCAGCTTTCAGACGATGACAACCACTCGCCAACACCATAACCAGACCAGTGATCTTCACGGGTGATTAGCGACATACCACTCCCGTATTCACCACGACTAACGTAGCATTCATGCTTGATGGCAATCGGGATCATGATTTTATCAGCAGCACTGGTGATGCTTTCGGTCAAAGAGTTAAGTTCGTCACAAACTTGCTGTGCGTTGTCTTCTGTCACAACTACAGATTGCATTTGCTTTTCAATTTCTGCTGTCAGTGCAGCGACAATGTTTGCGGTATTCAAGATTTTAGTGCTAATTTTAGTGCTCATGTTAGTTTCCTTTCTGGTTGGTGAAATTGGTGTGTGAAACAGGGGTTAATGTGGAAGTACGTTTTTGATTTCAGGGTTGTACGCAATGCATTCATCCCAAACAGTAGCTTCGTCATCTGCACCGGTGAATGATGTTCGTCCTCCAATAAAAGTAATCGGTTTACCATCTTCATCGGTGCCAGCAAAGTATCTTTTGCGCCAATGTTCTTCTCCAATATCCCGAACGAGAACCTTGTCGTCAATCTTGAAGTTTTCATAAGGTTGGACTTTTCGAATCATACTTGACTCCTCGGAAGCATACGTCCACATTTGAGTTGATTCGTCGGTAAGAATAAAGATGTTCGAATTCTCTACACCTTTGATAACGGCAGCAATTGTCCACTCACTTTTGTCTTGGTAGAAGTTGCCGACAATCTAAGTCTCGCCGACGTTAACGGTTCGACCGTCTTCGAGGGTTACCGATTGAATTTGTTTATAAGTCATTGTACTTCCTTTCAGTCTTTGTTGCGATGTACGTATTGTAGCTCAAGTTCCCCAGCAGACAGGAAAGACCTTGCTTTTTGGTAGGGTTTGTTTTGAAGACCAGTCGAGCTTCATGCAGCAACCAGCAGGAATGCTTACGTCTTTATTGCTACTTGCCTCTTCAAACCGAACCAACAACATTCCATTCTTAGCTTCACGGACAAATCTTCCTGTTCGTCCAACGTACTTACGAACAGGCATGTGAACTTTACCTGATTTACTGACCAAACTGACGACCAGAACGTACTTACCATTCCAGATGCTTTCTTGATGTGTCATGTCATTCCTTTCGGTTTTTCTTGGTGTTTAGTGTACCAAGTTTTTGTACAAAGCGGTACGATGCTGGTGTAATACCCGTCCGACCTGACCTCAGCAAGATAGCCTGAATCATACATCACCAGATAATTTTCCTTGTAGAAAGATTTGTCAGGTTTCCACTCTTCGCCTGTAAATCTATTTACAGCTTTGAATTTTTTAGACATTAGATCATTCCTTTGTACAAGCAACGAAATTCTTTGCTTTCTGGTTTCAACTGCAAACCTGCCGCATAGCAAGCCCGTTCAGACTTAAACTCACCTATTGGTCGCCAATCTCTAGTGTAGCCACCAGTAGTGGCGGCAACCACAGTCCACAGTACAAGAATATACACGATATTTCTCCTCAAACAGAAACAACAAACTCAACACCCGGCACGAACGCCAGAATCTTACCTCGACGACCACGCTTACCTGTAGACTTTCCCTCTTCACCTACAGTCTTTACGAGGTTGTACTTTGCAAGGATGCTAAGGGCGACAGCATCAACAGCAACACCGTTGATCTTCAAACCCTTGTTGACGATTTCAGATGCAGTACCGGTATAAGCAGACTGGTTGAAGTCCCGGACATTGCTTACAACAGGAAGGTCAGCGGAGAAGTTCATGATAAATCCTTTTGTTTGTTGCGATGAATGAATTATATCTTAGAAATTACTTGAGCGTAGAGTAAGGTTATTCAGGTTTTACTTTGACGCAGAAGTTCCAAGTCGAGGCAGCAACATTCTCTTGTGGTGCAGTGTGAGAAGTAGTCCCACGATCAAATGTTGACGGCAGATCATTTTTAATTCCGGCGAAATGACGAGGAATCCATTCATCATTTACTCTGTTACGAACCCAAACGGGGTCATCGATCTTGAAGTCAGAATAAGGGGTGACTTTCTCCACTAGGTTATCAGAGAAATAAATGCCCAAATATTCGCAGCTTTCTGGTTCCACCACTGAAACCAAGAAACCGGAAGTACTTGCGCGACTGCGCATGATTGCAGCGATTGTGCTCTTTTTGTGGCGAGGGCCGTGATTAACGATCCAAGTCTCCCCAACAGAGAAGGTCTTACCGTGTTCATCAATTGCAGTGGTAATAGGTGTGTACATGATTTCCTTTCAATGTTTGCTGCGATGAATGAATTGTAGCAGGATTCTTTAAGCTTTGCCTAAGACCCTACTGTTTAGTCAACTTCTGTCTAGATCAGTAATTCTATCCAAGCAATACCCTACGTCATAAACCTTAAAACCTTGCCAACGAGCAAGCTTAAAGTACACGCACAATTTACGGTATGCATAAGGATTATAGTTTGCGTGCTGACTGTTGTAATGACTGATACTACCTTTCATTTGAGGTCACCAAGAAATTTCAACTTCAATCTCTTCATCACCGAACTCATTAACAAAAAGTTGCGTAATATCTCTCTGCCAATCTTCTTTGCACATATCGTACAAACAACTCCAGTTAATTACGATTTTACAATCGTTGACAAACTCATAAGAATCAATAAACAAGTGCCACCAATCACCAAGATCGACATTGTATTTGTGCTCAATATAATACATCGAAAGCATCAAATTTTTCTTTATTTCAGCTTTGTCTGTACAGTCTAGGCAAATTGCACAGTAATACATGGTCATTTTTCCGCCGCAAGAAGGGCAGGACATACCGGGGATATAGTCAACTGACATTTGAACTCCTATCTTTAAATTTAAACGGTAGTTGGTTGATGTGGTCTCCACCCGTAATAGTTGGCGGAGAACACCCCTCGAATTGTTTCGTATTTTGTGAAATATACAAACTGAAACGGTGTAAACTCAACATAAAGCGCATTGTAGCAAGCTTGTTGCATGGAATCCATTATATCCCCATATGATTTAATTTACTCAGAACCTTTTCCCGAATAATTGCGTCCATTCTAGCATGTTCTTCGGGTGTTGGGTGAATACCATCTGTAGTTCTAGGGATACTCCCACAACCAACAGTCACATCTACATCTTGAATTGCCCTCAGAGCTTCTGCTGTAGCAGCCCCCAATGTACTGTCAAGACAAGGCATTCCGACAATGATAGGGTACTGTCCTTTGCTTCTGACCTGAGCAGCGAGATTCAGCACATTCTCAACTGTCTGTGCCGGTGTCATTTCTCGAATGCTGTCGGCCATTCCGTAGCGAATAACAACGACTTTAGCTTTATCGTAAGGACTCAACGGGTAGAAGCTACCCATCCCCCATATAGCGTAATTCATTACTGTGAATTTACCATCTGAGATTTCTTTCTCACGATTAGCTGTCAGGGAATCGCCGTATAGTGATACTTGCCATTGCATCGCCCTACGTTCTGCTGGTTGTTCTGTGAGGTCTTCACCGCCGCCACAAGCAGCCAAAAGCAAAGCTGCACAAAGAATTGAAAGTTTCAAATTCATGTCAACATACTACGCTTTTCTTCGCGTACCTTACGCCGTTGGTCATTGCGGGTAAGTTTCTTTTTACGAACCTCTTCAGGTTTCATCTTACGATTGTCAGACCGTTCGCGGTTCTTCATTGGGATAAGGCTAGCGTACATATAGGAATTCTTTAAAGATTGTTTAAGCTTACTTGTTGAGTTCTTCAAGGAGTCGGATTGCGTCATCAATTTCCATATCTGATTCGCGGACAAACAGTGCGTCACCATCTTTGTTGATAGCTACTACATTTACTTTTCGGAGTTGTGTTGGACTGCGGAAGAGTTGATAGCCTGCAACTTCTTTTTCGTCGATGACTTCAATTTGATCGTTCAGTTCGATTTGCATATGTTTCCTTTCGGGTTTAGTTAAACAGGTTGTCGTTGGTTGATGTATGTCGCATAACTTCATTCAATCCAAGGTCATCTACAAGCTCTCGGATGTCTGAATCATACCACGATTCAACCCCGGCAAATTCTTCATCGACAATGACCTTACGTTTTGGTCGGGTGTGTTGTGTCTTCGAATTCGTCTTCTTCTGAGAAATAACTTTGCTCAATGTAACCTCCTGTTTTAACATCAACCTGACCTGCATCATCCGGCTCAACTTCATCCTCAAACCAAAGCTGGTCAGGATTCTGCGCCCGTGCAATCTGCCGTAGCTTCTTTACGAAATTACTATTCTCTCGTAGCTTGATTACTTGCCTTGGTGGGAAATGCAGCATTCTGCCGCGTTGATTGATTACTGATTTCTTTGATTTCGACACGACAATAGTAAAGAGATTGTCAAACTCAATGCTATGTCCTTCTACGATTTCGTTATATAGAACCGAAAAGAAAGATCGCATGATGTCTTGTACTTCATATGAGAAGTAACCTGAATTCTTTGCGATTTTTTTAATCATTTCTTTGGAACGTACTTTGTGTACGTCCCGTCTAGACGGTCTTGGCATCTTTACCTTTCTTTTTAATCCAAGGGTATACCGGAGCCCACATTGCAAGATGCATGACTTCATTGTTTTGAGTCAAGCAATAACTATACATACCGTCTGGCTTCACAAACAGAAATGGTTCAGAATCTTTGTCAAAGCTACAGACTGTGTTGTTAGGTACGTTGTAAAGTTCAATGCAAGCAGAGTTTTCAGGAAAGGTCCAACCCTCGATAAAGTCGTTTTCTTTCATGTTAGTTCTCCTGTTTGGTTGGGTGATTGTAAATAACGATGTGATTGTACCATGAGCAGTCCGCCTGTGCTTGCCACCAACCAATTCGCATAACCTCTAGAATGTCTTCCAGAAGTTCCAGAGTCTTGCCAGAAAAGTTCTCGTCGTTTACATCCGCAGATGAAAGATAAACGCAACCTCTTACCTGCAAGCACCAGAGAAGGTTACCATCAAGGATTTCTGATTGCAAATCTAGGTTGTGCTTTAGAATTTTCACCGTCAGGGTGTTTGTGTTCAGACCAGATACTGAAAGATTCGCGTCGTATGGTATAGCGACAATTTTGAGTAGTCTTTTCTTTTGAGCGATTAGTTCTTTAGTTAGTTTTTGCATTAAGTACCCTCAGAATAGGAATTTTTATAGGCAACTTCCATTCCTGTATGGTCATATGTAAACTTGTACCAAAATCCACCAGACTCTTCATAAGTTAACACCTGACCGGCTTCGTTATAGGTAGTTTTGTGCCAGAACCCACCAGAGTCTTCATAAGTCAATACCCGCCCGGCATCGTCGTAGGTAGACTTACGCCAGTAGCCGTAAGAGTCCTTTTTGATTTCTGCAATAGGAGTACCGGTGAGCTTTGACAGAACGACACCATCAAAAAGCTTTTGCTTGGTCAGAGGAGTATATTCTTCTGTCTTGGCATTTTCTTTAGGTTCTTCATCCAAAAGCAAAAGACCGAGAATATCCGAACCTACATCCATTGCATTACGCTGAACTCCGGTATACGGATTGTACAACCAAGCAACTTTCCCGTGGTACTCACGGTACTCATTAGGTGAAGACGGGTATGGTTTTTCTACGCCTGTTGCAGGGTCATACTTCATGAGGTTTTTCACGTGTTATCCTTTCTTAGGTAGAAACAAGGCAGGGGTCTGTACGCTGATACTGACTGCTCGATTTACGATGTAGTGTACACCGAAATCAAAGAATTGCCGCAATACCTGACGTTGTTCCTTGGTTACTTTTGAACCGATGCGTTTTTCGTACTCGGACAGGTACTTTTTGAAGGCACTGTTTGTATCTTCCATGTCGTTACTCAGTTGGTTTGCTTGCAGCTTTCCGGGCAGAACATGCTTGACGGATGAAGTTGATGCATTGCACAAACTGCATTTGCGACATCGTATCAAGTTCTTGGAATGAAAGGTTACCACCTAGCTTTGATTGGACTTGGTAGAAGAACTTTTCGGTGTCGGAGAGGTTATTGTTTGTGTTCATACAAGTGTCATCCTTTCGTATTTACAGTTATCAATCGCCAACTTAGCTTCTTCTGCGCTATTGAACCTACAATATCGAGCTAAGGTTACTGGAACACTCCACCAGTAATCGTGTGACACTGCATCTAAAAACCCCCACAGCGGAACTACAGTTAGTTTTCGAACGTAATAATAACCTCTATGTTTTACGATATGCGGTTTAAACGGATTGTACAGTTTCATTCTCAAGTTCCTTTCATAAAAATCGGTCGTGGTTCTTCATACAAATCCGTCCGATCAAACTCTTCAAAGAAATCTTTGAACCTACGGACCAGTGCAGTTTCACCTGTTGAGTAGATGTCCTGCAAGTTCATAATAAAGGCTTTGTTATTCATTTCTTGCAGAAGGTCTTCGTCATACTGCACCAGACTCACAGCATGGTCATGCACTTCTTTGTGAACAAATACGATGTGATCTGCCCAACGAATCAGATTGATCGACAGCGGAATCAGTGCGAGCTTTTGGTTGACACCGCACGACCGCGTATTGTAACCCCTTTCTGCACCAACGACAGCACCGGTAGGGCTACGTAGAAGTCCAATAGAACAGACGAACAGCATTCGAGCCTGATGGCCTTGGTGCTGGTTGTAGATCGGACAATTGTTTTGGAATAGTTTGGACATTGTTACCTTTCGTTAAGTTTTAGGTTATTCTACAACCAAATCGTCAGACTTTTCGATTGTTGACTCTTTTGTGTGGGATTATTAGTGACATTGCCCCCAATTGGCACCCGGAATCCACTCAAAACCAAGATCAACACGAAGACCTAACTCTGCGACAGCAGACTTAATTCCAGAGGCAATGCACTCAACAGGCAAGGTACGGTAACCGACATACGGGCCTTTGGTTCCGTGCCCTATTGCACTACAGCCGTCAGTCAGGTTTTGCTTGGCTTCATCATCAGTCTTGAACACTTGCACCTTCATGAGGTTTGGGTGTACAGCCATCTGTTGTTCGTCGTGCATATGAATTAACCACCAAACTTTGTGTTCCTCTTTGCTGTGCTTAAAAGGATCACCAAGTATAGCATGTTTCTCCATTTCTTGCGCTAGGCGTAGAGCAGACCACTTAGCACAGATGGCACCGCCAGATTGAAACAGGACGTTAATCAAGCTGTGCTTACTTCTGGTGTTCAGAAGACGGCCATCTAAGCCTAGAATCGTTTTCTTGCCTGTACTTGTCCAAGCCTTCTCGACCTTCTGTTTCAATTCTTTCAAGGCAGGAACAGCGTCCCAATACTCTGCAAATAGACGCTTACCTTCGTCTTCTGAGATACCAAGCATCTTAGACAGTTTTTTAGGCTGCGCACCGTAGATAGCTGCGTAGGAAAAACTCTTTGCTGCACTGCGGTCGATGCCTAGTTTCTTACCATTCAGTGTATTACCAGATACAAGAGTGACACCATTTCTGCGTACCAAGACCAAACCAGAGGGCACACTTACACAACCAATATACCCCGAATAAGATTCAACTTGTAGTTGCCTGTTAGCTGCCATTGTATTGTTGTTATTTTTATTTGAAATATAAGCGCGATGCGTCAAGCACCCCCCAAAGTTTGTCTTTTTGACATAACTAGAAACTTTGCACTTTTTCCCAATCAAACTGCAAACTGTTTGTGTAAAATCAACCATGCCTTTAGACGTACTATCTAAAACAATGTCACCATTAGCTTTGGTTGTACCATCCCAAAAAGCAATTTCATTCACCAGCAGAGTGAGTTGTGCATATGACCCCAGCAGCAAGAAGTTCTTAGGTGTTTTGTCCGCATCCATAGCTGCACGAATATGTTTAGTAAAAGCACCAGAGTTAACCCTGAAGGTATATTCGTCACGACCCTTTCTGTTGTGCGTGCTGAGGTTGTAAGGGACACTCAACTCGTCCAGCAATTGTTGCATACGTTGAATCTTACGCTCCTTTACAAAAGTAAAAGAAATAGCAGAGCAATCTTTATTCAAGTACCCATCTGCTTGTGTTGCAACAATGAATCGCAGTTCTGCATCAGAGTACCCAACCAAAGCCGGTGCTTGCGTTATTCCACCAAGAACAAACCGCTTGTCGGATGAAGGCTTAAACTCAGATGCCAAGCAAATTCTATCACCGTTACGGCATCTGCGTTCGGCTGTATGGCTACGATAGTAAACACGATGCTCAGGTGTTACCTTAAATCCTGTATTCGGATCAACCAGCATATCCCCATTGTACTGCTGCCACACAATTTCGTTAGGCACAACAAAAGAGATTTTACCATCTTCATATTGTGCAACACGATCTGTGCTAACCAAAGCACCAAAAGTCTTCCAGCCTTCTGTGGTTAGGATTTCAGTATCTTCAGAGTAGCAGTGAATGTCATTAGGCTTCTCCGCGACCAGCGATTCAGCTAAAGCATAGCCGTCTGTATATGGCGCAGAGGCAGGTCCAATAACATAATGCCCCATAACACGGGCTTCAAGACTTGCGAAGTCATACCCCAACTGATACCAACCGTTTCCAGCCTTAAACATACTCCGCATTTGCTCCCCATATAGAGAAGTGACGCGCGGGATATTACAGACAATCTTATGTCGATAACGGCCAGTGTTGGCTCCAAGGGTATCTGCTGGCGTAGGAACACGGCCATCTTCTCTTACAGAACTAAGGAAGCCTGATGACGGCTCACCGTCTTCGTCGATAAACCCGCCAGAAATAGAATTCTTCCTGTGTCTGTAAGTATAGTACTCCACGACATCTTTCACAAACGCAGCCTTTTCTCCTAGTTGAACAAGATTAGGGCAAATTTCCTTTTCAAGGCCAACAGAGATTTTTGGTGTAGTTGGGACATAAATCGGTTTGGTATCATCGATTTTAGCCAACAAGAAATCACGCAGGTTGTCTTTGGTACAACCTAGCAAATCCAGCCTCAAGTCACAAAACACACCAGTAATCGTTTGTTTGACATACCTGTCAATTGTGTCGATGATTTCTTTTCGAGTTTTTGCAGTCTTGTTGAGATTCTTAACCAGATCGCGTTCCTTAACTTCAGATGGAACCCAACCAAGTTGAATCAGATAAATCTTAACGATGTTAATATCTTCGATTGTCGCTGGTTCGTGGCTCACAATAGGTTCGTTCCCAAGCAAAGGAAACTCATTGCCTTGGTATAAAATCTTAGTTCTGTCTTGACTTACTTCTGCGCCATGCTTGTTAAGCCACTTGGTAAATACGGCGGACAACTCACCGTTCTTTTTGAACTTAATCTTAGGTGCGATAAATTCAGATGCAGCGCCCTTTGTGAGTGGTTTTGGCGGTAGAAGCGGATCAACTTTCTCTGCAATCTTCTGCATTTTCTCTGTCAGGTCCGCCAGATTTTTCTTGGCGAGGTCTTGATCCAACTCAAAACCAACCAACTCCTGTTTCAGTGTAAGGTCGGCAAGTTTAACTTCTGCGCTGTACGGACGACTCCAGTCGTGTCTGCCGCACTCTTTTTTCAACTCAAAGAAAATAGAACGGTTCACGCTTGTATCCTGAATGCAATAATCAAGCATTTCTTGTGAAAGTTCATTCCAATTATCGAAGTGCTCTTTATAGTTACCAAGCCTTTTACCCCATGCATCTAGGCTGTGACCGCCAAGCCTATCTGCATTGAGCAGTTTAGACCAAAGCAGAGTATCGGAAATCAGAACAGGATTACCAAACAAAGTTGAAGTCTCTCCCGGATATCCGATTCGATATTCCAACAAATCAGACAGCATAAGAACAGGCAAGTCGAAGCCGACAATGTTGTGCCCAATCAATTCGGTACACGACTCCAGTGCAAATCGCAGGTTGTCCTTAGTGAGGGAATCCCCGAAGAATGTGCTAACACTGTTGTCTTCTACGTTACGTAGAACAACACACCACACACGAAAGTCATCTTTAAGTCTATACGGAAGAGTTGAATAGTCTAATGCATTCTGAAGCAGATTGTTACTTTCGATGTCAATAATAAAACGCATAAACCTCCAATAAAAAAAACCAAGCTAGCTGCGCATTGTAGCACAAGTAGCTTGGTGTATGTCAAAATTCTTTGTCGCTAGACGGTGGACCGTTGGGGAACACTTCGTCAAAGTCGTGCATTACGTGCGTCATCTTATCGTAGAAGATTTTACCTGCCGGACCAGTGTCACCAATCAGGCGGTTCTTACTCAAGGTGACGTAAGTGGTGTTGCGCTCAATTTCATCTTCAGCATCTTTGTCGCGTGTCATCAAGATATTAGCACCACCTGATTTCATGATTGTAGATGATCCGTGAATGTCGCTTTCATCAACCTTGGAGGCAGACGTACCAGCTTCTTTCTTTCGCATATGGTTAATCAAGACAAACGCTACGTTGTGACTCTTAATCATTGATTTGATCCACTTCATGAATAGACCCTGTTCTTCGTTGCTCATTCCCTCAAGAATGTCCTGAAGAACGTCAAGGACAACAAGCTTCACTCCTGAGCCAATAATCATTTCTTCAATGGTGTCTTTCAGTTGTTCAACAGTACCGTCCCGATCATCAACCAGATAGAATCTAGGTGAGCCGTCTTCCTTGGTAAACAGGTCTTTGCCCCGTTCAACAATTTCAGGACTTTTCAGTAGTGTCTCTTTTTCTTCAGGTGTCAACCTAGCAAGCTTCTGTTCCAAGTGCCGACTAAGAAGTGCCTCGCCGTACTGCCCTGCATTCAGTTCCATCGAAGTGATGCCAACTAGATGTGGACTATGGAAAATCCAATGATAAATAAACTCGTTAACTAACGAAGTCTTACCGATACCTGTTTGCGCAGCAATATTGTAAACGTAACCAAGTGACAACCCGCCACCTAACATATTCTCAAGTTTCTTGGCAAAAGGTGGAAGGGTAACCTTCTCAACCTTTGCTTGCTCCAGAATTCGATCATAGATGTCAGATGACGCTACAACCCCAGCAGGAACGTATTGCTTTGCAGAGAAGAAGTCCTGTAGAAACTCTGACTCTTTGCCGTTTTTCAGATATTCATTTGGGTCTTTGTATCGCAGATTAACCAGAAAAACCTTACCTTTCGGCAGAGAAGGAATGATCTGCTCTACAGCAGCTTTACCAGCAGAGTCATTATCAAAACAAACATATATCTTCTCAAATTGGTCCAAAAACTTATAGTTATGTGCGATTTGCTTTTTGCAGTTAGAACCAATCGTAGGACTAACACAAGCGGAAACAAACTTACCCCAACCCTTAGCTTCGTTGTAATCATTCAGCATTTGATATGCTGACATTGAACAGATTTCACCCTCAGTGATCGTAAGATATTTACCGGGCTGCTTGAATAGGAATTGCCCAAACAAATCACAGTCAGAACCTGTGCGACCAATACTGCGTCCAAAAGACTTAGGTAGCTCACGAATCTTATACCCGACAAGATTACCTTCTTGTGTCACAGGGTAGTATTGCGCTGAAAGCTCCCCACTATCTTCTCTGATACTATGCCGGACACCAAACTTTTTGTAAGTCTCTGCCCGAATTCCGCGGTAGTTTTCCTGAGTATAGCCTGTCTCTTGCTTTACTTCTTCTTTTTCTTCGTCTGTGATTGCAGGCTTAACCTTCTTCTCTACTACAAAATTTTCATCTTCATCTTTCAATCTTGTTTTCCTTTCTGATTTACTATTTAGATATTCTTCGCTGGGTTTTACATGGTTACAGACCCAGCAGTAATGTGAACCATCCGAATAGACGGCCTTACCGTCGCTTGATCCGCAGTTGTCACAAGAAGTATGATACTTAAATTCTGCCAAATTTATTCCTTTATTTTGATTCTGGTGGGTTTTTATTAACTTCAGGGCTTTCTGGATACCTTTCTTTGATTTGTCTGGTAATATCGTCGGCCAGTGTAATCAAATCTGTTTCGTTCGTATCAAAACCAAGCTTGTCTCTGTCAACTGTCAGGTTGTGTGTACGAATCAGATATTCTACTAGCAGACAGCTTCTGATGCGAAGCAACATGATATGTGCATCCCTATCGGAAGTCGCCATATTACCTTCTCCTTGCCCAAGAACCAAAGCACAGATCATTGCGTTCTTGTAGGTGACGGCAGTTTGTTCTGTAATTTGCCCCGATTCAAATGCCGTAAGAATAGAACTTACAAGTGCAAGCATTGAGGTAAGATCGAAGTTGCTTAACTCGATAAGAAAATCCTTCAGATTTAGATATTGCCTGTCAATAATTGTTTTTGCTGCAATCTTAATACAAGCTGGGATTTCTTTTTCCGTTAGAATCTTTTGGAGATTTACGGCATAGAATTTTGGTCGGTTATCACCACCGAGGAAGTCATCAAGGGTTTTTGCGGTCATTTATTGCTTTCAGGCACGTAGTTCACACCATCAATGACTACTGTTGTTTTATTAGTCTTTCCAGTGCTAACTTTTGTGGTTGTTGCAGCGTTAGGGCAACGGACAACAGTCATTGATCCACTATCACGAGACTGTACGTAAAAAACCTTACAATCTGAAAGTTCATCAGGCATAGCTGAAAATTTAAGTTCTCTACTGGAGTCATTACAAGCAACAAGTAGAACGGCAACAAGTAGCACTGCAATTTTTTGTTTCAAGTTCATTGTACATTACCTCGCTGTTTGAGCATCAGGTCTGCTGTGTTATACGCTGTCAGCACAAGAAAGCCTGAGCTTGATTTACTTCCGTTGCTAATTAAACCATTCAGCACAGCAATTGCAATTTGATCTCGCAGAGTCATCTTGTCGTCTGGGGCTTGATTGGTTTTTGTATTAGGTTCCATCAGAAGATTGTACTTCTCTTCGACTTTTCTAAGGCGCTCCAATTCTTCACGCTCTAGGTACGTAGCATTTTTTGCGTCGAGATACTGTTCTTCAATATCTCGTAGACGATCAAGTTCACTGACAACAGCCAGTCCGGTGTCAACATCGAGGGTCAACATGTAATGCCCAAGCTTGTCGCCACGATTAACTGAGGATTCAAATTCGTTTACCAGACAGGTCATGTTATTCCTTTCGATTATTTATGATGTGATGATTGTGCATTACTCATTCTTCAGCAGCCAAGAATTAGAAATAGCTTTGAAGGACAGACTACGGTCTTGGTTACTCTTGAAGACAAGCCCTTCTCGCAGAGGCTTTACGCCAATCTCGGAACGACCTTCTGCCATGTCAAGCAGTTGCTGAACTGTGAAGTTGACAATTGTAGCATCAAAGTCAAGCTCAGGAACAGTCGGAATCCCAAGCTCTTTGCACAAATCTGTAACCTCAGATGGAAGCAGGTATTCTTGCCGATCAATGTCGAAGATGTCAAAGCAGTAGAACATACGCCCTGTAATTTTGTAGGAATTACCCTGAATGCCTTCGCCTACAAGTTCACCTTGCACAGCGAGACTACGGCCAGTGCTCCTGATCTTTTCAATCAGTTCGTATTTCTTAGCTGCTTCCCAAAAAGAATTAGAACCTTCATCTTTAAGGTCGAGATTGCGAGAGCATACACCTGACGCTACCCCATCTTCATTATACTTAACATAAACCGTCATGCTGCTGCCGTCCAGCTTCTCTGTAATCTGCCAAGAATGCTCATAGAATTCAGGAAGGCGTTTGCTCAAGTTCTGAATGCGTTCCTGATCGGTCTTCGGGATGAACGAAGGAAAGTTACCTTTTGCGAATCCAGCGAGTTGGGCAGGGAGAGGTTTTTCGTATTTCAGAATACCAAGACGTTCAGTATAGTCATCACCTTCATCTACAACGTCATCAATCAAGCCATAAGCAAACGCCGTCAGCGGGATAAGTAGACCTTGACTGATTTGTTTCTTCAGACGAACCGTCCGAAGTCGCTCACCCATGACACCCTCATAAACAGAAGGTACTTTTCCGGGTTTGGTCAGGAATGGTGCAATCGCGCTAGGAACAAAGGAATCAATCTCAAAGTACATTGCAGAATCACCAACCTTGAATTCATTCTTTTTGCAGACGACCCACCAGCCACCAACCCGAGCAGCTTCAATCATGTCAGCGTCAGGGATGGGTTTGATTTCTTCAATACAACGAATTGTTGCAAGTTTACGTTCAGTTGTCATTCTTTGTTCCTTTCAGCGTTTCAATTCAGCATTTCAATATCGTAGTTTGTTTGAAGTACAGTTGATTTACCAAGACTGTACGCCCATTGTACATTGATCCGTTGTACGTCGCAGCCTGCTGCACTCAAGCTTGCCAGCATTTCCTTCAATTTTACATCAAATTCTTGCAGGGTTGTGATTTCTTGTTTGATTTCTTGAGTAGAAGTGCAGGGTTTAGTTTCCGTGCTTACAACATCAGGTTTGCTTCCAATGCATTCATCGTTACGCAACTGAAAATCACCACAAAGATACGGAATCCAATCCTTCTTTCCGCATTTTTTACACCGATACCACCAAGAGCCTTGTTTCACACCTTCAAGTTCCCAATCATGCTTGCTATGTGCCATTATCAACCTTTCTTTCAGTTATTTTTTATTCCCAGCTTCACTGATAATCTCGTCAAGCTTATTCTCAAGAATTTTCAAGCTCTTATCTACAATTGCTTCGCCCCTTGGTGTTTTTGCGATATGTTCCGCTACAGATACGCTTGCAATCAGATACATGTCCTTTTTAGACGGAACAGCAAGTTGAATTGCAGAGCAGACAACCAAAGTTGCAATCATGGTCTTCAAGTAAGGAAGACGTTCATCAGTCTCTGCGGTTAAGCCGTACATTGTGAAAATCACAATTATAGCGACAATCAGAAAACCAGACAGATGTACCAGAGCACTCAGAACCGAAATCGAATACAAAATAAAAGCAATAGACATTTAACCCTCCTGTTTAAACCTGCCTAATCCAAATGATTGACTTACCGTCTTGTCTTGTTAATTTAGTGCAACCCATATTTTCAGGTCGATTAAAGTAATCAAAGTGACAAGTTTTGGTTTTATAGCTTTCCCTGTAGAAACTACAACCATCACATTCCTTAGATAGAATTGCTTGAAATTCAGCCCCATTGTACTCCACAGACTCAACAACCGCAGGCACAACCTCTGTTTTATTAGATTCCAACTTAACCCCAAAAATATCATCGGCTAGTTCTTCGGACGTGCGTTGTATTCCGGTGTAAGGATTGTACAACCAAGCTTTGTTTGGGTGGTACTCTCGGTATTGATTTGCTTCACTAGGATACGGGGTGGCAAAGTTGGTAGCTGGATCGTAGAGCATTAGCAGTGGGGTAGACATTAAGGTTCCTTTCGTGAATTTGTTGCGATGCTGAAATTGTAGCTTACTTTTGGAATGCTGTGAAAGACCCTTTAGGCTTTAAGGCTTTTGTGATGCTGCCGAATAGCTTTCAGGAAAAGCTTTGCTCGGTTGCGGACTTCTTCGCTCTTAATGGCAGACCTTCTGACCCAGTGCTCGATAGCTTCTTCGTAAGAGAAATCTCGACAACCAGCTTTATATCGACCTTCTTCAAAACGCAGACCGTAGAAACCATCGTGAGTGATGTATTGATGAAAAATGCCTTCTGAATTTTCAAAAGTCACTACAATACCGGTATTGTCATATGTAAACATGTGCCAGATGTTGTTGGAGTTTTCATAAGTCAACACCTGACCAGTATTGTTATGGGTAGACTGACACCAGTAACCATCAGAATCTTTCTTGATTTTTGAAATAGGAGTACCAGTAAGCTTTGACAGAACAACTCCATCGAAAAGCTTCTGCTTGGTCAGTGGCGTAAACTCTTTGCTTTGGTCTTGCAATTCACTAGCTTCAACACTCAGATCGATCTGCATTGCACTTCCCTTCAATAAAAAACATGATTGCCAATTGTACTTGTTTTCTTCATCTTTTTGGACCATACTGGCTTAATTTTTTTGTTGTGATAAAACAACGAATCCCTGTTGAGTAGAACTGGAAACGGTTTCTGCAAGTATGCCGTTGCAATTCTACGCGAAGAACGGTAGCTAATCTTGTCTTTCTGCTCAAAGGCTGACAGGTTTCCTTTCAGTACAGCATCGATTGTACTCCAACTTTGCTGGTGCGTCCAACTGAATTGCTTGCGTTGAAACACTACGTTGCACACACCTTCAGGGTACAATTCTGACAATGCTCTATTGACGGTTACCTCTGCAACAGCTTTCTTTCCTGCATCAGACTCTCCGCGTGCCTCAAAGAAGATGTTTGCTGCGAGGCAGCTTTTGTTCAATTCTTGAGTACTCTGCACCTCTTGCTGCAAGGTGTTCTTGTGCCAGAACATAGTACATGTTAACACCAAAGCAATAATTACGTATTTCAATCTGTTTCTCCTATCTTAGTCGTCAAGTTTCGGTTGTGTACGGTCTACTTCTTTCTTTTTGTTCTTGTGCTTTCCAGCCCCACCTCTTGTCTTAGTGACAGGTACAAAGTGATTTCTTGGTTTCTTTGCTGGAAGCTTTATCGGTTGTTCTTTTTGCATAGCAGTCCTCCTTGTTGCGATGCCGCTATTGTACAGGAAGTAGGCAAGGCGAGAAATACCAGAGTAAAACAAATGGTCTTTCGTTAGTTGTACAATCCAGCTAACCCGCAAGGCTTCACATCCTTATAGGAATTCTTTAAAGAATGTTTAAGCAATGTTCTGGCATTTGGTGTAACCTCGCTACTTCTTGCACAACAAATTGCTTAGAGAACCATTGCTACATCCTTCCTTACTTCTTGCACAACAAGAAAAAAGAGCTTGACAAGCGGAAAACTTAGAGTACAATTCGCAACTCAAGGGGGAAGGGGGTTATGAAGGTTAATACGTATAGGTTAAACCTAAGCGGTTAGTGACATAGATACTTGCTATCTAAGCTAGTAGTAAATAAGAAAAGAATCTAAGGTAATACTTGTAGTATTAACCTGTAGTTGACTGACAGAAAGACCTAGCAAGTTGTAAGGTCTTTCCTGAAAGACTCAAAAGTAAGCTACAATCTCAGCATCACAATAAATTCACGAAAGGAAATCATGAAACTCAATGACAACAACTTTGATGTGCAAGTGGTCAATGCTGCTGAGGCAAGTTCTGCCTTTAGCATTGCAATGAACGCTAAGGCTTTCAAGGTGCTCTCCAGTACCTTGTACAAAGACAAGATTGGCAGTATTGTCCGTGAGCTTTCCTGCAACGCTTACGATGCTCATGTAGCAGCAGGCAAGAAAGAAGTACCTTTTGAAATTCACCTTCCTGATAACTTTGAACCTTGGTTCGCTGTTAAAGATTTTGGTGTCGGCCTGTCTGAAAGTGACATCAAGAGAATCTTTTGTGTGTACTTTGAAAGTACCAAGGATCAGTCCAATGATGCAATTGGTGCATTCGGTCTTGGTGCAAAAACTCCGTTCTCGTATACCGATCAGTTCACTGTAACTTCTGTCTACGATGGAACCTCTACGGTTTATTCTGCATACATCGACGGTAGCGGAATCCCCAACATCACCAAGATGCTTTCTGAGGAAAGCCATGATTGTAATGGCGTTGAAATCAAGATGTCCGTGAAAACAGAAGACTTCTTCAGCTTCAAACACGCCACAGCAAGCCAACTGAAATTCTTTACGGTTAAACCTGAAGTAAAGAATGCCTATGGGTTCAACTTTGAGCCTACAATTCTTAAAAACGAGGCTCTGTTCCAGTCTGACGAATTCTCTTTCTTTGGACACATTGGTGCTGCTTTTGTGAAGATGGGGCAGATTGGTTACCAACTGGATGTCTCTCAGGTTGAGCGCATGTCGAGTATTCCTGTTGCTTTCAAGATGAAGAACTTTGGCGTGCTCTTTAATGCAAACATCGGTGACATTGGTGTTACAGCTTCACGGGAAAGTATTGAATATGACAAAAAGACTTGTGATTTTCTTGCCAACAAGCTGAATGCAATCTATGAAGAAATTAAGACCGGGTACGTAAAGATGATGGAAGACATCCCTACGGATTGGGAGAAGGCTATTTTCTACAATGATGTCATGCGACCCCTTGGCGTAGGGGAAGACGCAGATTACCCGTTTATGTTGAGGAACAGAATTGCAGCATTTGAAGTACCTAAAGAATACTCAAATAGTGTGTACTCTTTCTACAGTATTAACAAGCGACATATTCGATCATATATTGATGCTAGTAAAAATACCGTAATTCTGCTGAATACCACCAAGACCTTCAATTCGCATGTTCGTACAACGGTTGCTCGTAAGTATCAAACTTGCTATGTGGTAATGGTCAACAAGAATGAAGTACAGAAAGCTAAAGAACTTTTTACAAAAGCCCTCGGTGGTTTCTGTGAGTTTGTTGTGTCAGACGATCTTGCTCTGCCTAAGAGCAGCAGTACACCGCGTACTAGCACTTCGTTCTGGAAATACGACGGGACATGTTACCCTAGGAATTGGGCTAAGGTTGTAGGTAAAAAGCCACCCACTGCATTCTATTACGTCATTCTTGATAAACTGAACTACGTAAATAAGGACGAAGCTCGGATTATTAGTGGATTGGCTGCTGCTGCTACAATCCCTGAGTTCAAGCCGTTCTGCGACGAAATCAAAGACGGTACAGTGCAGTTGCTTGGTTTCTCTAAGGCAAACGAAGAGAAAGCTAAGAAGCTGGGTGGTGTTTCGTTCATTGAAAAGTTTAATGAAATTGCCAAGACTGTAAGTACAGATCGAATTCGGCACTACATCATTAGGAGTAATTTGCACAGTATTTCCGGTTCGGCTTTGTATTGCATTAAATCGACCATACTTCTCAATAACCTTACTGAAACAGACACTGAAATTGGTAAGATGCTGAAAGCAAGTCAGATTTACTATCGCCGTAATAATGTTACCCCTAGTGCAGGTGTGATCCGCTCAATCTTTGGGGAAAAAGAGATTGACACAACGTATGAAAAAGCATTGCTGGCGAAGTTCAAGAGTACAATGGACTCTATTCCATTGCTTCGGGTTAATCACTGCGAACTTGGAGACAAACTCTCTAAGGAAGAACTTGAAGCTTTGCTGAAAGTTGCGGTATAATTTTAGATTCAAGTAAGAAAGGGGTGTGTAACTGTGGTAAAAAGACCTTGTTCTATTCTCAAGTTGCTGGTTTGGCTGCACAATATGAAGCGCAAAGATACAATCTCTCTGCTTGATGCCGGATACTGCTTAGATCGAATAATTAAGTCAGACCCTGTGAGCACTTCACCCGTAATCCAGACTACAACGTATGGTCTTTCCTAAGACTACGATTGCGAGTATAATTTGCACACCCCAACAACAAACGAAAGGAAATTATCATGAAACAAACTCTCTCCCAAGCTGATCTGCAACGCATTGAACGAATGCTCTCTGATCGGTCTGCTGTTCTTCAAGCCAGTTCTAGCTGGATCAAAGAACTAGTACAAGATTCTTGGCGAAAGTGCGATAAAAATAACACTGAAACAGAAGAGCATTTCCGCAAACTGAACAGGCGGCGAAATGCGCTCAGAACTAACAAAGCCGAACGCAAAAAAATTGACAGCATGATCCACAGCATCCGTAAGATGATTCGGTCAGCTTAAAGAAAGGAAACTTAACATGAAATACATTCTTGGTAGCGATAGCGTAACAGTCTTCGCGCAGAATAAACCGTACACCGTCAACCGTCAGGCTAAAATCTTCAACGCTGTTCTGCAAGCTATTGCAGCAGAAGATGAAGCAAAGGTTATTGATCTGGTAAACCTTAAAGAATCTCTTGCAAAGAATTCAAATGGTCGTGTCTACATCAAAGACGGTGCAGTGTATGCTGGTAATCGTGAAGTCACAGGTCTGATTAGCTCTCGTATCTTTGAAATGCTGGAACTTGGCCTTAGTGTCGAGCCAATGTTTGCTTTCATTGATAACCTGATGAAGAATCCTTCGAATCGTGCGGTTAATGAATTGTACGGCTTTATTGATGCGTGCAACCTCCCGATTACCGAAGACGGTTGTTTCCTTGCCTACAAAAAGGTTCGTGCTGACTACATGGATTGTCACAGCGGTACTATTCGCAATGCAATCGGGGATACTCCAGAAATGGAACGTAATCTTGTGAATGAAGATAAGGATCAAACATGTTCTGAAGGCTTGCACTTCTGTTCTGTGGAGTACCTGAAGCATTTTGGTGGACAACGCCTGATGGTTCTCAAGATTAATCCTGCTGACGTTGTATCGATTCCTTCTGACTATAACAACAGCAAAGGTCGTTGCTGCAAGTACGAGGTGGTTGATGAAATTGCACTTGAAGATGGTAAGCCTGCGGAAGAACTGACTGTAGATTACTACGTCAAGAATAAAGATGACATTGACGGTGAAAGTACTACCAATCCCTATGCAAAGAAGATGACGCGAGAAAAGGCTGTACAGCTTCGCCGTGATTTTTATAATACTGTTTCTATTCCAGACATTATCGAAAAGTACGGTATCTCTCGTCGGCAAGCAATGCGTATCATTAACGGAGAAGCTTGGCTGTGATTGAACTACTCAACGCACAAGAATCGTTGAGTTTTACACAATGGACCTTTCCTGCTGGGGAGGTCGGTGTAAAAATTCAAGATACCGACAAAGTGTCTGAATTGGCATACGCTACAATTCGCTGGTTCGTTGATCTTGAGAACAACATGCATCAAGAATTCTTCGTGGTGGCGAATCTGGTGAATGCCCTTCGACAACTCAACCCAAACATTCTTGTTGATGTGGAAATGCGGTATGTTCCTTACGGCAGACAAGACCGTGTTTGTCACGAAGGTGAAAGCTTTGGTCTGGAAGTATTCATGAACCTTCTCACAGCAATGAGAGTCAGTGTTAGCAGTGTCGAAGACCCTCATAGTGCAGTGACAACAAAACTGCTGGTTGCAAACGGGCATTACTGCACCGCTACACCACAACATCAGCTTGTGAAAGCTACTGTTGACATCATGCAATACGACACTCTCATTGCACCAGACAAAGGGGCTGTAGGAAAGATTAAAAAACTCCGGCATTGGAATGTAGTTACACTCAGTAAAGAACGAACAGAAACTGGTATCACCTACACCAATCCTGAACTGAGGAACATCTTTGGTAAGGTTCTGGTTGTGGATGACTTGTGTGATGCTGGCGGTACTTTCATTGCTCTAGCCAAGGCACTTGACGGCAAGACCTACGATATTAGCCGACTAGATTTGTATGTTACTCACGGTCTTTTTACCAAAGGTATCGAACCCCTGCTAGAATACTACCACAACATCTACTGCTTCAATCTGATGAACAGTAAAGTTGAAGATTCGGTAATTACAGTACCAATTTAACTGAAAGGAAATAAATGCTCAACCTAGACCCGATCCTCTATATCGACGGCTACAAAGTCGGTCACAAATTTCAGTACCACGAAAAGACTGAAAACATCTACGCCAACTTCACTGCTCGATCTAATGCCCGTGCAAATACCATCGTGCGTTTCATCAATAACGAAATCGTTTGGGTTGGTATTTCTGCTGAACTTCAAGCACTGAAGAAAGACTTTGATGATAATTTCTTCAAGAAGGACAAGCAAACAGTTCTTGCTAAATATAAGCGCCGTATGGACAGTTACCTTGGTCCTGATTCTGTAGATACCACGCACATTGCAGAGTTGCACGATTTCGGTAAACTGCCAATTGCGGTGTGGGCTTTGCCTGAAGGTTATGTTGTTCCTTGCAAAGTACCTGTGTTGACTATTGAATCAACAGATAGTCGTTTTGCATGGATTGTCAACTATATTGAAACAATCCTCAGTGCAAACCTGTGGCAAATGCAGACTAGTGCTACAATGGCGTTTCAGTATCGTTGCTTGCTTGAACAATACGCAGAAATCACAGGTTCTCCAAAGGACTTTGTTCTGTGGCAGGGGCATGATTTTAGTTTCCGTGGAATGCCGGGCGTTGAAGCCGCTGCACGTTCTGGTTTCGGACATCTGACTTCGTTCCTTGGGACCGATACTCTTCCTGCGATTGATTACGTTGAGCAATACTATCGTGACGGAATGGATATTTATGTTGGTGGCAGTGTTCCGGCTAGCGAACATTCCGTAGCAAGTACCAACATTCTTTTCCTCGAAGAGAAGTACAAAGACAGTGCAAACCCAAAGCTTGAAGCAGAGAAGGAATTCTTTAACAAATATATTACGAAGATTTACCCTTCTGGTGTGGCTTCGTATGTATCAGATACATATGACTTCTGGAGCGTCCTTACTGAAGTTGCTGTGGCCAATAAAGACGCAATCCTGAACCGCACTCCAAATCACTTGGGATTGGCCAAGGTTGTGTTTCGACCTGATAGTGGTGATCCTGAGTTGATTATTACGGGATATGATCTTCTCGGAGAATTTGTCAATGAAGATCATGTTTATGATCGACTAGACTACTCTCCCGGTATAACTAGCAAGTTCAGTGCTGTAAAAGTCAGAGATAAATACTACAGCGTCATCGCTGAAATTGACGGTCGAGTTTCACTTGTGAAAGAAATTACAAAAGCAGAAGTTGATGGTGCAATTCAAACCTTGTGGAATATTTTTGGTGGTACTACCAATGACAAAGGTTTCAAAGTTCTGAATGAGCGTGTCGGATTGATTTATGGTGACTCTATCACTCTCGACCGTGCAAGTGTAATTCTGGAACGACTTCGCGGAAAAGGGTTTGCTTCGTGCAACGTAGTGTTTGGTATTGGTAGCTTCACCTATCAGTACAATACCCGCGATACTCACGGTTTTGCCATGAAGACGACTTATGCAAGGGTTGATGGAAAAGAAATCATGGTTTACAAAGACCCCAAGACTGATGATGGTACAAAGAAATCAGCAGTTGGTCGTTTGCTTGTGACCCGTAACGAAGAAGATAAGTTTGAGCTTACAGACGGTTTGAATGACAACGAAGACGGCTTGCTTAGCAATGACAACGAATTGAAACTTGTGATGTACCAGTCGGCAGTTATCGCTACAGAATTTGCAACTGTTCGAAACAGGATCAACGAAGAAGTTGCAAAACGAGTGGCTGCACTAAAGAGTTGACATTGGCAGTCAATTAGCCTATAATTCACCGTGCCGCTTAAACAACGGCACAATCCCTATAACATTTTTTAACACGTATTTATTAACACACCGAAAGGAACACAATATGGCAGAAATTAAAACCCTCAAAGGTACTCTCGTCTTCGTTCAAGTACAGAAACCAGTCGCTTGCTTTGTAAAAGAAAAAGGCAAAGAATGGAAGGCATCTATCGTTGTTGACGAGGATACCGCAGATGCTTGGGCAGATGAATATCCCAAACAAGCTGCTGTCGCTGTAAAGACGGCAGACTTCAAGGGTATTTACAAGATTGATCCTCCAACCCCTGACGCAAAGAAACAATACGTCATTACTCTTCGTCGCAACACGGAATATGTCAAAGATGATGTTCGACATCCTATTCCTGACATCTACAAACCCAAGGTTCTCCTGAAGCTTGAAGACGGTCAACGTACTGACATTACAGATACCGTCCTTGTGGCTAACGGTTCCAAAGGTGCAATCTCTGTTTCTCGCCGGGAACTGAAAGTTGGTAATGTCGCAAACCTGCAAAACATTCTTGTTACGGAGTTGATCGAATATGAAGCACAAGCGCATGAAGCTGGATCGGAATTCGACGAGGATGACCCACCAGCTAATAAGCCTGCAAAAGCTAAGACTGTTGCACCAAAGACTTCAGCTAAGGCAGTCGGTGCAGACAACACAACTGATGATGACCCGTTCTAATCTAGGAGGTAATATGAAAGAAATGAATAGTGTAATGGCAATCACCCTGCTTGTTATTCTCGTAATCGTAATGATCGGTGTTGGTCCGCTGATTACAATCTGGTCGTTGAATGCAGTGTTTGCTTCTCTTGCAATTCCTTATACCCTTAAGACTTGGGCAGGCACTCTACTGCTCCAGATGACTCTTGGTGGTTTGTTCTCTGTAAAGGCAAAGCTCTAAATGGCAACAGAACAAGGCATAATCGCAGAACTGACTAAGTGGTACATGCAAGAGGAATCAATTGCAGAATCCGTTAAGGAAGTTAAAGACAAAGCAAAAGAGGCTGGGTTTGATGTAGCCGTCCTGTCTGCTGTAGCAAAAGCAATCGTCAAGAATAAGGTTGATGACCTTAAAAAGAAAGCTGAAGCCACTGTACACATGATTGAAATTGCAAGAGCCTAACCAACTCTAACACAAACCCTGACGAGTAAAATCGTTGGGGTTTTTCTTTGTGTAAAGGGAAATAATGAAAGAAACTATACTACTAATTGATGGTGACGTACTTGCATACAGATCGGCTGCTTGTATTGAAAAGCGAAGTGTACTAGTTACACACAACCCAACAGGTAAGGTAAAAGAATTTCCTACCAGAACTGAATTCAAAGAAAGATTGAATGCAAAGTATGGAAACCTTGAGAAGTTATCTGAGTATTCGGTTACAGATTTACAAACGCCAGAAGAAGCCGTCAATGCTTTTCAGATTGTCAAGTCTGTGGTGAACAAGTTATACGGAGCATTTGAACCAGACAGCATTGAGATATATCTTGGCGGCAAGAATAATTTTAGAAATAACCTGCCACTACCTACAAGATACAAATCAAATCGGGATGACATGCTGCGACCAATTCACCTGAAAGCCGTACAGAATTATCTGGTGAAACATCAAGGCGCTAAGTTCACTGAAGGAATTGAAGCCGATGATCTGGTAAACATCAGAGCCTACGAAGAAAAAGCCAAGGGAAATCGTGCTATAATCTGCACCAATGACAAGGATACCTTGCAATCTGAAGGTATTGAAATGTTTGATTGGACTCAAGATCATGCTGAAGTTGTCATGATTCCAGAGTTGGGTCGGGTATATCAAAACCGACACAAAGCAGTTAAGGGCGAAGGAGCTAAGTTTTTTGCTTATCAATTACTGTGTGGCGATGTCACCGACTGCTACAAACCTACAGAAGTTTGTGGTGCCAGATTTGGACCGAAAGGTGTCGTCGATCTGCTGACTCCGTTGGATACAGTATCGGAAGTATTTGAAGCTGTCGTTAACAAATACAAATTGTGGTATCCTGCTGAAGTCAAATACACTGCTTGGGATGGAACTGAAGTTTGTACAGACTGGCAAGGAATGCTTGATTTGTACTTCAAAGCTGCGTACATGAAGCGCAGTATGAATGATCCTAGCGATTGGAAAACATTCTTTAAAGAAAGGGGCTGTAATGTCTAATAGAGCAATCGATGTAACTGAAATTCCACCCGCAATCAAGATTCAATCGAATTTTCATTGCATGACTTTCTCACAGAGTACGCTATCTAGCCTATTGAAAGAAATTCAAGATAGTTGCACCTTTGTCTTGTCAAAAGACAACCAGTTGCACTATAATCACGGCTCTGGTTTGAAGGTTGTGGTTTACATTAACGGGGAGCATATTCATGAAATCATCTACTACACAGAGTCCTGAAATCTACGAAGCATCTGCCCTGTTTGCCAAGACAATGATTTACAGAGATGGTGCATTCTCGCAGAAATTCCTACACGACCTTGCAGCGTCTATTCGGCAGAACGAGCAGTATTCGTTTAGTACAGACGGTATTGCAGCTACGTTTGAAACACCAACGCATTTCGTTACTATCATTTCTGATTGTTGCAGGGTGTACAGTATTACATTCAAAGAGAAGGATGGTAAAACGTGACACAGCACTTATATAATACAGCCGACAAGGCTAAGGTGCGACAGGAATTGTTTAAAGTACAATCTGAAGTAGATAAGCTGACGAATAAACCTCTAGAGTACAAAGATAGTGTACTAGACCATAACCACAAGACGCACTATGTCCGTGGGGTTATTCACCGACAGGTAAATGCTTTTCTAGGTAAACTTGAGAACAACTATGTTCGATACCTAAGCTGGTGGTATGACGGTACGCTTTCAGATTTTCTGAGACAATGCGCAGACTATATCGAACAACCAGACAACAAGAACTTCTTGCACGATAGCTGGATCAAAGGTTTGTGCATCAAGTTCAACAAGCTAAATGAAGCTGACAAAACATCCGTCCTTAGAGATATGGCAGTCAAGGACGGTAAGAATTCTTTAGAGAGAAAGACTCTCTTTAAGAAAGCCCTACTGAGTCGAAGATATACGATGACAGAAGTAGAACACATTATTTCCAACAGAAAGGGGAATTGATTGAAAGTTAAACTCAAGAAACTAAACGCAAATGCAAGGATTCCAGAATTTGCAACACCCGGTTCGTTTTGTTTTGATATTTACGGGGTAGAAGCTAAACGAATTGCAGATAACGTAATCGAATACAGTACTGGTCTTGCAGCAGAAATCCCCAAAGGTTATGGTATGTTCATCTACAGTCGATCAGGTCAAGGCTTCAAGTATCAGACTCGCCTGTCTAACTGCGTAGGTGTAATCGACAGTGACTATCGGGGTGAAATTAAAGTCCAACTTATCTCGGATGTTATTCTACTGGATGAAGGTGAAGAACATGAACAATACAACCCGTTTGACTTTAGTAAAGCAATCGCGCAAGCTGAAATTCGAAAGAAAACAGATGTGACGTTTGAAGTAACTGAAGAACTATCGGATACGGATCGAGGTGCAGGCGGGTTTGGCAGTACAGACGAGAAAGGTAGTGCAGCAGTATGAATGCATTGGACGAATTGATTAATAATTTGCACGCAGCGGGTATGAGTGGTAGGAAGATTGCCAAAGAGCTTGGTATGTCTAAGTCTGCTGTAAATTATCGTCTGAATGGCCGTAAGGACCGCAAGAATACAGGTATCAAACCTTCTGGTGGACCTAAGATTCTACTCTTCGATCTGGAATCAGCCCCTAGCCTTGTAGCGACATTTGGACGGTGGAATGTCAACATTGGACCTGACAGTGTAGTGCAGGAAGGTGGCTACATTATTTCAGCTTGTTTCAAATTCCTTGGTGATTCTAAGGTAACCAAGCTGGTTCAGACAAGCAACGAAGCTGTTGTTGGTGACGATAGTCGTATTGTTGCAGAACTATACGAAGCCTTTGAACAGGCGGATATTGTTGTCGGACATAATGCAAAACGATTCGATGTCCCGTTGTTTAAGACACGCCTGATTGCCAATAACATGCCACCGCACAAGACGGTTAAAGTTATTGACACGTTGGCTATTGCAAAGACCCTCAAATTCAATTCTAACAAATTGGATAGCCTTGGTAACTACCTTGACGTTGGTCGCAAGATTCCAACTGAAGGAATGACTCTCTGGCTTGGTTGTATGCAGGGTAAGAGGGAATCTCTGAGTAAGATGCTAAAGTACAACGAGCAGGATGTTCTGTTGCTTGAAAAAGTTTATATGCAACTTCGTGCTTTTGATACCAACCCAACCAATCTTGGTCTTTACCATAATGACACGATTGCAAGGTGTCCTGCTTGTGGTAGTAAACATTTGACTCCTACAGGTAATTCCGTGTATACTTCAGTTTCTGAATTTACAGAAGTTTGTTGTAACGATTGCGGACACCGAAGTCGGTCACGGCAGAGTTTTACAACAAAAGAAAAACGACGTAATCTACTTGCAACAC
>JACCDR012383299.1_pt1 | contig 33326 bp, 50 predicted proteins | sample 7446431 | NCBI WGS metagenome assembly JACCDR01 (sample SAMN15323443, study PRJNA562643) | freshwater metagenome | isolation source: river surface water | place: USA:Blue River Watershed | collected 2017-08-17
AGGAAGTGACTCTTATGTTTGTAAGTGGTTGTTTGGTTTAGAGAGAAATATTTTCGGCCCTGTATTGGTCTTTAGTTATTTGCTTAGTTTTTTAGTTATTGGTCATTAGTTTTAGCATAGCGTATTCTATTGGTCTGGTTAGAAGCGTTAGAGCTTTTAGTGCTAGGTATAATGAGTATTGTGCTAAATTACAAACTCAGCCTTTCTAGTATCGTAGGGATCTGTTAAGAAGCTAACTATTAAACTGTATAAATCTGTAGTGCTATCAACAGCTATATCAACCTCTCCAATAGTTATTTTTATTCTGCTAGGGGCTTCATTTATTTCCTCGTCCATCTCATCTAGTGAGGGGGTATAATTGTCACTCTTACCTATACTTAACACGCTCATAATCTCATCCAAATACTGATTGATTATGTTTGCTAGGCCGCCCTTAGCTGTTTTAGTGGCCTTGCTATATGCTATACATAAAGAGATAGCCGAGTCCATCGTCTGCCTATTACTCTGCTCTATTAGCGTACGATATAAAACATTAGCCTGCTCCTGTCTAGCTAAATACCTGTGGATAAGCAAAGAATGAATCAAGTTAGAGAAAGTGTCTATAAGTATATAGTTATTATCTATGTCCAACATAGGGAGCTTTTGTCTATGTAAATAGGCGTTTACACTAAGGAATGGTTTTCTGGCTGTCATATTACAAATCCTGATAACTGGTCTTTGGTCAGTCTAGGGCTATTTATTGCTAATAATAGTTTATATAAATGATATGCCGTTGGTACAGGTACTAAGTAACTATTTTCAACTCTTACACTAAGGATAGAGATGTTTCTTATGAAATTAAGATGGTTCTCCACGTATTTCCCCTTGCACGATACAAAGCCGATGGCGTAAGAAAGGAGCATTTTCTGTACTACTTCTAGATTACCCGTACATCCTGTCTTATAGGCTATTTGATTAACGAGGCTGGCTAAAGCGTAATCGGATTCGTTAGGTAACATACGTAGACTGTTAGTACAGTAAATAACTAAAGAGTATTCAAATATGCAGAATAGTTGATGTGTATCTGAGTCTAGTTGATAAGGGTATTCAGGCAGCGTGGAGTATAGGCTTTTAGATTCCAGGTAATGGTCTATGCTCTGATAGGAGGCAATTGAATAGGTCATATTACAAAATCTCCTCTAGTGCGAAATTCTTGTATGTGAGAGGCTATGTATATGAACAAATCAGTCAAACAGCGTATGTTAATACAGCCATCAGAATCTAAACGTAATTTAATCCCCGTACAGTCGGCGTAATCGTCTACCTGCAGTCCCATGCCAGGAGGCTCAGCGTTATAGCTAGACAGGCACCCTCTGCAGTACCTTGTTATACTGTCGGATACAAACTTTCCACTATATCCACTCATTGTGCTATCGTAGTACTGAAATAAACTAATTAACGTATGAAAAGTCCTGGAGCTGACATCCTCAAGCGCGGCAGGAAGTGTACCGTCTTCAATTCCATAATTATTAGTAATTAAATATGCCTTCATTAAATCTACAAACATATCTAGCAGGCCTTCGTTAGCGGTTAAGTTAGGGAAGGGTATTTTATTTATTTCTATGTATTCTTGTACTGAGTTGTATATCATATTACTATTTAAATTACTATTGTCTCTTGAGATATAGGGGGCGAACTTAGTCCTACTATTAACTTAAACATGCACAAAGCTGAGTGTACTTTTACAAGGTGCTTAGTGCTCCATTCTATTCCGATCAATGCGTCTGTTATATCTAGCTCTATCGTTTCGTAAGGAGTGACTTGCCCTTTAATGTATAGCTCTATTACGGAATGGGGCAGCCCTGAGATAAAAGCACCTCTAGCTACATCTGCACTCGCTATTGCAGCAGCTTCTTTTACATATCTGAGTATCAAGGGTTCAAAAAGATATATCTCTGCGATATTAGGGTTAGCAGCCAAGGCAGCATTGGCCATTATTTCTAGAGTTGAATTTCTCATAAGCTTAGACAGTGCTTGGGGCATTGGGATTTCTCTACCTGAAGACAGTTCGTGCCAACAGAAAGAGCCTGTCATTACTAGGGAGTGCATAAATGCTCGGTATGCCACAGCTTTTTCCCAGGCCATTCCTTGAGGGTTTTCACCCGGGTGTAAATTATACAATCCTTTTCTCTGTAGGAGTAGATCCACGTTACCGTAAACAAATGCTGTAGCTGGTATATGTGCTACCTTGCCTTGGTATTTCTCGCCGTCTATATTTATATTAAAAGTGCTTATTGTCATATGATTACCTGTTGCCTATTAGGGCGCTCTTGGACATAACTTAATATCAATACAAATAGCTCATAAGGATTGTGGATTTTAACTAGGTGGGAATGATCTGGTTCTGGTGTGTGCGATATTGGTTTGATCCTCCATAATGGTATTTTTATAGTACTTCCTGTGATGTATTCTGCGATACGGTTACTAGGGGTGGCTGCAGGCAAGCTTTGAAGAAGGGCGTGTTTGTATTCATTTATTAAAATGCCAGGTATCCCATAAGTCTCACTACGTACATAAGAATACCTGTAAACCATATGCAGCATTGTTTGTAGTAGCCTGCGTTCTATCTCCGTATGCCCCTCTAGTGCTGCCATTATGAACGCCTCAAATAAAGGTTGGAAATCAGTTAGTCCTGTTAATAAATGATCTGTAGGAACCGCAACAGTAGGCACGGGGATATTATTTTTATTAAGGCAATCTATTACGGAACTATATACTATAGGATCTAACTCTGGTGGTGATTTAAAAGTGCTTACAACCATATGCCTCCTAAACTAGACATTTTAGCAACTCCTGTCCTTCCGCTATGCGTCTACGTTTCTCAGCTCTAGCGTCTAATGCGTCTGCGTGCTTCTCTAATAGTCTAGCCTTGAGTTCTTTCATTTTAACTAACTTGGCTTCTTCGGCTAAAGCTATAGTAACTGCCTTCTCGTAAAACGCCATCCAATCTACTGTGTTAATTTCCTCGGGCAAAAAGTACTCTATATGAGCCTGGTTAGTACCTGATGGTGATATATAAACCCTAATCGTCCACCTGTATTTACCCAGCTCTCTATATAAATGGTAATCTCTATTAAAGTTTATATAGCACTCATCTTCAAGAGCGCGAATCACTAAATCATTTAGACTCAATTAACGTCTCCTTAAACTCTCTAGCCAAGGTATAGCCATTTGCTATAAGTTCTTCTTTTATTTCCTCAGTGATTTCCGCTCGTGCCCATTTGGTGTATGTCGGGCTTATAACTTCTACGCACTCTTCTAAGTCGTAATCCATAGAGTGCTTGTTTTTGTCGAAGCACACCGCCCTAGCCTTGAAATCCCACATGCTATTTACACTAAGCCTTAGATTTCCTACTTTAACGTCTCTAGGCTCTATGTATTCTGTCGACTCATATATTTTCATTTTAAGCCTCTTCTGTAGGGATGTCTTTAGGGTCGATAATAAAGCACACTATCGCACTTAACGGTATACGGTATAAATGCCCGTGACATACCGCTTCTTTATACTCGCCTTTAGCGTCAGCAACCATATGCACTCTAGTACCTGTGATTGTTCCGCCCCATCCTTGATTAAGGACGATATCTTTTAGTCGTAGTTCCCCGCCTGTTGAGAGGATTACTGTTGCCTGTAGGTTATGTTTTACTGCTACGTCTATTAGTTCTGTACTCATCTATTTGGTTTCCTTTTTATATTGTTGGTTTAATTGTGAGCGTTTAATCTGGTACTCTTCTTGGGCTTTCTTTATTCTCCATAACCCTGCTTGTCTAATCTCAGTCTCTAATTTCTTCAGTATAAAATCTAAGGGCCATATCACTGCCTGAATTAAGAGCATATAAGATAGCTGCTGGAAGAAGTTGTTAGTATTAAAGTACAGATAGATGCACGTTGTTAAGGCGCAAATCTCTATAAGAGGAATTAATACTCCTAGAAAGATGGAAGTCGAATACACCTTGAGCATATCCTTCCCGTAATTGGCGTAGAAATCCTCTGTACTCTTCCTATTCTGTTCGTTTATTTGGTTTATTGCGCTGAAAATGTCTTCTAATCCCATAGTTGTTCTCCTTTTTATATCTACCTTAGTGATTATTGCCTATATACGTGTAATTGTCTACATCAGCGAAATCAATGTCTTTAATTACTTTTACTTTATTGACATAAGCATGAAATAAGAATCTAGCGAAGCCTTGGCTAGGGCCTATAAATAATTGCTTACGGTACTTATCCCCGTCAATAGTTACGTTACTAACTTCACCTTTATAAATAAACAATCTGTATTTGCAGCCGTATTTTTCCTTCACATCATCCTCATCAAGGCTCAGATAGTAAGTCTCAGTAGCCTCATCGTAGTCAGATACGTCTACTTTTATAGTGCAGCTCTCAGGGGCATAGGCACCTCTTTCACTAGCGTCTTCTCTAGCCAGCTCTTGGAAATCGCTGAGTAATTTAGATAGTTTTATTTCTTTAGGGTATTCTGCCATTAATGTAGCTAAATCATCATTAAGTTCTTTTTCTATTAGCGTTGAGAATCTGCCATCTATCTGAGCTTTTACTACCTTCTGTATGGAGTCTCTGTATTTCTCAAATGGCATATCTTTAAGGTCTATTGTTAGATGATTCTCTAGTTCGGACTTAATAGCCTTATGTAACGGCCCCCAAGAATCCATTAAGCCAGAAATTATCTTGTCAAATGACTCTTCTATGCGCTTATTAATCAGTTCTTCTACCTTACCACTATTAGCATATTCTTTAATAGACTCAGTTAGTTTTTGCTCTATATCCATTAGTTCTCCTTATTAGCCGTATACACCGATATACACTCGGCTTTAAATATAGTATCCTATAAAAGGGAGTTTGTCTAATTAAGTTTGTCTAATCTTTCCTAATTTATAGGGTTTAGACGTTTGAAAATGCCTGTTTAACGCCTAAGTTCTCTAGAAATATGTCTAAATGCGTCTGGAGTTTGTCTAATAATTTAGTTATTAATCCATTTTCCTGTGTGACGGTCGCGTGTTTGACAGGTTTGTGTAGATTTATAAGATTTAGAGGCTTTGGAGATTGCACCTGGGTGAAAACGGCCCTTGATTGGGGGATTTCTGTGGTTTTTCCTGTTAATTGGCATCTACTTACTAGCATCTCTGTCTGTTTTCAGCACGACATTGAGCTAATTTGTTACATCCTCGTATCTTTATTGTAGCTTAAAGTGTATGCTATAATAAATCCTGATGAGACGACCGCAGCATAACAACTATCCTCATTATCGTAACTAATACGATCACCTTAAGCTGCACATTTTTATAACTGAATATCAATAGAGGCTTAGGGTCAGCAAACTGACAATTAAATCCTTTCGGGCAGGTATGCAAGAGGCTAAAGCACGGGTTCTGTAAAAGCTCTCCTATTTAGGTTCATTGGTTCAAATCCAATTCTGCCCACCATTTTTATCTGGATGTAGTTCATCAGCAGAACGCTCGGCTTGGGCCCGAGAGGTAGAGGGGGCAGCACCTTCCATTCAGACCATTTTTAAGATTGTAGCCATGGTGTAACAGCAGCACTAGAGTTTGTGGAACTCTCAGAATCGGAGCGTAACCGATTGGCTACCCCATATCTGCTACATAATATATGTAATAAGTAGGATATAGTTTATGTAATCTACTTAAAAAGTACAGTTATTGAAAAGCATAGTTATTTATTGCCCAATAATCATCTCCTAGCCGATCAGGGCCGCTATATGCTTATTCCGTGTCAGATTCTTTATGTAGGTCTGGGTTAGCCAAGCGCCCTGCCACCAATATAGCAGCAGCTATTAAAGCTTTATCAGTTCCTACGAGTTTAGTAAACCCATTCATGCCTAATTTATCCATAACAACAGTCATATCTGCCATTATATCGTCTATATTAAATTCAATAGCGTTATACATAGTTATTTCTCCTTACTATAAAAGATACACTAATATACAGTCAAAAGCAAATTAAATAAACTTAATTATAGTCTCTGACATCTGAGAATTCATGCCTAGTTTTAAGCTCTCTCATCATTGAGTCTAAATCACCGTCTAACACCCTGTCTAGGGCGAAGTTCTTATTTAATCTTCTATCAGTTACTCTGTTATCTTTTACATTGTATGTACGTATTGGCTTAGACTCTTGGATTCTCTCCAATCTAGCGCCTTGTTTTCGTTTAGTTTCAATGTCTTTATAGTGCTTGTTAATCTTCTCAGCTAAGAGCTTATAGGCTTCTTTCTTATTCATCTCCTGGGTTCTGTGAGATTGGGATTCCGCCGCTATACCCAAAGGGATATATTTTATTCTTATAGCTGTTTCGACTTTATTGCGGTTTTGCCCGCCTTTACCTGAGCCTCTAAAAGGGGTTATTTCTATATCTTCTTTTTTAATAGTAGGGCGCATTATTAAATTAGCATTATTGAATAGCTAGGCGTTCAGATTCTAGGATCATGCCTGCTTTGGTCATTGAGCGAGGGAATTCTCTACCGCGCATTATAAGGCTGTGCTCTATTTTCTCCGGGGTGAAAACTTCTTGTATAGTACTTAGAGCTTTAGGGACATCAAAATCCTTACAACTAAATATATCTACAGTGACGAACCCTTTATCTGGGAAAGTATGAAACGCTATATGTGATTCTGCTATAAGAACAATCCCGCTCAATCCCCAGTCATCCTCGTGGAGCCCTTGGTAGCGGAACACGTATGGCGGCATGATTTTTGTCATGTTCATTTCTTGGGGCATTTTATCCAAAGTTTCTGTCAGCAACGCTATGTCACTAAGTTTCTCTTTAGGGCAATTATAAAGTTCTGCTAAAAAATGCGGGCCGAACATATTACTCTCCTTGTATTCATAAGATTTCAGTATACTTTAAATCTAATCTTTGTCAATAGTTAAATTACAAGAGTTAAATTATAGGATCTGATAAAGCTCCTGTATATATTTTATCCTCTATAATAGTTACCTTTATTATGGTACGCCCTAGGTCACGTATCGCATCGTAGTTAAGGTTAATAGGCGGCATCCTCTCCAGTGCCTGTCTAAGCAGCTCCTCTTGTACTGCGTTACTTATGTTATAGTCTCTGGCTACGTTTGTGAGTGTCATATTAAATTATAGGATGTGCTAAAGAGTCTGCTTCATCTATGTCTGCGTACTCTAAGGTAGAGTCTAACGCCTGTGTAGTCCTCCTAGCGACAGTAATGGTTACGTCTTCTCCTGTCTCGATACTTTCAGCTATGGCTTGATCTATACCTCTAGAGTAGGCCGCCATTACGGCTTTCCATGCAGATGAGTTTTGAAAATCTATTGATATTGTGGTCATATCATAACCTCAGTTAGTGAGTTAGGGCCGTGTAAATCTACTCCTGCTCCTATAGTTAGGTTTTTACATTTAATTACTGAACCAGCGCCTAAGATGTATAACTCTCCTGGTGGTATTGCTAAGTTTTCTACAAAAGTAATAGGTATGCTTGTGTTTAGGTAATGAGTCACGTCTGCAGAGGCGCTTATCGCTGCATAAATATTCTTTAAAACCTTCTTCTCTTTGCTCATATAATCGGATTGGAGAGGCTGTCTCCTGCTACACTAACTACACTAACTACTCTACCTCTATGCCCTCTTTCTAGAACCATCTCTACTATATCTGAGAACATAATCTCGTCTAGTTCTGGGGGCAAATTCTCGAACATCTCTGGGTACGCTTGCCTGGTTAGTGAGTCAGGTCTTAGGTAAGTTAGCCTGTCTCTGTCATTACCTGTAAACACTTGCCCTGTGACTACTCTATCGCCTGCTCCGCCCCTTGTCCCAACGCTATTGTCTATTATTGGCCTGAGATTAAAATGCACAATTATCTGTCTTATATGTATACCATCTAAACAGTCTCTAACTACTCTAATGTCTGTTATTTCTCTAATGTACTCAAAGTCAGGGTATGCCACGGCTAATATCTCGGCTAAGTCTATGTTGGATCTTTCAGGTAAGCGTCTACCTTCGTCTCGGAAACTAGCTGTATATGCGTAAGGGCCTACTTCTGGCTCTCTCTGCCTATCAAAGTGTATAGTATTGCCTCGGTGGATTACTGTAGTATTAGGCATACACACTAGTATACACTACTAAAATATATAAGGCAAGAAATATTTAACCTGAGTGAAATTGGCTTTTAAGCGGTAACTACTGCTTGTCCGTTTATCGTGGCTGCCCCTGTTATAGCTACTACACCTGTTATGTTTATGTTGCCTGTTACGTTTACTACAGGGGCAACTACATCTACTTGGGCACTAGCTACGATAGCGGCATAGGTTCCTTCTGTTAATACTCCGTCAGTGTTTACTCTAACGAACTCATCGCCTTTTCTAATCTCTACCGAGACATCGCCCTCTATAACAATGGAGCCATCTTCCTGTAGATGTACCTTTGTATTAGTTTGACCGCCTTGCAATAAAGTAGAGCCATTCTCAGCCGCTTGGAAGACCATCGCCCCTGTCTCAGTGTCCACTTGCCAAAGCGATCCGTCTGCAAAAGCTTTCTGGTATATGGCTCCTGGGTTAGGGTTAGGGTTTTCTCCTGTGCCTGGGGTGGATTGGTCGGCTTTATATACCCATGGGAGTATAAGTGCTTGGGCTAAGTCTCCTCCTGGTGCAAGAATAACAACAGTATCCCCAATCTTAGGGGCGCTATACTCAGTAGCATTACCACCAGAGGACGTGACCCAACGTACCAAAGGAGTGGTTAATCCTCTTTCAGTGTCCATATGTATGCAGGCTTTAGCTTTGTTCGTAGCATAGTCTACTTCGGTTATAGTACCGATTTTCAACATATTTTGTTGAGCTACTTGCAGCTTCTTAACATCGGAAGCCATTCGTACTAGGAAATCTTTAGCCATGTTAAAATCTGGATTCGTCCCCTTCTTCTAGATACTCTTCTAATAAAGTGTAGTCTTCTGCAGGGACTTCGCCGTCATGTCCTTTTCTAAGGTAAGTATAGTAGAGATAATCTAAATCGTCAATGTTAATATCGCTATCCATGTCTTGTTGATTACCTATAGCAGAAACTCCCCAAACATAAGTCTGAGTGCTGTACTCGTATTGGTACCAGATTCTTGCTTCTGCTTCTTTAAGTAGATAACCTTTATGGAATATCATCTCGTCTATCTGATATGACTGGGAGGCTGGTACCCAATTTAATAGGGCCGCATCTAGCTCTGTTCTAATCGCCTTTAAAGCGTCATAAGGGGTTAAGTCTTGCCCCTCTAATCTTCTTGATTTATTCTCTACGCATACTACTACAGCGAAGGTTTGTCTGTCTGCCTGGAGGAATACGTTATTTTTATCCTGCCCTGTCTCCATTAGCGGGATTACAGTAGCGTGAGGTATAGGTATAGAGGTGTTTTCGAATAATTGATTACTGTAATCTGCAGCGGGGCCGACTCTGTTAGCAAGTAAAGGGCACTCTAATCTTATCCTCTTGACTAATTCTTTTAAAATGTATGTGTTGATCGTGCTCATATCTTTTTACCTGGGTGAAATTATTTCCTTGAGAACCCTATTAAGTTTTGTTTTACTGCAGCTCTGACTTTGGCTTTAAACTCTGCCGCTGTACCTGGGGTTACTTTTATAATATGCCTATCCATTTTATCTAAGATGTCAGCGTAGAACACATTGTTTTTTATATAAGCAAACATGCTACCTACGTGCTTGTATTTATAGACATCAAACCCTTTCATTAATCGCCCTGTAACGACTGCAGGTGTCTCTCCTGGGGCCGATGCTTGGTGTGTACCGTAGACTCTGCCTGTCTTTAACCCGACTAACATGTCTTTCTGGGTTTCTTTAACTATCTTGTCTGCTGTGTCTGAGACTATTCTATTTAAAGCTGCTACTAACCTATCGTGACCCTTCTTAGTTAGGCGGTCTATATTCTTGAGTTCTTTATTCTCAATCTCGATGGCTATGTCTAGGAATCCGCCTCTTTTTACCATGTTAAAAACCCCATATAGGATTAGCATCCGTTTCTACTATAGTCTCTTCAGCTATAGGGTCGCCCTCGTTATCAAGAACTACTACATCTCTATCTTTAAAATCACCTTCTGCCGAACAACCTAGGGCAGTAAATCTTCTATATTTATCTCCAGGGTACACGTCTTCAATACTTTTAATTCTGTAAAGCCTATTGTCGAAAACCACTACATCCTTACTCTCTATGGATAAATCTTTTCTTTCTCTTATTATAAATCTATGTGTTAATTCGTTATTATTAGTGCCGTCTAGAATCCAAGCAGGCTTTAAATCTACCTTAGCCCATGTACTTAAATAAGGATCTATGCTCTGTGTAAACCCTGTACCAGGATCGTCATCTTCTCCTAACTCAGGAGTCTCTAATACACGTGCTAAAGTGACCGAGTTAAATAAGTCGCCAGACCTAACGGTTGCTTGAAAGTCTCTATACCAGAAATAGGTTTTGATTACCCATAATCAACCTCCTTTAATGCTGGGTTTTTATGTATAGGGTGTATACATTCAGCCAAATTATTGATAACACTGTTCAAAAGAATAGATTTATTATAGCCTCTACCTAGCCCCCATAAGATTTGATATATTGCACGAGCTTTTTTTCTCTTTAGAAAATACTTGCTATCTAAATACAACCAAGACAAGAATAACCTGCACTTGACTCCGCCAGCGACACAAAACTTGTATGTTTTATTTTTATCCAAACGTACGCGACCATGCCCTAATAGCTTCTCTTTTACATACTCGCAAAAGTCCTTAGTGCCTAGAAAACTAGCTGCTGGCGTTATAGGGCTTTTGTTAATAGTACCGTCCCCGTCAAAGTACCCTCTAAGGAAATGTCTTTGTAACTCTTTATCTGCTAACCATTCTGGGAATTTTAATATTAAAGATTTTCTTTCTACACACCCATAATTAATCAATATTTTAGCCATATGGTCTGAATTTATCATCATCTGCCAATGAACTGAGTCCTTATATAAGCCAGATCCATGCACTTTGTTTAAAGGTTTTGTTGGCTGTATTAAAGCGGTCAGGGATTCTAAGATGTGCTTGTCTTTGTCCTGTAAGGTTAATTTTATTCTTTTTGTAGATGAGTTTTTACAAGAGCTAATATTGCCGTCAGCATACAGTAACCCTAGAAAGTATGCCGTATCTTCTGAGTCTATTTTATCGAAATAATTATGATTCACTGGATACTTTCTTGTATATTCCTGCCCTGTGCGCCTTGGTATGCCGTGCTCGATCATAATAGTCCTAACTCTTCCTGCCCCTGTTTCAAATAAAGCGCCTATTTCAGGGCAGGATAACCCCTTGCCGTGGTACATCTCGTAAAGATTTTCTTTTGTTAAGAGTCCTTGGTTACCCATATATTGATTATCCCACTATCTCAGTGTTTTACCTGGGTGAAATCTACCCTGCATACTGCGGCTTTCTGTATTTAGCTAATAGAGTAGAGGCTTTAGCTGGTAAATATACGACCTCAGTGTCTCTAGTCTCGTAGAAGTCGGCTACTACAATTTTGATTGCCATCTTTATATCTGAAGGTACTGAGCTAACAGCTTCTTCATAAGCGTATCCAGCTTCATAAACTACTTTAAGGTAAGGTAAATCAGCATCTGTCTGGTAATAAACACCGTTAGTAGTCCATTGTATAGCCCCTAAAGTCTCGTTATAGTACCAATCAGTATCGTCTAACTCTACTTCCTCTCCGTCCAAATCAACAGTGCTTACACTAGTCACAGAGACTACAGGGGTTTTAGAAAGAGTTATACCGTTCTTTATACCGTCAGGGTCTACATAACTAGTAAGGACAAACAAGTCATCCCCTGTTAATCTAGGTGTAGTGTATACGGCGGTAACAGTATGAGGAGTTAATAAACGATAGCACTCAGACTCTATTCTAGCTGTAGCAGCCTTTATAAATTCAGTTATTAAGTCATCCTCTAAAGTAGATTCTACCTTAATATAGTCTTTAGCCTGCGCCAAGGTTACTACTAAAGCATCTTCGTCTGTAGGTTCTAGTGTAAGTTTCACTGCCTCTTATATCCTTTTGTCAGCATATAGCTTAACTATTTTATTACCAGGGTTGCTAGCAATATAAGCATCGGCGGATGCCCTAGTTAATTTTACAACGAGTTTAGAGGTGTCTATAGACTCTTCAGCGACAACGAATACTTTAAGTTCAAGAGACTTACTCTTGGTTTCCTTCGCTTCCGCCATTTTCTGATCCCTCTTCAGAGCCAGAACCAGCAGTCTCGTCCTCTTTAGGGGCAGCAAGAGCTACAAATTCAAACCTACTGATTTTCTTTGTTGTGATTTTACCACCGATATTGGTGACTTGGTTTACCTTAGCGTTAGCCTCTAGGTACTTCTTTAAACTGTCTGATATAACTTGTGGTACGCCTGCTTTAAAAGATTTATTTCTTAGAGCGTATACTTCACCGTTTACTAAAGTGGCTTTCCATGTGCCTGCGACTTTAGATTTTGCTTTTACTTTTGTTTCTGATTTTGCCATTTTTATATTCTCCTTTGTTGATTATTATTTGGCTATGTTCTAGGGAAAAAGGTGGGGAGATTTTTAGCCCTCCCCTTACCTATTATATATTAACTACGCATCCAATTCAGGAAGAGCCATAGTGCCTACGTTTTCAATTTTAACGAAAGCAGGTTCATCCATAAGTTGAATAGCGATACGAGCAGTTGCTACGAAGATGTGTTCACGTTTAGTAATATCTACATCGCGCTCGATTCTCATATTTCTTTGGAAACCAAGGATTATGTTCTTAGGATTACCAAGAAGCATAGTGCCTGAATTCATAAACGCTAAGTCTTGAAGATTAACGCCGAAGATTGGTAGTGCGCCAACGCCTGTTACGTTAGTGTCGCCTAGACCAGTTTCACGCATAGATCTCTTCAATCTTACATCGTTAGCGATATCAAATGGGCTGTAGAAACGGAGTGCGCTTCTGTCTTGTGCATACTTGCGACCAAGAGTATCTAGTGCTACTTTGAATAGAACTGGATCAGCTTCTCTGCCTTCTGCGTCAACTACTTTAGAAGTAACTAACTTAAGAACGCCATCAAACGCATCAAGAACTTCTTCGCCAGCGCTAGCTGAACCAGCAGTATCTGCTTGAATAAGGATGCGCTCTAAGTCACGTGCCCAAGCTGCAGCCAATTGGCGCATAAGGGTTTGCTCGAAACGACCTTTCTCAATGTTGTCCTCTAATACTTCATATCTGATTCTAGCTTCAGTGATGATCTCAGTAGTTGCTAGAGTGATTTGGCTAGTAGTAGGTTTAGTACGCTCTGCCTCAGTCAATGCACGACCAGAACCACTAGATGATTGTCTAGCTGCTTTGATGATCATTGAACCGATGTCAATTTTGTTGATCTCTTCTTGAGGTGCGTTCATACGATGTAAATTAACTTCTTTAATAAGCGTTGGCTCATTTTGTACTAAGTCAATAAACGTATCGTTCTGAATTGGATTCAATAGACCGCCATCAGATGTAATATCTGACAAAGCTAGGTCTGCTTTTTGAATCATTTCTTTTTCTTTTGCTGTAAAGTCCATATTTGTTTTCTCCTTTATATTGGAACCTTTTATCTCATAAAGTTAATTTGGCTAGCTAGACGTTTAGAGGCGATTTCTTGTCTGTACTCTTTCTCGTCAAAAGCTTTTTTAGCCGTTTCAACTTCATTTTCAATTTCACTACCACTTTTACGAGTCATATTCTTGTTTTCAAGATTACTAACTCTCTCCTCTGTCTCAACCTTAACGGCCTCGATTTCGGATTTTGCTACAGATAGGGCTTCGGTAGATTTAGCAGAAACCTCATTTAGTTTTTCAACCATAGGGGCTAATGCTTTAGCTATCTCAGCAGCTATCAACTGTGCTAATGCCTCTGGAGCACTCTCTGATTTCTCAGCTTGAGCAGGTTCCTCGGTACTAGCAGCAGGTGCTTCGATTTCTTCTTTAGCTGGCTCTTCTGTAATGACATCTGTCTCTACAGTTTCCTCAGATTTAGAAGCTTCTTCTTTAGGTGTGTCTAGGAGCTTTGCAGCAAACCCATCTACACCGTCCGCAGAATCTAGGGCAGAGAATATAGCGTCTAGTTTGATTACTATCTGACCATATTCTTTAACTAGAGCTTTTACAGCGGTAGTATCGTTTGATAAAAGTGCGTTACGCATTGCAGTAACCATGGCATCTGAAACCTCGAAAAATGCAGGAGGGAAGCCATCATACCCATCTTTCATAACATCTTGTATAGTTTTTCCTTGGCTGAATAGAGCTGAGAAAGAATCGTACTTAGCAGCAGTATCAGCGTATTCAGATTTAGCGGCTGACTTATTAGCTGCATCTTCTGTCTTTTCTGCAGTTTCTTCAAGCTCGTCCTTAGCTTCTGCAACTTCTTCAGTCTTTGATTCTTCGACTGGTTTCTCATCAGCAGGCACTTCAACCACAGCAGTATCCTCAGCAGGAGCGTCTTTTTCAACAGCTTCTTTAGTTGCTTGTTCATTTTTAGCGATAGATTCTTTAACTTTTCCCATAACAATGGTTACTCCTTTCTTAGCTTCAACCTGGCTCAACTCTTCAAAGTCTGCCTCTGGTCTAGCTGTTACAATAAATCCTGTTTCGTGAGTAGCTACTTCAAAATCTGAATAGCCTTTATTTACTAGGTAAGCTGTAACTTCTTTAGCTGTAGGGAACTTAGAACCGCTGAATAGCATAGACTGGACATCAACTGTTTCGTCTGCGCCTTTCTTTTCGAGCAATTTCTTGGTTTCATCCATAAGTAAGAGTTCAGCAGATTTACTGCTATTATCAGTTTTACACAAGTCTAATACTTTAACTACTTTAAAAGGGGTCTGGTTAGCGCCGTGTTTTACTAGAGAGACGAATTCTACTTCTGTATCGTACAGCTCGTTCACTACTCTTTTACTCTTCTTCTTGCCTTTCTTCATATATGTTCTCCTTTAGTAGGGGGCCGATCTCACCTGGGTGAAATTCCCCGTTTAACGTAGTTTAATCGTCTAGAAATATCCTATGTGCGTGTCCGTCTGCTTTTTCTGTGGCTGTCCCTGCGGTTATATTGTGTTTATGTCCGTAATCTAGACTAGTCATGCCGCCTATTACCCTGCCGTTCTCGTCCAGCTCAATATAGGCAAAATGGGTATGCCCGTGGGATTCCTCTGTTCTAAGGAAGTTATCAGACTCTACCTCTATTTCTACGTATTTAGGACGCTTATACACTCTGGCTTGGAAAGAATAACCATTTAAGTCACCTTTCTTAACCATGTCCCATAAGTGCGGATCGGCTATTTTAACGCCTAAAACCCATGCCCCTGGGGTGTAATCAGGGTCTCCTTCTCTGGCTATAAAGCTTTCTACAGGGTAAGCCCCGTTAGATTGTTGATCGTGATTAGTGTCTATAGCGTTCTGAGCATAGGATAGCTGCATGAAGTCATGTGCCATCTTCTTGATGTCTTCCGCTGGCATAACATCGCCGTGGGCATCAAGCACGCCAGGGGCGTAAACCTCTCCGTAAACTATCTGTTCTTCGGTATTTAAGCCTTTTTTAGAGAATGTTACGTTAATGTCGCCCATACTGGAATAAAGCCATAAAAGCCCTATCAACAGTATATACTGATTGGAATGTTACAATTTCACCTGGGTGCAAAAGAAAAGGGGCCCACCCTAAAGCAAGCCCCGTATGGAGGATATTCTAACTATAGCACTTTCGCAGTTCTAGTTCTCTAGCTGAATAGCCACCTTTTCCGCCTCGTAATACTCTTCTTTAAGCTCAACATCGCCTTCAGCTTTACATAGGGCATTTCTTAACCCCTGAGTAGCTAAAGTACAACCTTCGCCAGTAAAGCCTAAAGCCTCTATATTGGTTTTACCTGCTTTTCCTATCGTTACTTTAATTTGTTCCATTGTGTTTTCCTCTTGTTTAACCCTGTACGTTCAATAGAAGGACTAACTCACCTTCTTCGTTCTCGGTGATACTTTCTACTTCATAGCCGTCTTTCTCTGCTTGCTCTAAAGTAGCTTGTTTAGCGTACTCTCTGAGGAACTTATCCATTCTATGAACTAACTTATCATTATCACTATTACCTTTGTAAGGTGTCTTAGCTTCTAGCATAGGGTCTTGGAACATGGTATCGGCCAAGATATTGAAACGGTCATTCTCTTTAAAAAAGCCTACGTCCATCTTATTATTCTGCATGTTAAGGACGTAATCGCAGACTTTATTGTCTTTCTGATCCTCGTACCATAATCTAGGCATCTGCCCTGTTTTGATGCTGGCTTTTAACCCCTGCTCTATTAACGATTCTAAAGTTTTAACCAGTGCGGTTTCGCTTAGAATATCTATTGCTTTTAGTACTGCTGTGTGTGACATGTGTTTTCTCCTTTATCTACTTCTATATTAACCCTGAAATATCATACTGGCTAGCCCATTCCTTATGTTTATCCTTATCTATGGTTAAAATTGTTTCATGTTGATTTATATAATCGCTGTCTTGCATGGTGTTGAAACTAAGCAGACCTTTCTCTACTAAGAAGTTGTCATATAATCTAGTTTTATTATCCCATGCTACGGGGCCTATTCCTAAATACTCTAAGCTGGATTGCCCTAGTGTTTTGAACTTGCCTGATATGTGAACAGTGTCTAACGGTAGTCTATCGTCTTTAGGCAAATGTACGTTCATGGTCAAGAAGGGGTAGCTAGAATCGAAATAAAGATACTTAATAGCCCTGGCTTTGTGGACATTTCCTTTCACAAGGTGTTTAATGTCTACGTACATACAAAGTATTGTTTCGTTCTCTAATGAGTAGTCTGTTACTGACCAAAAACCTGTTGGGCCTGGGCGTTGAGCCTTATTATAATTATTAGGGTCTATTACCATGTCTGAAGGGTTTACTTCTTCCCCATGCCTAACCGCCCCTTCTACGGAAATATAGCGCTTCTTGATTCTATAAACAGTACCTGATATTGCTTTGTCATAAGTATACATAGGAATATATTCAGCGTATATAGTTTTATAACCGCCAGTCTCTGTTTTAGGTAAATGATGAACTCTAACTGTGCTAAGGCTGCCTAAAGGATGAATCCCCTGAGAACCAGCCATAACGGTAGCCATTAACTTTGTACTCACATCACTCCCCATTGACCAGAAGTTGGCAAGGATTCTAAATTAACTTGTTTCTCTGAGCCCTCATAAGGTGCAGAAGATGGTTTAGCGTTTAGAGAGCCCCAAGCAATCATCATTTTGTAATCGTCTGGATTCATTAGAATCATAGGCTTGCTGGCCTTAGCGTGCCTCATTAAAAGCTCAACCGACATAGGCTCCCTGTTAGAGTACGCATCTATAACCGCTTCGTTAACTATGTTCTCTATCTCTGCCGCCGCTAGGAAGTTTCTGTAGCAGTAATTAGCAAACACTAGAAGTTCTTTATTCTCTATAGGCTTTTGCTTCCTGTTAATAAGGTGAATATTAGTTATATCTAAGGCCTCTGGAGGGGTAGGCATGTTTAAAATGAACTTATCATCTATCCTGCCTGGACGAACTAATTCAGGTGGTAAGTTATTTACACGGTTAGCAGTGAACACCCAGAATATAGGAGCTTCGCTCTCTTGCATGAAGTTTAAGATAGAGCTAAGTACACGTTTACCTACTCCTGAATCTCCGTCCCCTTGGGAAGTACTAAATAGCTTATCAATCTCATCTACGTAGACTACTGCTTTGCCTATCTTAGATAGCGTTCTAAGGGCTGATTCTACTTTACCCTCTGATTCGCCTACGTACTTAGAATAAGACTTAGACACGTTGAACTTAATCAAAGGAGCACCTAATTCGTATGCTATAGCTTTAGCTGAAAGGCTTTTACCACAGCCAGGTGCGCCGACTAATAAAACACCCCTAGGGCGCTTGACCCCGAACTCTTTTGCGGTATCACTAAAGCAATCTTTTCTCTTTTTAATCCATGCTTTAAGTAACTCTAAACCTCCGATACAGTCAGCAGAGTAAGATTGCATTATTTCAAGGTTATCTGTTTTCCGTAGAACATCAGCTTTCACTTTACTAAGCTCTTCAACGAAAAGAGGCATGTTTAAATTGTCTGGCAGGTACTTCTCCATTTTATAAAGCACTCTACTGATGGAGTTTATGGCTTCGTTATGGTTGAGTCCTGCAAGAGCGTTAGCTATATCGGTTATATTTTCCTCGCTTAAATAAGGGAGCTTAGACTCTATATCTTTACTATTTCTAGCTGAGGCAAATAGCTTGTTTTCTAGAGGGTCTTTAGACAGTAACGTCTTGAAGTCTTCTACGGAAGGGCCGTCATAGGTTAAAACAGTTACATGTCTTTCTATCTCTTCAGGTATTTCATAAGAATGGGGGGCTAGGAAGACGATGCAGCTTTTGGTTTCCCACAACTTATAAGCGTAAACAAACAAAGTATGTAGAATCTCTTTCTGCCCTTTAATCAATGACCATTGCGGCCAAGTAAATATCCCTATCTCTTGTTGCTTGCTGGTTTTATCGGAAGGGTTCATTAACTTTAAAGCGTCTAAGAATGATTTAGCTTCTGGATTAGGCTTTCTAGTTACAAGCGTAGGCGCTCCTGTAGGGGTCTTAGAGGCTTCTAAAATATCCATACCGTCTACTGTATTCCATTTATACATTTTAGGTGGATGATCTGTTAATAGGACGTTCTTATATAGGTTTTCTATTACTATGTTAGGCTCATCTGTCCTTATTAGTATTAGAGGGTTATTAGCCTTTATAGCTAGAGTTAGCTCGTTTATTGTCTTTTTTATACCTGATTCAATTGGATTTGCCATATACACTAATATACACTGTATTTCACCCGGGTGTAAAGGGCTAGTATATTAAATATGCTTAATGGTAAAAAAGATGGGCCGTCATGGGAAAAGAACACACTAAGCACCTAATAAACAAGAAAATTCCCATTTGGGCCCACTACTACATCATAACATAGAAAAAGGCTTATTATTTAGTTATGAGTTTATTTAAAAAGCCACTAAGAAAAGTAATTGAAACCTTTGTGCATCAAAGCGCAAGTGACAATCCCCTACATGACGATATATCAGTGATGGAGAAGTGGCACCTTGAGAAAAAGTATAACGGGGTTGGTTATCATTATTTTATTAAAACAGATGGCACTATCCAACCTGGGCGCGACCTAGAGAGGGTTCCTGCAGCTCAACTAGGGCACAATACTGGGACTATATCTATATGCTTGCACGGTATTAATAAATCGTTCACTAAAGCTCAATTCGACTCTTTACGCTTGCTCTGCGGCGAGATTAATAAAGCTTACAATAATAAGATGAGATTCAGAGGCCATAAAGAAGTATACGCAACTCTCTGCCCACAGTACGATTATATAAAAGAATTGAATTTAAACGCTGACGGATATATGAAAGGTTAACCTACTTCAGCATCAGGATCTCCTGGGTATTCAGGATCTGGGTCTGGAAGTTCATCAAACTCGTCACTAGCGCTATCCCCTGCATCAGTATTACAGCTAGTAGTATAGCCGCTGTTTTTAGCTAGCTTGTGGCTTACTTGGTTCATTATCCACTCACCGTTTATTTCTTTAGATAAATCTGTAACAACTACAGTAGTGCCTGCTTCAATATAAGGATTGCCAATAACTGTTAATTCTAACTCTTGCCCTTGCCTTGCCTGGTCTGCCAAATAGGACTTACCCGCAGCTAATGCTTTCTCTTTATCGGCAAAAACAAAAGGCAGGTGCCCTAGCTTATCTACGCTGATACTGAAGCCTGGCTCATCCGTAGTCTTTCCTACAAATACTGTATTGTCCCCGTCTTCGTCTTTATAATTAACTCTCACGGCGTTTGTATCTGCTTGAGGGGTTACAGTCATAGAATAATCTAAAATATCAGTTAACCCAGAAGCTATTACTTTAGAAGATGTCCCCCCTTCGGCTGTCGCAGAGCTAGACCTTTCTTTAAAATACAATGTGCCGTCTTTGATTTTGAATGTAGCGTTATATCTCTCAGCTAATTCTTTAACATAGGACTGATCTCTAGTGTTTTGCTGTACCTCATAATCAACTAGAATAGTATAAAAGTAAGCACTTACTCTTGGTATGTATTGAGAGCGTTCCGCTATGTCTTGCACTATTTGACCTATAGATGTTTGAGAATAAGAAGCGTCCCTAGGGTTGGTCATGGTGGCTTTTTCTGATTTGGAATTACACTTAATACATATGGTAGAGCCGCTTTCTTTAGACCCGCTTATAGTATACTCCTCTAAAAGAAAAGTACCCATGTTTCTCATGCCTGTTTCTTTGTAGCCCAGGTGGACAGTGTAAGAAGACCCTATAGGCGGCCTAGATACTTCTGAGCTTGGATTATGAAAGGTCATCTCTAGGCTATCATTGTCATCAGATATAGCGTCAGTTAAAGACAGGTCTAGCAAATAAGGATCATACAGAGAGGTAACATCTACTGCTTCACCGTCTCCACTTCTTTTGAATAGTATTTTATATTGCGGGGTCATGTTAGCTCCACGGACTTACAAACTGAGCATCTGATGTTTCTGGTGTATAAGGGGTTAAAGAAATCTCTACTCCTGCAGGCAAGACATCATTATAATTTTCTAGTCCTGGATTCTGTGAGTATATATGCTCAGTAGCTCCAAAAACTTGACCGTAATAAATATAAGCTATCATATCTACCACATCGCCTTCTTTACTTATATAAATGTTTGTAGCCATTATATTTTAGTAGTCTCCCAATTAATATCAAAGATTGCACTAGGTCTATTATTTACAGCTCCGTTAGTATCTTGCATTTTCTTAAGATCTTCCATCAATTCATTGGCTATAGTGCCGTGATCCATAACAGTACCTAATTCAACAGTTGTAGTAGGCACAGCGCCGTAATTAGGGCCTAGATCTATTGAGTTTAGGTTAGATAAACCGAAATCAGAACTAAAGGTGGTTACGGTGTTAGTTACTTCTTCGGTAGTTACTGTTTCTCCTGTTAAACTAAACCCTAGAGGAGCGTCTGTAGTTATATCAGAAACATCCCAAGGTGAGACAAATTTAGGTTTATCCGAAGCGCTGGCAGGGGCGCTCTTAGGTGGCTTTCTATATGCGAAGTCTTCACCGTACTTTACAAACTCTAAATCGAATTCTTGTTTTTTAGGTGTACCGTCATATAAGAAAACAGATTGTGTCTCTTTAATAGACTTCAAGCACCAATACCCGTAAAACATCCCTCGTCCATCTACCAGCCTTTGTGGTTTACCTGATTTAGCCATAGCCCTTAGCACGTTTATATACTCAGCCCCTATAGCTTTAGGCACTGTCTCGTATAACCAGTTCTGTCTAGGAGTAGCGTCCATTCTAAATAATGAGTTTCCTATCCCTGACTGTGCAGCACGCGCATTGTTAGCGGCTCTAGTCTGCTCTAGCATGTCAGTTATATTCTGCGAATTACGAGCAGCTTCTAGGTCAGACGGATCTCTCATATAGCTCATAGGCCCTCTAACGTAATGAGTAAATATAACTCCTGACATAGAGAGGACTCCTGCTTTAGGGCCTGTCCATTGTTGTATAGGGTGCCCGCCTATGCGCTCCATCTCAACCCAGCTATATTCGTGAGAAAAGTTCAATGTCTGGTAAGCAGCGGTATCTATGCTGAACATAAATTTACCGAATTGCATTAACACACTTTGTCCTGAAAAAACCATTATATCCAAGCCCCTCTAGCTGCTCTACGTTTTTGCCCGTTGATAGATTCCTCTATATGCTTAACTATAAACGAAGCCACGTCCCCTGAATTCTCTGCCGTTAGTCCTGAGTTATTCGCCTGTATAGTTATATTGAAAGTAGGAGATCCTGTTCCTGTAAATGCCCCGACCGTCTCTTCGTACATTCTAAGTTTATCTGTAGATAACGACATGCCTGAGTCTTGATAATAAGGAACTAAATCATTCAAAGATTTTGGTCTGGTGAACTTGGTGTCTACGTATGTAGAGGCGGTTTTTGCTTTCTCTATGGCTGTGTTGTCTTTAACTGCCTTGGTGTTGTCGCCCATCAATTTAGAAAGCCCCCAAACAGCTCCCCCTAGTATACCTAAGCCTAAGGCTACTTCCCAGAACGCAGCAGTTAGTACAAGAGTAGCTATGCGGAAAAGACCAGACGTTATAAAACCTATTACTCTACCTAAGATTGATTTTATAGCCGAACCTATGCCTTTACCTGTGAACAGTGCCGCAAGACCTCCGCCCTTAAATAGGCTGGCTATGTTGTTAGCTGTTAGTGCTTGAAGAATTAGACCTAGGTATTTAATGACACCGCCACCTAAGCCTTTAGCTAATCCTAGAATTGATTTCACCGGGGTGAGAAGTATACCTAAGGCTGAACCTATAGCGCTGACTTGTCCTACGGTACCACCGATCCCTTTAGACCTTAAAAACATACCGAATAATCCAGCTCTCTGTAAGGCGGCCATCTCTGCTACAAACGCATTTAATCCGAACAGAAATCCGCCCATTAATATGCCTACGCCTGCGGTTACTGCTGCTACCATTGCGGCTATACCGCCTACGCCTATAGCTAACGACAAGAGCTGTCCTATAAACGGCATCTGTAACATAGCATTAAACGCTTGAACTACGCTAGTAACTGATTTAATTAAAACTTTTAAGCCAGGGGCTACTGACTGGAATATACTTAAGGCAACGTCCCACAAGTTATCCTTTAATATGCCTAACTGGTCAATAATGTTGTCTAGGCGCATGTCAGATACTATTTTCGCGTAGCCTTTGGCATCGTTCTTAAGCCCTCTCATAGCCTCACCAAACTCGCCGCTCACAATAGCTTGAGCAATACGCTGTGCTGGCCCTGCAGCTCTTATATCGAACATCTTTTTAACGACAGCTAATTGATCACCAGTACCGTAGCGTTTAAGCTTCTCGCCTAGATCTCCTAGGATAACTGACATAGGTAATAAGTCACCATTAGCATCTTTAGTAATAAGTCCTATGTCTGTAATAACTTTAGCTGCTTGCTTACTAGGGGCGGCTATCTTAATTAGCATCGCACGCAACGCTGTACCAGCCATAGAGCCCTTTAAACCTGCGTTACCTAGTATACCTATGGCTGCTGATAATTCTAGGAACGCGTCTTTAGTTTGATAGGCTTCAGCAGTAAGTCCTGCGTATTTAATAGTCTCAACTAAATCGGGGATATCTACGTTGGTTTTATTAGCTGTGTAAGCAAGTACGTCAGCGGCATCTTGTGTTAATTTAGCAGTCTCAGCGGCGGTGCTTCCGACCATTTTAAAAGAAGTCATCACTCCTGCGAGCTTGTCTGCCATGAATTCTACTTCTACACCGCCAGCAGCCGCTAGGTTCACTACAGCACCCATAGACGCTTTTATACGCTCAGGATCGAAACCTGTTTGAGCTAAGTGCCTCATAGCTTCTGCCACTTCATCGGCTGTAAATATAGAGTCTCTGCCTAATTTTCTAGCAGTAAGCCCCATGTCCTTCATTTCTGTCTTAGTAGCTTCGGATACGGCTCTAACAGTGGCCATGCTTTTCTCAAATCTAGCTGCCGCAGATATAGGTGCCGCTAGTGCATACGCTACAGCCCCAGTGCCTGCTAGTATACCTCCGCCTACCATCATGGCTTGTCCTGCAGTAGCTTGGCGCTTAGATGCGTTACCTGTGATTGTGTTAAATCTGTTTTGTCTTTGTGACCTTAAAGCCTGGGTCGCTTGTCTAATAGCCGCATGATATTGCTGATTAGCTGCGTTTATACCTGCCGTGACTCTGGCTTGCTGGGTAAGGGCGTTCGATAGGTTTTTATAAGTGCTGGCTGCTCTGCCTTTGGCTCTAGCTAGGTTGGCGTTGGCTTTAGCTAAGTCGGCTTCAAAAGCAGCTCTCCCGCCTTTAATATTCTTTCTTAAACTGCCGTCTTTCTTTAAAGCTCTAGACATTACTGAATCTTTCATCAGCTTTGCCATGTTAAGGCGTTTAGAAGCTACGGCCATTAATTGACGCGTTTGCTTAACACCCATGTCCGCCATTATTTTGGCATAAGGATTGTATGCTCGGTTGCCTTTAGTAGCTTTGCCTTGAACATTGTCAAGGTCTTTCTTTATCTTTTTAAACGCCTTAGAATAGGAACCGCCAAGTATAGCTCCAATCTTAATTACTAAATCATCTTCACCTGGCATTACTTTTTACGCTTTCTAAGCTCTTTATCCATATAAGCTTTTTGTGCTATGGCTTCTTCTTCCTTAAGCTCCATGAAGGCTTCAAACCATCCTGCAAACTCATCCCATTCCATAGACATTATCTCTTTATATGTCCAACTTAACTTTTCTGAGGCTACCAGTACAAACTTCTGTAAAGTCTTTAGGTCTGGGAGTCCTCTCCTAAAAAACCCGCTAGCACCTCATTTAATTTCTTATAGTCTGCTATGCTGAGTTCACCTATCTGATCAGGTGTTAGGTCTGTTAAATTAGCAAGGAACCGCACATTAGCGTCTGATTCACCTTTACTTTGTCTTTCAGCATTTAAAAGGTCTTTGACTTTAGGTTTTCTTACTGTGATTGAATAAGTAAGAGTTCCGTCTACGTCTATGCCGTCTGTTAATTTAACGTCTATTGATGTCTTTGTTTGTTTAGCCATGTTATTATCTCCTAGTTTTTGTTTCCTTTACGGATACTAAATCCAGCTCTAACCTATTGGCTTAGGATAAGAAGCTAGTGATGCTGTTGAATACATTTAAACTTGATAGACCGATAGCGTCTCTTTCAGCACGAAGTTCATCTACTCCAGCTATAACACGTTTCATGTTATCAACATCTATCTCTACCAAAGGTATCAGGTTTTCAACAATTTTTAAATAACGTAATGATACGGTTACAGTGATACTGTTTTTCTCGCCTACAGTTACATCTCCTAATTCTAAATTAGAAATCATACCTCTAGCAACTATCACGTAAGGAGTAGTCTCAGTATCGTTCTGCATAGCTGCTCTGAATATAAGCTGTACGCCGTTCTGGTTATTTAAACCGAAGTTTCTGATGATGTCTGGGTTCTGTTCTGCTACTTCGAAACTTAATTCCATAGCCTCCATACCCATGTCTAGCATGATTGGCATGTCCATACCGCCAGCTCTGTGTTCGTCAGTTACTATTGTTAAAGAAGGGAGAGTTACGTTAGTGACTAGGCCAATAAAGCCAACCCCTTGTACTGTTAGATTAAAATTCTTAATTACCTTTGGTGTTGCCATTTGTTAATTCTCCTTTATTAGCCCGTGATGTCGCTTATAGAATAATCTCTAGAAAGATGTGATCTAAATGTAATTCTCTCAGCAGGAGTAGGAGGCAATAGATCTAAGTTGATATACAACTGACCTGAAGCCAAACTCTCTGCGGTATTGAGTACCGAGTCTGCAAACGCAGAACCATCAATTAAAACACCTTGACTAATAAGTGATCTAATGAACGCATTTACTCTTTCTATGACCTCATTTACGAAATCAACAGTTATGTTTTGGTCTATAGCCCATACATGAGCTTCTTTAATAGACTCGTTAACGATATCGAATATTCTAGTTACTGAAATGAATGAGAAATCAGAATCAGTAGTAGTTGATCTGTTGCCCCATAAGTAGAAGCTTGAACCTCTACGGATTATAGTTGCTACTCTATTTGAGTTCAATCTATTTGCAGTTGAATCAGAATCTCCTAAAGAAGCATCAATAGCTACTGCAGTACCGAGGATACCTCTAATAACTTTGTTAGAAGGAGATAAACGATAACCACCAGGAGCATTGTCAGCTTCGGTCTTAGCTACTAAACCTGCAACAGCACCAGACGCTGGGCGAGTAGAAACTACGCTATCAGGATCTGTGTATTTGATTTGTGGATATACTACATAAACACGCTTGCTATCGAAGTCTGCAGCATAAGCAACAGCATCATCGTAAGTACCGCTCTCATCAGTAGCATCAGCCACAACAAACGCTTTAAGTTTTTCAAGAATGTCAGTACCGTTATCACCAGTCAATTCACCGACAACCACGTTAGGGGCATCGCCTACTTTTTGATGAGTCCAGCCAGGGGCACAAACTACTCTAGGTTTAACGCCTACTACAGACTCTGCATCTAATAGAGCATAAACACCTGTACGAACGCCAGAAGTATCAGCACCTACTATTTCAGCAGTAGTGATAGTTGTTGGGTCTAGGTAATCATAATCAATTTTGATAGTTGCATCGTCTATGATTTTAGCTGCGCCTGCAGTTGTGAAAGTTATTACTCCAGTATCATTATCAAGAGTATAATGAGTGGTTTCAGTAAATGTATTGGTGTAGGTTACTTGAACAGTAGCAGCGTCAGCAATTGCCGAGCCGGATACGTTAGTAATTACGTTAGAAGATACTGAATAGTCTGTACCGCTACCTGTGTAAGTAGTTAGACCATCTGAGCTTTTAACTGCTACAACTGTTGAGCCTGTAGGAAGGGTGATTGTACCTGTAGCTCCTGCAGTAAATGTTTGTAGGCCGATTATGTTACCGAAGGTTACGCCATCAGTAGTTACATATGGGAATTCTAAAGTCACAGTGTTAGTAGCACTTAAAGTACCTACTTCATCATCAACAGCGGTAATATAGTCAGAATCATCAGGATCAGCTACGTTGATTACTACTACAGTAGGACTGCCTTGATCGTAAAGAGCGTCTAGTGCGCTAGGTATTGTAAAACCGTCATTAGCGAAAACGCCGAAAACATCTACGCCTTCTGATTTAGAACTGATTAGAACGGGAGTGTTAACTGAACCTTTGCCTGCTGAACCTACGATAGCAACTATAGAGCTTTCAATAGAGCGAATTGGATCAGCCGCTGTGTCTAGTTCTACTATTTCTGGGCCGTGTAAAAAGTTTGATATAGCTGCCATGTATTAAGTCTCCTTGGTTTGGATTATTGACTTCATCTAAGTTTCCCTTCTGTAAGGGCGCAATCCTATATGCGTCTATATTTATAGTATTACAAGTTGGATAGTCTCTTAGGTTAAAAGCCTTCACCTGGGTGAAAAAGTGGTTACTTAGAAGAAAAGTCGATTTTATAGTCTTTCGCTCTGCCGGCATACTCAGGTTTGACTCCTGCCTTTTTGAAAGCGTCTCTTAAATACTCGGCCCCATACCCTGTAGTGTCAGGCAAAAGCTCTTTCATCTTGGCTCTAGGTACGATATTACTGGCTAAGAGTATCCGTCTTACCGCTTCGAAGCAATATAGTTTTTTACGAGGATCAACAAATCCAAACAAACCAACACCAAAGTAATCATAATCAGTACCTTTAATCCATTTCATGGCGTAGTTAAATGCCTTAGAGCTGCTGTCTGGGACATTGTATACTTCTATGCCACGATCGCCCCAAGTCCTTATATCGTTGTTCCAATCACAATCCCCTCTAGACTCTGAAGCGTCAAACATCCAGTAGCCATTATTAGTCCCTAGGGAATACCCGTAGTTGTCAGTCATTTCCTCGCCCTTCTGCTCAGTGAATATCACCCCTGCATGGACGAACTTGCTCATTGTTCTAGCAACTATAATCGCGCTTATAATGTTCCATGGGCGAAACTGAACTAAGACTATTTTCATAGAAAGGCCTTTTGTAGCTTTTTACGGCTTTTTAATATACGGTCTTGTAGTATCCCACTAGGCTTGCGTTTGCGTTACTGGCTTTAGCCCAAATTGAGTTTCTAATTGGTAAATCTTCAGGATATACGACTGAATCTTTAAGAATAGGGTTTGCTGAGTTTAATATGGCAATAGTTGTAGGGGTAGACTCTACCTCAGAAGCATCGTAATCATAGGCTTTAATGCCTAATTGGACATTGTACGTGCTTATAGTAGTCGGGTCGGCCTGAATGAAAATAGCAGTAGTGTAATTCTCTGCAGGTATGATCTCTACCCATTCGGTATCGGCGAAATCAACGGTAATAGGAATAAGCCCGTAGTTTTTATCCATGTCTTTATAATACCGTATCTGTAATGACACAGGGGGAGGGGTAATAGCCCTAGATTAGAATATTATTATGGACATACAGTCAGCCTTCAATATCATAAATTACCTGTTCACCCACGGCAAAGAGCTAGGGGTATTAATAGTTGCTATATCTGCGCCTTTATCTATAACTATATACTTTCAATCTAGACAATTAGAGTACCTTAAAGGGCTTATAAAGGCTAAAGATGCTATGAATACGGCTCTACATATCAAGCTAGAGGGTATTTTAGATGCTTCTTTCGCTGAAGTCTTAGGTAAGCACAGGCCTAGCGGTGAGGATAATATAAACAGGTCTGATAGCAGTCTGTCTTAATATGTATGTATGGTATAGTAAAAGATATGGTTAAAAAGGATCTTAATTAATGGAACTTCTAGCTCTCACGGTAATACTCATAGCAGGCTACCACGTCATAACCGACCCTATAAAAGACTCTCTTCATTGGAAGGATAAGAGCAAACAAATGATCTTAGATGATAACGATAAACTAACAACTTTAGACAATAAAATATATCGCTTAACAGGCAAGTTATCTCCTGTGGCTGTGTAACTGCGTTTGCGGTAGCATAGATTTCACCTGGGTAAAAAAAGAACCCTCTAGCAGGGACAGATCTGTTTAGTGTTAGCTTAGACAGGCATTCTACTAGAGGGTACACGTAAGAGGGGTCTCTTGGTTATTAATATAGCAAAAATACCAGCATCTGTCTAGCTTAATCAATTAACTTTTACTCATTTTAAAATTGTCCCCCTTCACATTCTCATCCCTATAGAGCTGTCAGAGCTAACTATAAGTAATTTGGGGGCTTAACCGCTGACTTCCCTTTTAGGGCCGGTGGGTTCGCTAGGTTCTCTTGTTCTAGACTCCAGAGGGGAACCTCATTAACCTCTTATCGTAGTGATTATATCATAGAAAATCAAAAAAGAAAACCCCTAACCTTTTACTGAACACCGCTTACATCACGGGACTTCATTGGTTAGGGGATTCTCAAAACGACAGGAGTTATTGGGCTCCCTGTTTTAGGGCCGGACTGTAAATTACGTTAGTTAGTCCATTAACTTGAACCACTCATCGCCGTCACAGAATAGCATTGTAGCGCCATTTGCTGTACGAGTGATGTTAAGTTCGTTGTCAATAGTCTCAGATGCGTTACCTTCAATAGTAAGAGTATTACCGTTGTTGTAGAACGCTATGATTGCTATTTTACCAGAGTTACCTGAAACCGCTGGAAGAGTAGCTGTAACCGCTGTATCAGCACCATTAACTACAGTGACAATGTTAGTCAAAGAGATAGTACCGTTTACTGCTAGTTCTGTACCGTTTAGAGTAACAGCTCCATTTAGACCAGTAGTACCCGCAACAGTTAATGCACCTGTCTGAGTAGTAGCGCCTGTTACAGCTAGAGTACCACCGATAGTAGCGTTAGTTGTTACTGCAAGAGTGCTGTCTGAAACTAGAGATTGGCCGTTAATAGCACCTTCTGAAGTTATAGCTCCGTCTGCATCAATAACACCTGCTGCTGAGATAGTTACGCCAGTAGAACCAAATCCACCGCCTACGCCAACTGCACCAGTTAAGGTTGAAGCACCGTCAACAACTAAAGTTGAATTAGTAGTGATTGCGCCAGTTGCTGCGATTGTAGCTCCAGTAGAACCGTAACCACCACCGATGTCAGCAGAAGCAAGGATTGAGTTACCAGTTACAGTAAGAGTTGAGCCTAAAGTAGCTGCGCCTTCTGCATTAAGAGTACCTGCTACGTCAAATAGATAGTCTGGAGTAGTGTCAGAAATACCAACATTACCGTTATTATCTATAGTTACCGCTGTAGCACCGTTAGTTTCAAGACCAAGACCGTAGTTGTCATTAGTACCGATTGTGTACGCTGCTGCGTTTGTATTACCGTTAGGAATTACGAATAGAGTTTTGTTAACAGAAATTCCAGCAGAACCGTTGCCAGTTATAGGGAAGCCTGTTAAAAGTACACCGTTATCTCCAGTGAAGTCTACTACTGATTCAATACCGTTAGTCGTTACTGCGTAAGTAGTCTCTCCGTCTGGGGTTCTAGTGTATAGCGTTTGACCGTTGAAGAACAAAGTACCCATATTGTCTGTATACTCAGGGACTTCAGTTGCATCTGCCAAAAGGACACCGCCTTGGACTACAGGGGCTACGCTTAAACGTGCTTTACCTGCGCCTGAAAGATCTGCATCCAACGCATATTTTGGAGCTACTAGCTCTCTTACGTTGTTGTAGACTCGTGAATTGTCGCTCTGTTTAACAGTTATCGTGCCTGCATTTGCTTGCAAAAATAAAGCCGCTAAAGCTAGAGTCAGTGAAAGTTTCTTAAACATTTTGATTATCTCCTAGTTTATTAGTTACCGAATTATAGTATATCACCACTTTTGCTTTTCGAGCTTCCAATGGTTATGGATTTTCAGGTTCTGGCAGCGGAGGTAGGTCGGCTACAACTGATTCTAAAACTGTTATGAAATACTGACCATCTTCTTCTGAAAGGGTGACATCTTCTGAGTCTATCTCTTCTTGGATAAGGCCAGTTAATAGGGCGCAAAGTTCTCTATCTAGAGTGGAGTTCTGTCTACCTATAATGGCTTTGAGGATGTCTTTATAATGACTTGTATTTATCCATGCTGTTAGGGCCTCTTTCTTAGATAGGAATAGCTTAGAGGCTGCTAGCTCATCTATTTTCACCTGGGTGATAACTTCTGGCTCTGGCTCAGGTACTACTTCTACAATTTTAGTAGGATTGGTTAAGTACCTAACATTAGTGACATTTCCTTCCTCGTCTGTAGTAGTTTCCACGTCTACATTGTAGAAATTCTCACTTCCGTCTGGGATTGCTATTATAATTGTTTCAACACTAACTGACATTAAATACCTCTCTATTTATTACGTCTGGGCTTGTTACATAAGTATAACTTCGTCCTGACCCTGACGTACCAGCGGCTGTAGATGTTCCTCCATTACCTGCTCCCGTATACGAAGACCCTGCCGTAGTGCCTGCCGTTCCAGGAGATCCTGCTGCTGCGGAGGTTCCGTTTGCGCCTGCATTGGCTGTTACGGTTATACCTAAAGCCCCTGTTTCATATTCTACGTAAACTAGTCCTTTGTCTCCGCCTTTGCCGCCAAGACCACCGCCACCACCAGAGCCTCCGCCGCCACCTCCTGAACCTGCACCGCCCTCGGATGAATTACCGCCGTTTCCGCCATTTCCGCCTGCTGCACCATTACCGCCCGCGCCTCCGTTAGCTGACCATGTGCCTGAGGTGTAGCCTCCTATGCTTCTGACTATGGCTACTAGTACGCCACCATGTCCGCCGTTACCACCAGCTCCACCGCCACCGCCACCGCCGCCACCGCCGCCACCAAAGGTATGTCCTCCTCCGTTTGACCCGTTAGTGCCTGCTGAACCGTTAGCCCCTGCCGTACCGTCTAAACTTATATTACCTGTACCTTCTGCGGTGTCTGCTATTATAATCAAACAACACTCATTATTAGAACCTGCTGCTCCATTGCTTCCTACAGTGCCTCCTGCCCCTCCAGCGCCGCCGCTTTCTCCATCTCCTCCTGCTCCGCCGCCGCCTGCTCCTGTGCCTTGGCTGCCTGCGACTGGGGTGTTAAGATTTCTGCGACCGCCACCGCCACCTGATCCGCCTGCCCCGTTAATTCCTGAACTTACAATACCTGCTGCACCGTTAGACGTTCCTCCGCCTGCACCGCTGCCGCCTGAAGCTGACTTACCGCCTAATACTCCATTACCTGTAGCGTTAGTAGGTGCTGTAGCATTGCCTGAGTTTGCCGTACCTGCTACTGCATTTGTCCCTGCTGTACCTGTGGTGCGGACTAACGTATCTCCTATCGTCAGAGGAGTTGACCCTGTAGCACTGGCTATTGACCCGCTGTTTGTAAAAGTGCTTCTTACCCTAAGTACGGTTGTACCTGTAGCTAAGGTCATTACGTGAGTGCTGTTGATAGTGAAATTCGTAAAGTCGTACACCCCTGCTGCTAAAGAAAAGCTGCTTGCCGAACTGTAGGATGTTAGTGTCTGCCCTGCTGGAGGTAGATCTTTTATTACCGCTAAATAAGGGGCAGGGCTACTGCTTCCGATGTATAAAACCTTTGACTTGTTTAAAGTGATTGTATCGTCTACTCTAGTGTCTACAGCTAAGATATCGTCTTGAGCAGTGCCTAGGTCTGTTTCTAAGGTAGTAATATCTCCTTCAACAGTGGTAATATCGCCCTCAGCAGTGGTTAAACGAACATCAATAGCTTCTACGTCAACGTCTATAGCGTCAGCCATGTCATTCACTCTATCCTGCCAGAAAGGTACTCTATTCTGAGTCACGTCTCCTGGTTTAGGATAAGCTCTATTGGTTGATACTGGTGTGCTGTCGTTGCTCATCTTATTACCTTATGCTGCGGTGTCTACCCCTGTTAGTGCTCTAATGTAAGGGCGGCCTGTTACAGTTGCATCTAATACTAATTTTATCTTAGTTCTCAAGATAGACCCTGTATCTATGGCTGTTAGCCCTTCACCCTTGTACACTCGTCTAACCCATCCGTCTCTTAAGGTTTTAGTCTTAGAGCTGTCTAGGGTTAGTTCTGTATAAGTATCCTCTGCTCCATCTTCAGCGTAGACTGTTATATCTGAGCCTGAGTTTAGGTCGCTTTCAAAAGTTACTGTGTAATCGAAATCTTCAGCCGCTACTTCTATATCTATAGAATGATATTCACAAGACTCGTTTAAAGTACCTAGTACTAATTGAGTGTAGCCAAAAAGAACTGGGCTCTGAGAAGTTGTACCTGTAAGAACTGCTGATAATATGAAATCACCTGTTTGAGCCGAATCTAGAGGGACTGCTTGGTCTTTATCTAAAGTGATTACAGTGGTGTCTGGTAACTCTAATTGGAATTCTATTGAACATTCGCTAGTTGGGAGTTCATACCCTGCAAGAACCATAACATCAGTTACATCAGTGCCAGCCATTGTACCTAGTTCTATTGTTCTAGTTGTAGAAGTAAACGTACATTTAAGTATCTTGAAGGCTAGATCTCTGGTTTGACCTACTGTCCACGCTGTTCCATTAGAGGATGTTAAAAACACACCTTGTCTATAAGATTGTTTAGTTACTGCTTCCCCAGAGGCTTCGTCTATTGCACC
>JACCDR012377812.1_pt1 | contig 33322 bp, 20 predicted proteins | sample 7446431 | NCBI WGS metagenome assembly JACCDR01 (sample SAMN15323443, study PRJNA562643) | freshwater metagenome | isolation source: river surface water | place: USA:Blue River Watershed | collected 2017-08-17
CTTGCTTCTTTTAATCGTACCATTATGGAATTGAAACAAATGTTCAATATTGACAAGAGGCTCAACGACGACTTTTAATCGTACCATTATGGAATTGAAACAAGTAGAAACACCTATCAGCAAAGATATTTATGCCAACTTTTAATCGTACCATTATGGAATTGAAACCCGCATAGCAGGCGGAACTTTCAAATCTCACAACAAACTTTTAATCGTACCATTATGGAATTGAAACTGGTTCTACCCTTTTTCGACACCTCTTCTACAGACCCACTTTTAATCGTACCATTATGGAATTGAAACGTCTTTTCGACCGTATGTAGTTTCTGTAATTTATATTTTTACTTAATAATATGCCTGTTTAATAGCCTTTTCCGTTGTTATCTTGTCACCTTGATAATACTTACAAGCTTCTTTAGCGGGCTTTTTTTGCATATTCCGAAGGAGAAACTTCGTAGGTTTGTTGGAACATTTTTCTAAAATATTTCACGTCTTCTATGCCTACCATCAGTGCTACTTCGGCAACGCGCAAATTGCCATGCGATAATAACTGTGCCGCCCTTTTGAGGCGTACATCTCTGATAAACTCTACTACCGATTGCCCCGTTAGTGCCTTGATTTGTCTGTAAAAAGCCGATTGGCTCATGCCCATATCTTTTACTAAGGTTTGCACCGTAAAAGCATCATTGGTGAGGTTGGCTTCAACAATTGTCATCGCTTTTTCTAGTAAAATCCGTGTTTCATCAGGAATACTCGGCAAGCTCGGCTCAAGTAGGAGTTGTTTTTGATAGTAAGTTCTCAATTGCAAACGATTATGCAATATTGAAGCAACTTTGGCATTCAATACCAAAGGATTGAATGGCTTTGCCATGTACTCGTCGGCACCCATTTCGAGGCCTTCTACTTCGTGCGTTACCGATGCCCTAGCCGTGAGCAACAACACAGGAATATGCATGGTTTTGGGGTTTTGTTTGATGCGTTGACACAGCTCTAGTCCGTCGGCATTGGGCATCATAATATCGCTGATAACCAAATCGGGTAGGTGTTCTAAGGCTTTGTGCCAACCGTCGATGCCATCAACGGCTGTAATTACTTCATAATGTGCTTCGCATAGCTGTTGTAAGTAGTTCCTCAATTCGTAGTTGTCTTCTACCACCAACACCTTTGCCGTGAGCAGTTCGGGGTTTAGCACGTTGGAGGTTTCGGGAGGCGTGAGGTTTACGGGGGCTTGCTCGCTGGTTTCGTCGGTTTTCACAACCATCTGGCGAGAAAGATGGGCTTTGCCAAAGGGTAATTGCAGATGAAAGGTTGTTCCTTTGCCTATCACACTTGCTACCTGAATCTTGCCTTTGTGTGCTTCTACCCATTGTTTGACAAGTGATAAACCAATGCCTGTTCCCCGAATTTTTAGCGTTTCGGTATGTGATGCCTGATAGTAAGGGTCAAAAATTTTCTCTAATTCTGTTTCCGACATCCCAACGCCATAATCCTGAATTGTAATTTGCACATAATTGTTTACTAAAGCTTGTCGATGAAAAACAGCTTCTTGTTGTGGGTTTCCAACACTGGTGACTGCCACTGAAATTTGGCTGCCATTGGGGGTATATTTGAATGCGTTAGACAGCAGATTGGTCAGTACAATTTCGAGTTTACTACTGTCGAAATACATTTCAAGAGAATCGTCTGGTAAACTAATCGTATAGGTAATGCCTTGTTCTTGGGCTTTGAGTTGAAAGATTAAAAAGATTTCTTGGATAAGTGGCACAATATTGCCGTGGCTTGCCCTAAGTTGTGCATTGCCCGATTCGACTTTACGAAAATCGAGTAGCTGGTTGACCAAATCGAGCAGCTTACGGGTTTGTTGAAGAATCAACATTACTTTTTCCTTTTGGTTGTGTTCGGTAGAAGCCAATTCTTCTATCGGGCCTAAAATCAAGGTCAGAGGTGTGCGTAATTCGTGGGAAACATTGGTGAAAAAGCGTAGTTTCAAATCGGTCATTTCTTTTTCTTTATCAACTTTATATTTTTCCATGACTACGGCATTTTTCAAGGCTTGTCGGGCAAGGGTTGCTTTTTGGTATTGGTAAAATGCACCTCCAATGAGCAAGGTATATAGCAAGAAAGCCCACCATGTTTTGTACCAAGGCGGTAGCACTGTCAAGTGGAGTTCGGCAGGCTTTGCCGACCAATAGCCTTCGCCGTTGTTGGCTTTGACCAATAAGGTATAGTCGCCTGCATCGAGGTTAGAAAACGTAGCAATGCGTTGGGTGTAATCGGTATAAATCCAGTCGCTGTTGTAGCCTAAAAGCTTGTACGCATATTGGTTTTTTTTAGGGTTTTTGTAGTTTAAGCCTACAAATTCAATAGAAAAAGAGTTTTCGTTGGGGGCGATGGTCAGGCTAGTGGTTTGGTCGAGTGGCTGCGTTAGCAAAATCCTGTTGTTGATACTTTCGCCTACGTTTACTTCTTTGTTAAAAATGCGCAGGGTTGTGAGCCGCACTACAGGGGCTTGGCTGTTGGGTTTGATTTCTTCGGGTTTGAAATAGGTAATACCTTTGATGCCCCCAAAATAGTAATAGCCGTCTTGGTCTTGGCACACCGAACCAATCTTAAAAGAATTACTTTGTAGCCCGTCGCCCACGTCGTAATGGATGCTTTGCCGTGTGGTAGGGTTGAGGCGAACGAGCCCGTCGCCACCAATCCAGATGTTTCCCTGTTTGTCAATCGCCAAGCTTTCGGCATTGCGGTAGCCAAACGACCAGCGTTCTACCTTTCCTTGGGGCGTAATTTTATTCAGACCAGCCCCAATTGTACCTACCCAAAGATTGCCTGCTGTGTCGAGTGCCAATGGCCAAGCATAATTGCTGCTAAGGCTTTGTGTATTTTGGGCTTGGTAGCGGAAATGTTGAACGATTTTGAGCCCTGTTTGCGTGATGGCTACTTTAAAAACGCCTTGTTCTCGGGTGCTTACCCACATTTGATTGCTGTGTGGAATCGGGAGCAAAAATGTACATTGTTTACTAGGAAAGTTTTGCGTTTCAGCAGAAAAACGTTGTAAAAAACGCCCTGTTTTGTCGAAGCGTAAAAGCCCTTTTTCAAACGTAGCCACCCAAATTGTACCCCATGAATCTTCTACAATTTTTTCGATACTGGTTGCATAAAGCGACATATCGCCAGCGTTGAGCATGACACTCGTTTGGTTGTTTTTTAAGATAATAATGCCTCTGTAACGTGTACCAACCCAAAGTGTACCATCGGCTAATTGATAGAAAGTAGATACGTCTAGCCCAGTGGCATCGCCGTTGAGGGCTGCGGCATAAAAGTTTGTATAACGGTGATTTTGAAGATTGTATCGAGTAAACCCATTGCGTGTGCCAATCCATAAATCTTGGTTGTTGCGGTCTTTGAGCATACTATTGATATAGTTGCTAGGAAGCGTAGGCTGGTTGCCAAATTGCCGTTGAATCAGGTAAAAGGGTTTACGTTCGAGGTCCACTTTGTTGAGTCCGCCCGACGATGCCGCCAGCCACAAATTACGGGTTTTGTCTTCTATGATGTAATGGATACGCCCTGAGTTAATACTAAAAGCATTGCCATCTTCGGGCAGTAAGCGTACCAATTTGCGTTGCCATTGGCTCAACGTAAGGGGTTGGTCGGGATAAGGAAGCTCGGCACAATAATACAGCCCATAGTTAGTGCCAATCCAAAGGTGTTTGAACGAATCAATAAAAACACAGTTGAGTTCTGGCAAAAATAACAGGTGCGTAGGAGAGAAGCTTTGCTGTTGTGTTTGGGCTTTTTTTATGATGTATAAATCGTTTTGTGTGCCAATCCACAAATTGCCTTCAAAATCGGTGTATAAACACAGAATATTCCATTCTGTAAAGGAGGTTTGTATGGGTTGTGTGGTATGTGGAAGTACCTTCCATAAGCCTTGTTGGGTAGTGCCAATCCAGAGTGCCCCTGCTTTATCGAAAAGTAAAGTAGCAACCCCATAGCTTTGTTCTTGATGCAAGGGGAGTTGTTCTACCGCTTGGAGCTTTCCTTCGGTAAAGGTCAAAACAAATAACCCATGCGTTCGAGTGCCTATCCATATCCGATTATACAAGTCACTGGCAATGGTCAAGACATTACAAATACGCAATTGTGCCAATGCTCGGGCATTGACCTTCGGCGAGGCGAGGGTCGCTACATTGACGAAGGTATCGTGGCTTTTATCGAATAGGCTCAGGCCTGCACTTCCCGAAGCTACCCATATTTGGTTGTGGGCATCGAGATGAATCGCCGCTACTCGGTTGCTTGGCAATCCATTGTAGGGATTGACGGGTAAATCGTAATTTTTCAACACGTGTCCGTCGTATTTCGATACGCCACTGTTTGTACCGACCCAAATAAAGCCTGCACTGTCTTGTACCATGCACATGGCATCGCTATGCGGCAACCCTTCGTTGACGGTGATATGTTCAAATTTGAATGTTGGAGAATTTTGTGCTAGAATGGGAGCTACACAGATAAGCATTGTGGCCCAAATTGCCCATTGTGTAAGGATTATTTTCATAAACAAAGTTGTTATTCGTCTGGCACGCACAAACAAAATAGTTTAGAGCAATAGCCGTAAGGTCTTTTTTATGCTGATATGAGTAAACAAAATTACCATTTAATGCTTAAAAAATCAGGGTAAGTGATTAAATAAGTATAAGTGTTGTATCGTTGGTCGAGAAGGTTAGACAAAAAGAAGGCTTTTAAGGCTTCGAAATAAAGCCAAGGCGATTTTCATAGCTATCACATTCTTTTCAAATCTCTTACTTCTGCCTTTGTACATACCTCCTAAGAAAATAAAAAATTGTACAAAAACCCCATTAAGCGAAAAATTACCCCTTTTTAGCCGAATTTCTCCCTCTTCTAGCCCAAAAATACTCCCTAATTTTGAACTATTCAAATGTATTATTTAACAATATCAATTCCTTTATCCGTTTAACCGACCTATTTTTTCCAAACCTAAACAAAGTAAAATCAAACACAATTACTATGTCAATACTTGTACGAAAACCCAAGTTTCTAAGGATTCCGCCCTCTTCATTGCTGCTCTGTATGCTCTTTTGTGGGAATCCTTTGGTGTCACTCAAGGCACAAAAGGCGGCTCAACCGATGCAGCAGGCCACAAATACCAATACACGCAGTTTGTTGATTACCGACGAAAACGACGAAGTGCTTAGTAATGTATTAATCAAAAACACCCGTACAGGGCTTTCGGCTACTTCTAGTACCAACGGCACAGCTACCATCGAGGCCCAAACAGGCGATAAGCTATTGGTGTATTGCTTGGGCTCGTTGGTTAAGGAAGTAGTAGTAAATGCGACTTCCGACAAAATTGTATTGAGTAGTAAAAACCAAGCAGTGTTACGAAGTAAGCCCGTTCGCTCGGTTTTTAATACCAATTTACAGGCCGAACTTACGGCCACGTCAACACAGGCAGTATATAACAAAGACCTCAACAAAATGCCTGTTACCTCGGTGTTAAGTGCTTTAACAGGTCGTATAGCAGGTTTACATACCAATCAAAGTTCTGGGCAACCTGGCTCCGACGGTACAAGTATTTCCTTGAGAGGACAAGGCCCTTTGGTGATTGTAGATGGCATTCCTCGCCAATTAACAATCTTTGATTTAGAAGAAATTGAATCTATTACGGTGCTCAAAGATGCCCTTTCTACGGCTATGTTGGGCGTGCGAGCCAACGACGGAGCTATCCTGATTACTACACGCAAAGGCTCGGCGAGCAATGCCAAAATGTCGTTTACGGCACAAACTTCCATCCAACAACCCTTGCGTTTTCCGAAAGCTTTAGATGCCTACAATTATGCTAAATTGTATAATGAAGCACGGGTAAACGACGGGCTTACGCCTGTATATACCGATGCAGCACTACAAGCATACGCCAACAACACCGACCCTGTTATGTATCCGAATGTAAACTGGCGAGAGCAAGCCCTAGAGCCTTCTTCTCGCATGGACAGATACACATTCAGTGCTACAGGAGGCAATAGTTTTTCAAAATACTTTATCTCTTTCGACCACATCAACCAAACAGGTTTGTTGAAGAAAAGTACAACCACGCCTTACAATACCAACAACAACTTTAAGGCTTTTACGGTACGCTCGAATGTAGATTTACAGCTCAATAGTAAACTTTCGGGAGGAATATACTTGCTTGGTCGTATTTTGAATGGCAATGATGCTGGCGTTGGTACATCCTCTATTCTTTGGAGTATTTTAAATACCCCCAACAATGCCTATCCTATCTTCAACCCTAATGGCTCGTATGGTGGGACACAACAGTTTCAGAATAATATTTGGGCTCAAACCGTAGGCTCTGGTTATCAGCAAAACTTCAAGCGTGATATGTTGGCCGATTTTTATTTGAAACGTACCCTCGACGAAATTACTCCAGGTTTGTGGATAAAAGCCTTGGGTTCTTATTATGCTACGCTCTCTGAGGGTGTTTACCGAAGCAAAAACTTTGCGGTATTTCAAAGAAGTCTTAATTCGGCAGGACAAGAAGTTTATCAACAATTTGGCACTAATGGCGACCAAGGCAACTGGAATGGCATCGACTACCAAGGCCGTGCCGATTACCTAGAATTATCGTTTGGTTATGATAGGTCGTTCAAACAACATGGCGTTAATGCCGTAGTGATGGCCAACAGACACAATGCTGTGAGTGGCTCGGATTTGCCCTATACCATCAGTGGCTTGGCAGGACGCATGGGGTACAACTATAAGCAAAAGTATATTTTCGAGTTTTCTTTTGGTCTGAATGGCTCTAACCGCTATCCAACAGGTGGTACAACCAAATACGGCTTCTTCCCTGCGGTAGGCTTGGCTTGGAATATTTCAAAAGAAGACTTTTTACAGTCACAAAATTGGTTGTCGCATCTCAAACTATACGGTTCGTATGGCAAAACAGGCAACGATAACCCGGGCTATTTTAGCTATATCCAACGCTACTTTGATAATGCAGGAGCCGTATTTGGTACAGGAGCTGGCTCTAACACAGGCGTTACAGAAGAACCTTTGGCAAACCCTGCTATTACATGGGAAAAAGCCAATAAGTTGAATGCAGGTTTTCAAAGTGCATTTTTCAACAATACTTTAGGGCTAACAGTCGAGTATTACAATATGCAATACTACGACCTTTTGATGCAACGAGGTCATAATACGAGCATCTTGGGTAATACGTATCCGAACGAAAACATTGGTAAAAATCAATACACAGGACTAGACCTACAATTATCTTGGCAAAAAAATACGGCTATTGGTGATTTTTATGCCACCCTGAACGGAGGTGTCCAATCTTCTAAAGTGGTGTATATCGACGAAGTAAATCAGCCATACTCGTGGATGTACCGTACAGGCCAACGAGTAGGACAAGCCTTTGGATACATTGCCGAAGGGCTATTCCAATCAACAGCAGAGGCACAAGCATCGGCTACAGTGGTAGGCTATCAACCCCAAGCAGGCGACATCAAGTACAAAGATTTGAACAACGATGGCGTAATCAATCAGTTGGATATTGCTCCTATTGGCAACCAATCGCCTTTGATTCCTTTCGGGGCATCGTTGGGCTATGCCTTCAGAGGGTTCGACTTCTCGCTTTTGATTCAAGGTGTAGCCAATCGTAATATGTATTTGCAACAGGCTTCTACATGGGCATTCCAAAATGGTGGTTTCGGACAAGCCTACGAGCAACATCTCGACCGCTGGACGGCAACCAATCCTAATGCCTCGTATCCAAGAGTATGGTTAGGTTCTAACGTCAACAACCAAGCCTATTCTTCTTATTGGATGCGTTCAGGGGATTATGTACGTCTGAAAAACATTGAATTGGGTTATACCATTCCTTCCAACCTCAGTCGTACTATCAAAGTGCAATCGGTACGGGTATTTGCAAGTGCAACTAACCTGTTGACTTTCAATAAAGAATCATACCTCGACCCTGAGAGCTTCCAAAGCACTTATCCTGTACAGCGTGTGTTCAATTTTGGTATTACGCTTAAACTCTAAATAAGGGCAGCTAGATGATGAATGCCAATCATCTCAACTATTAATTTTTACAAAGCAATGAATAAAAGAAAATATATATCAGCGTTGTTTTTGGCAACAGCACTTACTTTCTCGTCCTGCGAAAGGGTTGAAACCGAGCCACGGGATTGGATTTTAGACACACTTGTTTGGGACGAGCAAGACAAAAACGCCACGGTAGCCGTGTTCTTTCTGAACAATATTTACAGCTACATTCCGAATGGATTCAACCGTGTTGATGGCGATTTTTTAGAAGCCGGCACCGACGATGCCATTCCTTCGAGAGCCAACAGAACGGCACAATACTATACCAATGGCCTGATTAGCGTAGTAAACAATCCAGACCCTTACTGGGGAACGTCTTATGCAGGTATCAGAAGGGTAAATATCTTTTTGAGCAACATCGACAAAGTACCTACAGCCGCTGCTAGTATTGCTACTTGGAAGGCCGAAGCACGTTATGTCAGAGCATTGTTGTATTTTGAATTACTCAAAAGATATGGCGGAGTGCCGTTGATTGGCGATAAAGTATTTAGTATTTATGACGACTTATCGCTTCCTCGCAATACTTACGAAGAATGCGTCAATTACATCATTGCCGAATGCGATGCCGTGAAAGGAATACTCACCGCAGAGCCGATTTCTGATAGCAACTGGGGACGGATTCCGAGAGGAGCAGCCATTGCACTCAAAAGCCGTGTGTTGTTGTACGCTGCCAGTCCGTTGTTTAATGGCGGAGGCACAAGTACAAACGCAACCCTCAAGGCTTTGATGGGCTATCCTACGTATGAGGCTACTCGTTGGCAAAAAGCCCTTGATGCCGCTAACGAACTGATTGCCCTCAATTATTATACGTTGCAAAGTTCTTTTTCAAGTGTATTTACCACAAAAAAGAATACCGAAATTATCCTTGCCAAACAAGTAGGAAATAATACTTCTATCGAAAGTAACAACGCCCCTATTGGCTATGGTTCGCCTGCGGCTAGTGCAGGACTTACTAGCCCTACCCAAAATCTGGTGGACGCATTTCCGATGTCGAACGGGCTCGACATCAACGACCCACTTTCTGGATATGCTCCGCAAAGCCCTTACCTCAACCGTGACCCTCGCTTGGCTTTGACCGTCTTTTTTAATGGTCAAACTTGGCTCAGACGTAGCGTAGAAACCTTTGACGGTGGTTTAGATAAACCCGGAGGTATAGCAGTGCAGACCCGCACAGGTTACTATTTACGGAAATTTATGGCTGATTTTAGTAATAATACCACTTATACCAACCAAAGCCACAATTTTCCTCTTTTCCGCTTTGCCGAAATTGTCTTGAACGCCGCAGAGGCATTGAACGAACTAGGACAAACCGAAGACGCAGTAAAGAAAGTAATTGACATTCGGAAAAGAGCAGGGATAAAAGCAGGAACAGATAGCCGTTACGGTATCAAAGCAGGTATTTCGCAGGCAGAACTCCGAACACTCATCCAGAACGAAAGACGCATTGAATTAGCTTTTGAAGAGCATCGTTTTTGGGATATTCGCCGCTGGAAAATAGCCGAAACAGCCACCAAAGGTGCTATCAAAGGAATGCAAATTCTTAAAACAGCCACGAATACATTTACCTATACGCCCATTCAGGTTGGCACAATGACTTTTAGCAATAAGCTGTATGTGATGCCTTTACCTTATGACGAAACCCTCAAAAACCCAAGTTTAATTCAAAATGAAGGCTGGTAATGATGTTTACTCAAGCAAGCATTATTCAATGTTTATCATGAAAAACAAAAAGACTTTATGAAAAAAATACTATATATATGGATTTGTTTAGTTACGCTGTATGCTCAGGTAGCCTTGGCACAAGGTCAGGTGGTTTCGGGCATCGTAACGGGGGGCAAAGAATCGTTGCCTGGGGTGGCAGTTTTTGAAAAAGGACGCACCAATAACGGTACACTGACTGATGGCAAAGGCTTTTTTAAGCTTACACTCAAAGGACAAAGTGGCGTATTGGTTTTTCGCTCTTTGGGCTTTAAACAACAAGAAGTTGTCTTAGGCAATCGTACTTCGTTGACGGTGGTGCTAGAAGAAGATGATAAATCGCTCGACGAAGTAGTCGTTGTGGGCTACGGTCAACAAAAGAAAATTACCCTGACGGGGTCGGTAAGCTCAGTTTCGGGCCGTGAAATCAGAGAAAACCCTTCGGCGAGTTTGCAAAATGCCTTAGCTGGAAAACTCCCAGGGTTCTTCTCACAACAGCCTTCGGGCCGCCCTGGTGCCGACGGTGCCAACTTTTACATTCGTGGGGTAAGCTCCTACAATGGCAACAACCGCCCGTTGATTATTGTAGATGATGTAGAATATTCATACGACCAATTTGCCAGAATAGACCCCAACGAAATAGAAAACCTTTCGATTTTGAAAGATGCTTCTACCACGGCTATTTATGGGGTAAGAGGTGCTAATGGCGTAGTGGTAGTATCAACTCGCCGAGGCAAAGAAGGCCCGCCACAAATCTCTATGCGTGCCGAAATGGCTCTTTCACAACCAACGCTTATTCCTAAATATTTGGATGCCTACGAAACGGCTAAAATGTACAATCAAGCCCAAATCAACGACAATAGCGTAAATCCAAGCCCTTCGTTTAAAACCCGTTGGAGCGACGAAGACTTGGAATTATTCAAAAATGGAACAGACCCTTACGGCCACCCCAACATCAACTGGAGAGAAGTATTGTTCAAACAGTTTTCTAAACAATACCGAGGCAACCTCGACTTGTCGGGCGGTACACAACGAGTAAAATACTTTGTATCTGTTGGTTATTTGAACCAAGACGGGATGTTGAAAGATTTTGGACAAGACCAAGGCGTAAATAGCAACTATTACCATCAACGCTATAACTATCGTTCAAATCTTGATATGTCAGTTACGAAAACGCTTGATTTGCGTTTAGATTTATACGGAAACTTCGGACAAGTAAACACGCCTCAAGTGGGTAGCCCATTTGGGTACAACGATTTGTTTTATGATTACAGTAGTTTCTTGACCTTAGCACCATTTGCTTATCCTATTTACAACCCTGATGGCTCTTTGGGCTACAGTACTTGGATTAGAAACGAAAACCCAAGCTACAACGTCAACAACGTTGTAGGGCGATTAAAATATTATGGCTATAGCCAAACCAACGAAAGTAATATCAACTTTATTGGTTCGGCAAAACAAAAATTAGACTTCCTTACCAAAGGGCTGTTTGTACAAGGAAGGGTTTCGTTTACAAGCAATTACGGCTATGTACGTAGCATGACACGTGACCAATTTCCTTCGTTTATCTATTCCCCAGCCACTGACACGTATGAGCCTCGTGACCCAAACGTTTATCGGGTAAGACGCTTCTTCTTAGGGTATGATGCTCGTAGTACCTCAAGGGTATTGAACATGCAATTGATGCTTAATTACGACAGAACCTTTGCAGAGGCTCATCACGTATATGCCCTTGGTTTATTTAACCGCTCGTCAACAGAAGCGGCGAGTAGCAATGCCATTTATAACTTTATTCCCAACAATTTCCAAGGATATTCGGGGCGTGTTGGCTATGATTATAAAAACCGTTACCTCGTACAGTTCAACGTGGCATACAATGGCTCCGACCGTTTTGTGAAAGACAAACGCTATGGCTTATTGCCAGCGGTTTCGGCAGGATGGAATATTTCGGAAGAACCATTTTACAAAACCTCTTTCCCTAAATTCATGGATTTGTTGAAAATCAGAGGTTCGTATGGTATTGTCGGAAACGATGCAATAGGCAGTAGTTTTTCTTATTATTACCAACAAAATTATGCCAACTCGAATGGCGTAGTAGCGGCCAACTTTGGGTATTCGAGTAATAACTACGGCGGTATTGTAGAAGGAACATTGGCCAACAACGAAGTGACATGGGAGAAAGAGAAAAAATTAGATTTGGCTATTGAATTAGGCTTTTTCAACAGCAGTTTAACGGGTAGTTTTAACTATTTCGATAACAACCGTTACGACATCCTTACAACCCGTGGAACAGTTTCGGCAATTTTTGGACAAGGCTTGCCTCCAGTGAACATGGGAAAAGTAAACAACCGTGGTTACGAGATAGAATTAGGCTACCAAAGCCCTGTGAAGAATAATTTTTCTTACTATATCAAAGGAAATTATTCGCTTGCCAAAAACAAAATTGTGTTTCAAGATGAACCATCCGCTTTGTACGCCTATCAAATGTACACAGGCAATAGCATCGGCCAAATCAGAGCTTATACCTTTATTGGCTACTACAAAGACGCTGCCGATATTGCCAGTAGTCCCAAAACAGCCGTACCAGTACAACCCGGTGATTTGAAATATGCCGACTTGAACAATGATGGTAAAATTGATGGCTTCGATATGTCGGTGACGGGCAATCCTAACACCCCTAATACCGTGTATGGTATCAACTTGGGGGTACGCTACAAAGCCATTAGTATCAGTGCCAATTTTCAAGGAGCAAGAAACTTTAGCGTGCGTGGAACAGCCGAATCTATTCGTGCTTTTTCGTCTAACCTAACCGAAGTACACAAATACGCTTGGACACCAGAATTGGGCGATAATGCCAAATACCCACGCCTTACGCTGTTGGGGGGTATCAGCGACCCAACGGCTTATCCTTCAACGTTTTGGTTGATTCCTGGCGATTACCTACGCTTGAGAAATGCACAAATCAATTTTGATTTACCCAATGCCCTCGTCAAAGGATTGGGTATCAAACAAGCCAGAATATATGCCAACGGCTCTAACTTGTTTACCATCACGAGCTTAGATAAACTCTACCAGCTCGACCCAGAAATTTCGTCGGGAACAGACCGTGTGAGTTATCCTCCGCAAAGGCTTATCAACTTTGGTATTAGTGCAACATTTTAAAGTTTTCAACTCATTGATTTTATATTCATGAAAAAGATATTCTTATTAGGATGTATCGTAGGACTAACCTCTTGCTTTTCATCGGATGACTTTTTAGACCCTAAAACAACTGCTTTGACCGAGGAAACCGTGTTTTCGGACAGTACCCGAAGCTTGGCATTTTTATACCGCATTTACGGCGACGTAGGCTTTAGTTTTGTGAAAGGTCGTTGGGATTCGCATGGGAATACCGAAGAAGCCACCGACGATGCCGAATACCGCTATTCGGGTACAGGACAAAAAGCGGTGATTTTGTACAGTGGTACTGTGAGTGCAACCAATTTTCCTTTTTTTGAATTTTGGTCAACGCCTTATACCAATATTCGTCGAGTAAACCTTTTTCTCGAAAAACTTCCTACGATTCCCGTTTCGGCGCCATTAAAAGCCCAACTGAAAGCAGAGGCTCGTTTTCTCAGAGCTTGGTATTACCACTGGTTATTGGTAAGCTTTGGGGGTGTGCCATTGGTAGGCGACAAAGTGTATGATATTACCGATTTTATCAACCTGCCTCGTAATTCGTTTGCCGAATGCGTAACCTACCTTACTACCGAACTCGACGAAGTGGCTACGCAATTGCCCAAAGCAAGTGCGTATTCAGAGCAAGATTATGGCAAAATAACCAAAGGTGCTTGCTTGGCGCTGAAATCAAGAATTTTGTTGTATGCAGCAAGCCCGCTCTTCAATGGCGGTGCTGAAACCCAAAATGCCGATTTAGCCAAAATTGTGAGCAATCCAACGTATGACGTGGCTCATTGGCAAAAAGCAGCCGATGCGGCTTTGGCAGTGATGAACTCAGGAGATTATGCTTTGTACAAAGACAATACCACAGCCCCAGGCTATGGCTTTTATCAGGTATTTTTGAATCGGGTTAATTCAGAATATATTTTCTTCCAAAACAGAGCCGCCAATCGTGACATGGAAGGATTTTATAACATGCCAACCAGAGGAGGAGCGTACAATGCTATGCCTACGCAAAACTTGGTAGATGCGTTTCCGATGAAAAATGGCAAAGCCATCACAGACCCTACCTCTGGCTATGACCCTGCCAATCCATACAAAAACCGTGACCCTCGTTTTGATTACTCTATTGTATATAACGAATCGCAGTATTACTTGGCGAGTGCCAATGCCCTACGCCCTGTTTATACCTACGAAGGTGCGGCTTCTGATGGCTTTACGCAGGCTGGACAAACAACAGGCTATTACAGCCGAAAAATGTGTGATGCAAATATTTCATCAAACAGTAGTTTCAATACCAACCGAGGTTGGCCATTGATACGCTACGCCGAAGTTTTATTGAACTATGCCGAAGCCATCAACGAAACGGGTCGCCCCGACTTGGCTTATGCTCCCTTAGTTGCTTTAAGAGAAAGAGCAGGCATTACGGCTGGTAGCGACAACCTGTATGGCTTAAAAGCAGGTATGACGAAGGAAGAAATGCGAGAAATTATCAGAACTGAACGCCGTGTTGAATTGGCTTTTGAAGACCACCGTTGGAACGATATTCGCCGTTGGAAAATTGCGATGGATGTATCAAATGGCTATAACAAACGGATGCGTATTGTGCGTAGTAGCAATGGTACTTATACCTATCAGGTAACTGAATCTATCAGAAGACACAACTTTAGACCAGAAATGTATTTGTTGCCTATTCCAGATTCAGAAGTGCGTAAAGCCCCAGCCATGTTACAAAATCCGGGTTGGTAAGAATGAAGTATGCGTGTTGAATGGTGAGTTGTTATATGTCCTTGACTGAAATTCACAACTCTCCATTCAGCATGAGTAGCCATGACAAGCCCTGAGTTTTGAGCCCAAATTGTTGTTTTTTTAGTCATTTATATTTGATTTTTATAAAAAAAAATGACTAAAAGTAAAAAACATACCTCATGATTTTGCTTTAGTAGAATAAACCATTCAAAGCTCAAAACCCTAGCTTTTGCCTAAAAGAATGATTTTATCCCTGTATTTTTACTTAAATACCCCCCATCTAGTGCTGTTTACTCATATAATTTTGTATCGAAGATGTACTCACGCTCAAAATTGATTTATGTACTCATCCTCATAAACTTGTGCGGCTGTAAGCTTTTATCACCATCGTCTTCACCTCAATCCAGTAGCTTTCAACCCAATCAGCTTTGGCTTGATACCGATGGCAAGCATATCAATGCACATGGAGGAGGCGTAATTTATGCCAATGGTAAATACTATTGGTTCGGTGAAAAGCGAGGTACAAGTGCCTCAGAAGGTGTTTCGGTGTATAGTTCAAAGAATTTATACCAATGGAAAAACGAGGGATTAGCCCTAGCAAAAGCCGACGACCCTCAAAGCGACATTGCACATGGCGGCCTCATGGAACGCCCCAAGGTTGTTTATAATGCCAAAACCAAGCAATACGTGCTATGGTTTCATGTTGAATTACCCAAACAAGGCTATAAAGCCGCTCGTGTAGGGGTGGCTGTGAGCGATAAAGTAACAGGCCCGTACCGATTTGTCAAAAGTTTTCGACCAAACGGCAATATGTCACGTGACATGACTATTTATGTGGACGACGACCAGCAGGCTTATTTGATTTATTCGTCCAAAGAAAACTATGATTTACGCATTGCCAAGTTACAACCCGACTATTTAGATGTCACTACGCAAGACACTTTGCTTTTTAGCCAGCACCGTGAAGCCCCTGCTATTTTCAAAAAAGAGGGACAGTATTATTTAATTACCAGTGGTTGTACCGGTTGGGATGCCAACAAAGCCAGTTTGCACGTAGCAAGTAATCTTTTTGGTCCTTGGCAAATGATTAAAGACCCCATGAGAGGCCCTTTGGCAAATCTTACTTTTGGAGGACAATCGACTTTTATTTTGCCTGTTGCCAATAAAAAAGATACGTTCATTTTCTTGGCAGATACTTGGAAGCCCAAAAACCTGATTGATAGCCGTTATATATGGTTGCCTATCACGTTTGAGGCACAAGCTCCCGTCATTCAATGGTCAGATGCTTGGCGTTTAGAAGAATAGTGTTTTTGTTACCCCTGCTTCTTTTCGTTTTTTAAACATGATTTTATTTATGAAAAAAATAACTCAATATATATCCTTTGTACTCTTGTTATGTTGTTCTTTATCCGTGAGTTTTGGGCAATCAAAGAAGTACAAAAAGGTATTTCAGCAGTCGTTTGTCGATGCGGCAACACAATACAAGGTTTTGATGAAAAACATTCCTCCAGATAAATTTCCGAAAACCTATTTTCCAAAGACCGAAAAATACCAATGGAGCGATTCGGATTGGTGGTGTAGTGGATTCTATCCTGGTTCGTTGTTGTACATTTATCAACAAACCCAAGACAAAGCAATCTTAGACGAAGCCGACAGAATGTTGCAAGTATTAGAAAAAGAAAAATTCAATACCTCTACACACGACCTCGGTTTTATGATGTTTTGCTCTTTTGGAAATGCCAAAGACATAGCACCCAAGCCTGCTTATAAAGACATTTTAATACAAAGTGCCAAATCGCTTGCCTCTCGGTTTAGTCCAACGGTGGGCTGTATTAAGTCGTGGGATAGTAAGAAAGATGATTTTTTGGTGATTATCGACAATATGATGAATCTCGAACTGCTTTGCTGGGCAACCAAAGTTACAGGCGATTCGAGTTATTATAAGATTGCCGTGACACACGCCAATACAACGATGAAAAACCATTTTCGACCAGATTTTAGTTCTTATCATGTAATCAATTATAATCCTTACACAGGAGTTGTGCAGCAAAAGCGTACAGCTCAAGGCTTTGCCGATGAATCAGCTTGGGCAAGAGGACAAGCTTGGGGGCTTTATGGTTATACCGTGATGTATCGTGAAACGAAAAATCCTATATATCTTAAACAAGCACAACAAATTGCGACGTTTATCATGAAGCACCCCAACTTGCCTGCTGATAAAATTCCGTATTGGGACTACAACGCTCCCGATATTCCCAATGCCCTGCGTGATGCTTCGGCAGCGTCGGTCACAGCCGCCGCATTGTTGGAACTTTGCCATTATGACAAAACCATGAGAAAAAAGTATATCAAAGAAGCTGAAACGATTTTGTTAAACCTCTCAAAACCACCCTATAAAGCCGAAATTGGTAGCAATGGAGGCTTTATTCTTCAACATAGCGTAGGGCATATTCCGCAAAAAACCGAAATAGACGTACCCTTGACTTATGCTGATTATTATTATTTAGAGGCTTTAAAAAGATATATTACCCTAAAAAAATAGAGGTGTCATGAAAACAACCATAAGATATTTTTTACTTATCGGCTTATTCGCCAACTGTTCGAGTGTAGCACCTGTGCAACCTACAGCACCAACTAAACCCCTAGCAACCTATCAATTAGTTTGGTCTGATGAGTTCAACCAAGACGGTGTACCCAACCCAAACAATTGGGACTATGAAAAAGGATTTGTACGCAACGAGGAGTATCAATGGTATCAACCCGAAAACGCCCGCTGTGAAAATGGCTTGCTGGTGATTGAAGCCAAAAAAGAAAACCTTCCTAACCCCACCTACGTAGCTGGAAGTACCAATTGGAAAACTAAACGCAAAACCATCGACTATACCTCGGCTTGTTTGATTACACGAGGAAAACAACAATGGCAATATGGTCGCTTTGAGCTGAAAGCCAAAATTAACATCAGTTCAGGGCTTTGGCCTGCTTGGTGGACTTTGGGCGTACAAAAGCCTTGGCCTGCCAATGGCGAAATCGACATTATGGAGTATTATAAAGGTAAAATTCTCGCTAACATTGCTTGTCTTGGCTCATCTAATCAAACCGAATGGCATAGCACAACGCAGGCAGTCGATAATACTTGGGCTAGTCAGTTTCATGTTTGGCGTATGGATTGGGACGAAAATTCGATTGCCTTGTATGTTGATGACAGGTTGCTGAACACCGTGCCTATGAGTCAATTAAGCAACAAAGATGGCAGTGGATTCAACCCGTTCAAACAACCGCATTATATGCTTTTGAACTTGGCTATTGGCGGACAAAACGGAGGCGACCCTAGCAGTACCAGTTTCCCTAATCGTTATGAAATAGACTACGTAAGGGTTTATCAAAAAAAATAAGAAAGGATATAATGAATGTTGAATTTTGAGTGCGGAGTTTTGAATCTAAAATGCTATTTTTCAGGTGTTTATATTTAATTTTAACTCAATCTAATTTTGCATTGATACTTGTCAGCAAATGCAAAATTATGAATTATAAACTATGCGTTATGTCTTTTATTTTTAGTAATTCATAGTTTTTAAATCAAAAAGTTGTTTAAACTTTTTTCCTATTAGATGGAGAATTTATTCGCCCTCTAATAGGAAAAAGGTTTTGTATTTTAAAACGAAAGCTGTAAATCACTAATAAGCATGAGGTTAAAATCTTGAATTTCAAGTTAAAACACTAATTCACGATTAACAACTTAGTAAAGATTTATCAAGCCGAACAAAGTTTAAACAACTTTACAATCATCGCAACTTACGCAATAACTATATTATATGAAAAACACACTTTTAGTTTTTTTATGCTTACTTCAAAGCTGTTTCATTTCTGCTCAAAACCCTTGGGAAGACCCCAGTGTAATCGACAAAGGCAAAGAAAAAGCTCATACCAATTTTGTCCTTTATCCCGACAAAGCTAGTGCCATTGGAAGAAATCCACAGACCAGTCCTTATTACCAATCGCTCAACGGCACTTGGAAGTTTGTCTATGCCGACCGCATTGCTGATGCACCTAAAAATTTCTACGAAAATGGCTTAGACGATAGCCAATGGCATCATTTGCCCGTGCCTTCCAACTGGGAACGCAAGGGTTTTGGCACTGCCATTTATACCAACATTGTGTATCCTTTTCCTAAAAACCCTCCCTTTATTGGTGGCGATAATCCCGTTGGTACATACCGTAAGGCATTTACTGTACCCGAAAATTGGCAAAATAGAGAAGTATTATTGCATTTTGGCTCAATTACGGGCTACGCCACGGTGTATGTCAATGGCAAATTTGTAGGCATGACCAAAGCCTCTAAATCACCTGCCGAATTTGACATTAGTGCTTTTTTACAAAAAGGAAACAACACTCTTGCCGTTCAGGTATATCGTTGGCACGATGGAAGCTACCTCGAAGACCAAGATTTTTTCCGTATCTCAGGTATCGAAAGAGATGTTTTTTTGATGGCGTATCCGAAAACAACCCTTTGGGATTTCTTCTTGAAAGCCGACCTCGATAGCAAATATACCGACGGGCTTTTTAGTGCCGATGTAACCCTTCGGAAATTTAAAGGAAGTACCAGCACCGCCTCTCAAGTGAGTATCGAAATACAAGACAATACGGGTAAAGCTATCTGGAATGGTCAACAAAAAGTAGCGGCTTCTACAGATAGCCTACAAACGGTATCTTTTAAAACAACCGTTAAAAATCCAGCCAAATGGAGTGCCGAATATCCAAATCTTTATACTTGCCTTATCAGTGTAACCGATGCACAGGGGCAATCGTTAGGAACAACCAGTTATAAAATTGGTTTCCGTAAGGTAGAAATCAAAAACGCCCAATTACTCATCAATGGCGTGCCAACCTTGGTGCATGGTGTAAATCGCCACGAGCATGACCCCGTAGAAGGCCACGTTCCAAACAAAGCCTTGATGTTGAAAGATATTCAGTTGATGAAGTTATACAATATCAATGCTGTGCGTTGCAGCCACTATCCAAACGACCCTTATTGGTATGAACTATGCGACGAATATGGCTTGTATGTGGTGGACGAAGCCAATATCGAAACACATGGCATGGGTGCAGAATGGCAAGGCAATTTCGATAAATCGAAACATCCAGCGTATTTACCTTTGTGGGCCAATGCACATAAAGACCGCACCGAGCGTTTGTTTGAAAGAGATAAAAACCACCCTTCTGTTATCATTTGGTCATTGGGGAACGAATGCGGCAACGGCCCCGTTTTTTACGAAACCTACAAATGGCTTAAAGCCAAAGACAATACCCGCTTCGTGCAGTCGGAACAAGCGGGCGAAAATGCCAATACCGACATCGTTTGCCCGATGTATCCACGCATCGAAGATATGGTAAAATATGCCAAAGATTCGACCAAAACACGTCCTTACATCATGTGTGAATATGCACACGCAATGGGCAACAGTAGTGGTAATTTCCAAACGTATTGGGATATTATCCGTAGCTCGAAACACATGCAAGGAGGTTTTATTTGGGATTGGGTTGACCAAGGTATGGCAACTACCACAAGCGATGGCCGTCCGTTTTTTGCTTATGGCGGTGACTTGGGAGCATACTATTTACAAAACGATGAAAACTTCTGTGCCAATGGTTTGATAGCTGCTGACCGTAGCCCTCATCCGGGTTTATTTGAAGTGAAAAAATCCTATCAAAGTATCATTTTTTCTGCCAAAAATATTGAAAAAGGCGAAGTGTTGGTCGAAAATTTATTCGATTTTACCAACCTAAAAGAATACGATTTCAAATGGGTACTTACCAAAGACGGCTTGCCTGTGGCAGATGGTTCTTTTGCCCTGACCCTAGCACCGCACCAATCGCAAGTGGTAACGATTGCCTTGCCTGCCAGAAAAGACCGTGGCGAATATAGCATTCTTTTGTATGCTTATACCAAAACGGCAACCGCTTTAGTTCCTGCCAAACACGAAGTGGCAAGAGAACAATTGGCATTACCAAGTAGCTATTATTATCAGGTAGAACGCCCTCGTACTGGTACGTTGACAATTAACAATACAGGCAATAGACTCACATTCAGCACAGAAAAAGTAACAGGAACGTTCAATACTCGTTCGGGTAGATGGGAAAAATATGCTACTACCAACGGCGGAACGGTCATGAATCATTTACCAGAACCATTCTTCTGGCGTGCCCCAACCGACAATGATTTTGGCAACGATATGCCTTACCAATTGGGTGTTTGGCGTAATGCGCATGCCAATATGCGTGTGAAAAACGTAGCTGTAGGCACACAAAATGCTGACGGACTAAGTATTCAGGTAGAATATGCCCTCGAAGGCATTAATGCCAATTATTCATTGGCGTATCAAATCTTAAATGATGGAGCGGTAAAAGTTACGGCAACGCTTGATTTGGGAGAAAGAAATTTGCCAGAATTACCTCGCTTTGGAATGCGCATGAACCTCGGCAAAGCTTATAAATTTGTACATTATTATGGAAGAGGGCCTTACGAAAACTACCAAGACCGTAACTTGGCCTCTTTCTTGGGCATTTATGCCGATACGGTTGCCACTACCGTAAAAAGCAATTATATCAGACCGCAAGAACATGGCTACCGTACAGATACCCGTTGGGTGAAATTGCTCAATGAGCAAGGCAAAGGCATCGTTATAGAAGGCTTACAGCCTATTAGCTTCAGTGCTTTGCCGTATCGTACCGAAGACCTCGACCCAGGCCTGAGCAAGAAACAGCAACACCCTACCGATGTGAAGCTACGCAATGAAACAACGTTGCATATCGACCTCAAACAAAGAGGTGTAGGTGGCGACGACAGTTGGGGAGCTTTACCACATAAAGCTTATCGTTTACTCGACAAAAAATATACTTATAGCTACTTCGTAAGTTTGGTAGAATAAGTTTTTTTAGTGAAAATAGTTTTGAAAAAAGGAGGCTTGCAAGGTTTATTTCTTGCAAGCCTCCTTTCGTTACATACGGAGGTAATAAAACGGTGATAAAAGTTATGGTTCTATTTGATAGAAAATGAAAGTATTTTTTACCTTTCCGAAATCTGTAATCCGCAATAGCGGAGTAATGCACTACGCAAAATCAAGTGGCTTGCGTTGAGGGTTTTCTTTGTATTGCGAAGGCGTTTGTCCCGTAACTTTCTTGAATTGATTCGATAAATGCTGCACACTGCTATAATGCAATAAATCGGCTATTTGGCTCAACGACAATTCGTTGTATTGGATAAATTCTTTTACCCGTGCTATTTTTTGGACAATAAAATATTGTTCGACTGTTATGCCTTCTTGTTCCGAAAAAAGCTGACTTAAAGCCTTAAAATCTTTGTTGAGCTTTTGTGCCAGCCAGTCCGAAAGCTTGACTTTTTGCAATAACTGCGGTTGTTGATGAATCAATAGAATAATATTCGTTTTGATTTGTTCGACTAATTGACTTTGTTTGTTGGTCAAAAGCACAAAGCCCGACGTTTCTAACACTTGGGCAAGGGCTTCGATTTGACTGGCGGTGGGCATTTGCTCGAACTGGACTTTGCCCAGCTCAATGTTTTGATACGGCAAGCCGAGTTGCGTAAGGTGTTGTGCCACAACCCATTTACAACGGTCACATACCATATTTTTAATAATAATCTCCATTTTTCTGATGTTTTCTTCTAATTTCGATAGCATCGCTCCTTACTACGATTGGCTTTGTCGGCGTGTTTTTGGGCATAATTTATACACTGCACAAATCTATTGGTTGCAAACGTTGCCCAAGCAACAAACCGTATTGATTATTGGCGGAGGCACTGGACAAATAGCCATAGCCGTGGGGCAGTATTGCAATCCTTCGGCTATTTGGTATGTAGAACCCTCCGAACCAATGCTACAACGCTGTCGAGAACGCCTAGCCAACAGCCCTTTCGAGGCTATTGTGCATTACATTCATGGCACAGAAGAGGCTATTCCTTCCAGTTTACAATGCGATATAATACTTACACCATTTGTCCTAGATTTGTTCCACAATCAAGTCCTTGTCCCTATGCTTGGGCGGCTTGCTCGGCATCATTCGCCCCAAGGCCTGTGGGTACATACCGATTTCTTTCCTACCAAACAGTACTGGAGTCGTACCTTGCTGTGGCTCATGTATCAGTTTTTCAGGCGTATAAGTAAAGTACAAGCCCAGCAACTACCCGATTATGGCAAGGCGTTTGCACAACAAGGCTATCAATTGAGCCAAGAAAAAAGTTTTTTGCAGGGATTTGTCAAATCGCAAGTATGGCATCACGTCTAACAAAAGCAGGTGTTGGGCGAAATTACCGAACGAATCAGACAAAAGCGGTGAGAAAATTAGGTGAAATGTATTAAGTTGTGCCATATTATACAACATAAAGCCCCCATAAATAGACGAATTTAAAGCTAAATTGTAATATGAAAAAAGAAACTTTTTTGTTGACACCTACCATAGCCTTAGCAATGTGCCTATTGGTAACGGGCTGTCAGAGTAAGAAAAAAGAGGATTCAAAACCTAAAGAAGACCAACCAGCTATCGTAGATGTATTGGTGGCCTACCCGGAGGCAATTAGCGACACCGTAGAAGCCAATGGCTCTATTGTGGCCAACGAATACGTAGAATTACACCCCGAAGTGAGTGGACGACTTACCTACCTAAATGTACCCGAAGGCAAAGCCGTAGCACAAGGGACGGTCATCGCCAAGGTTTTTGATGGCGATTTACAAGCCCAGCTCAACAAACTGAAAGTACAGCTAGAACTTGCCCAAAAAACCGAGCAGCGTTTAGCCAAATTGATAGCCATTAATGGCGTAAATCAAAGCGATTACGATGTGGCATTGAACCAAGTCAATAGCCTCAAAGCCGACATGGCATATACCCAAACACTTATCGAAAAAACGGTACTAAAAGCTCCTTTTACAGGCGTAGTTGGCTTGCGTAAAGTAAGCCAAGGAGCGTATGTAACGCCTGCTACTTTGTTGGCTACTTTACAACAAACCAGTGTGTTGAAAGTTGATTTTACCGTACCAGAAGAATATGCCTCTGCGGTTCGTAAAGGAGCGGTACTTCAAGTAGAAGTAGATGTGCCTACTAAAAATACCTGTAAAGCTACCGTCGTAGCCATTGAGCCACAAATCAACCTCAGTACCCGCAATTTGCAAGTAAGGGCAATTTTATCGAAATGCGAAGCCAATCCAGGTTCTTTCGTAAAAGTATATATTCCGAATGGTGTTGGCAAAAAGAGCATTATGGTACCAACTAATGCCATTGTTCCTGATGATAAAAACAAAAAGCTGATTGTAATTAAAAACGGAATGCCTACTTATGCCAATGTAGAAACAGGACTTCGTACCGAAGAATATGTAGAAATTAAATCGGGCGTGGTGCAAGGCGATACCATTGTAGTAGGAGGGGTTTTGTTTGCTCGTCCGGGTAAACCTGTGAAAATTAGAAAGGTAGAGCGTTCAGATAAGTAGCCTAAGCACAACTCACCATTTCCTCAAGTGCCAACCTTGAATTAGCCAATTATTCTCGATTATGAATATTTCAGAATTATCTTTAAAAAGACCCATTTTTGCAACAGTGATGAATATCCTGATTGTGCTTTTCGGAGCAGTGGGTTTTTCGTTTTTGTCGGTACGGGATTATCCCGCTATCGACCCTCCGATTGTAACGGTACAAACGGCCTATACGGGTGCCAACCCCGATATTATCGAAAACCAAATTACAGAGCCTTTAGAAAAACAAATCAATGGTATTCCAGGGATTCGGTCGATTACCTCTTCGAGTACCTTGGGCAGTAGCAATATTTCGGTAGAATTTAATTTGGGTGTAGAGCTTGAAGCCGCCGCCAGCGATGTGCGTGACAAAGTGGCACAAGCTACCCGCAATTTGCCTCAAGATATTGATGCCCCTCCAGTTGTTTCTAAAGCCGATGCCAATAGCGACTTTATTTTGTTGTTGGCGATTCAAAGTAAAAGCAAAAGTTTGTTGGAACTGAGCGATTACGCCGAAAATATTTTGCAACAACGTTTTCAGACCATCAATGACGTAAGTGGGGTAAATATCTTAGGACAAAAGCGTTATGCCATGCGTTTGTGGCTCAAACCCGATTTGATGAACGCCCACAATATTTCGTTTACGCAAATCCAAACGGCTTTGGCCAAAGAAAATGTAGAGATTCCTGCTGGAAAAATCTATGGTGATAACACCGAAATGACTATTCGGGCGATGGGGCGTTTTACCAACGAACAGCAATTTCGTGACCTCATCATTGTGCAAGATGCCAACGGCATAGTACGACTTGGCGATGTGGCTTCTATTGAATTGGGCCCAGAAAGCCTCGAAGCCGCTTGGAAATACAATGGTGTGCCAGCCGTAGGCTTGGCAATTGTACCGCAGCCCGGAGCGAATTACATCCAAATTGCCGATGAATTTTATAAGCGATTAGAGGATATTCAGAAAGAAAACAAATCAGATATTCAGTTTAAACTCCTTATTGACAATACCCGCAACGTTCGTAATTCACTCAAAGAAGTAGAAGAAACGCTTTTGATTTCGGTAGGTTTGGTAATAATCGTTATTTTCTTGTTTTTCAGAGATTGGTTGATTGCCATTCGTCCTTTGATAGATATTCCTATTTCATTGATTGCCACGTTTTTTGTGATGTATTGGGCTGGCTTTTCTATCAATGTGCTTACCTTGCTTGGTATCGTATTGGCAACTGGCTTGGTGGTTGATGATGGGATTGTTGTCACCGAAAATATTTTTAGAAAACTAGAAGAAGGAATGCCTATCAGAAAAGCGGCATTAGAAGGAAGTAAAGAGATTTTCTTTGCAGTAATTTCTACCTCGCTCACCTTGGCGGTAGTGTTTTTGCCCGTAATTTTCTTACAAGGTTTCGTTGGTCGTTTGTTCCGTGAGTTTGGTATTGTGGTAGCAGGTGCGGTACTGATTTCGGCTTTTGTATCACTTACCATTACGCCCGTACTGAATGTGTATATGAGCCGTAAAAATGGAGGACATGGCTGGTTTTACCTTAAAACCGAGCCATTCTTTACAGGCATGGAGTCGGGCTATAAACGAATGCTGAGTGGCTTTATGCGTAACCGTTGGGTGGCTTGGGTGATTGTATTGGTTTGCGGAGGCATCATTTGGTTTACAGGTAAAAACCTACAAAGCGAAATTGCTCCGATGGAAGACAAAAGTAGTGTTCGTTTTACTATCACTGCTCCCGAAGGTTCGAGTTTTCAATATACACAACGGGTATCAGACGAGCTGACGGCTTATTTGAACGACTCCATTCCTGAAAAAGAGTTTGTATTCAATGCTGTACCAGGTTTTGGAGGAATGGGAGGAACAAACTCGTCTATTGCCCGGGTTGGCTTAGTACCTCCGCAACAACGCAAACGCAGCCAAGCTAATATCGTAAAAGATATGAATAAAAAGGTCGGCGAATTTAATAACGCTCGGATTTTTGCCTTACAAGAACAAACCATTTCGGTAGGCTTGGGGTCGAGAGGGGCGTTACCTGTGCAGTATGTTATTCAAAATGTAGATTTGGATAAAATCAAACAGGTGATTCCTAAGTTTATGGAACAAGCCCGCAACGACAAGACTTTCCAAAACGTGGACGTAAACCTCAAATTCAACAAACCAGAACTATTGCTTACTTTCGACCGTATCAAAATTCGTGATTTGGGACTAAGTACGCAAGATGTTGTAAGTGCGGTACAAGGAGCATTTTCGGGCAGACGTTTGGCTTATTTTACTAGAAATGGTCGCCAGTACCAAGTGATTGCCCAAGTAGAACGCAAAGACCGCAAGCAACCTTTAGACATAGAACATTTGTACGTAACCAATAGCCGCAACGAACGCATTCCGTTGAGTGCCGTAGTACATATCGAAGAAAGTAGTAATCCGCCTACAATTTACCATTTCAACCGTCTGAAATCAGCCATTATATCAGCTTCTTTGGCCGAAGGTAAAACCATTGGTGATGGTGTAAAAGCCATGCAAGGTATTGGTAAACAGGTGCTTGATAGTTCTTTTCAAACAGCCTTGAACGGGCCTTCGAGAGATTATGCCGAAAGCTCATCGAATACAAGCTTTGCTTTTGGACTTGCCTTGGCTCTGATTTATCTTCTATTGGCGGCTCAGTTTGAGAGTTTCAAAGACCCGCTTACCATCATGATTACAGTGCCATTGGCATTGGCAGGGGCTTTATTGAGTTTGTGGCTATTCAACCAAACGCTTAATATTTTCTCTCAAATTGGAATGATTATGCTGATTGGTTTGGTGACAAAAAATGGTATTTTGATTGTAGAATTTGCCAACCATAAGCGTGCCGAAGGGTTGTCTTTGAAAGAAGCCGTTATCGAAGCTTCGGTGCAGCGTTTGCGTCCGATTTTGATGACCAGTTTGGCAACGTCGTTGGGTGCATTGCCTATTGCCCTGAGTCTTGGAGCTGCGGCTACCAGTCGTATTCCCTTGGGTATTGTAGTCGTTGGCGGTATCATATTCTCGTTGATTCTAACGCTCTTTGTGATTCCGGCGGTTTATACTTTTGTTTCGGGTAAAAAAGTAGGCGTTTCATCCGAGGCAGCGGTACTCGACGAAGTGGCTTAAAGCTGGAACTCATTACTCACAACTTACAAAAATTTGTCAATGAAAAATTTTGTTCTATATACCACAGCTTTCATGTTGTTGCCTCTAGGGATGTTTGCTCAACAAACCCTCAGCCTCAACGATGCCATTGGTATAGCTTTGAAAAATAGCTTAGAAATTCAAATTGCGAAAAATACGCAGTCGGTCAATACCATCAATAACCATTATGGTATAGCAGGTGGTTTGCCAACCGTCAATGCTGCACTAAACAATACCCAGCAGTTGACCAACCTAAACCAAGATTTGAGCAATGGTACGTCTATCAACCGAAATGGCGTTTATGCCAACAACACTACTGCCAACGTGTCGGGAAGCATGGTATTGTACAATGGTCAACGGATTATTACGACAAAAAAGCGTTTAGAAGAATTACAAAAGCTGAGTCAAACGCAACTAAATTCGGTTGTACAAGGCGTAATTGCCAACGTCATGTTGAGGTATTATGCTGTGGTGCAGCAACAAAAATTTGTGGCTACGCTAGAAAAATCCTTGGAAGTTTCTAAGCAAAAACTCACGGTTATCGAGACTCGCAAAAGCGTAGGAATGTCGAATGATGCCGATTATTTACAGGCTCAACTCGACGTGAACGCCCAAACACAAGCGATTCAAAACCAAAGATTGGTAATCGACCAAGCCAAAACTGATTTGTTGCGTACCCTTACACAAAAGCCAGACGAGTCTATTGCTGTAAGCGATAGTATTGTGGTTGATAAAGCTTTACAATGGGAAACGATTAAGCCTAATATTTTGAAAAACCCTGATATTCAGGCGGCAGAGCAGCAAATTGTGATTAGTCAATTGCTCGAAAAAGAAACCATTGCCCGACAAATGCCTACCGTTTCGCTGAATGCTGGAGTCAATTATAGCCGTAACCAAAGTGGGGCAGGTTTTACCTTGCTCAACCAAGTATATGGGCCACTCATTGGGGTGAGTGTTACGATGCCTCTTTATACAGGAAGTGTAAATAAACGCCAAGAACAAATTGCTAAAATTAATACCCAAACGGCTTCGTTGCAGCGTGAAACCATTATCCAAAACTATCAGGCAAATGCCACAAAAGCGTGGCAGTCGTACCAAAATGCGTTGAAACAATTGGATATAGAGCAGAAAAATTTTGAGCTTTCTGATAAATTATTGACTCTTACGATGACTCGTTTTCAACTAGGACAAGCCACGATTGTAGATGTGAAGTTGGCCCAACAAACCTACGAAAACGCAGGCTACCGACTCAATAACCTGAGCTACGCCGCCAAACTAGCCGAGGTTAATATCAAGCAATTGGCGTATTTGTTGATGTAAAAATGAAACAATACATCGCTCATATAGCCTTGCTCGTCGAAGATTATGACGAGGCTATTGCTTTTTATGTAGAAAAATTAGGCTTTCAATTGGTAGAAGATACGCCCTTGTCGAGCGAAAAACGTTGGGTTTTGCTTACGCCACCTCATGCCACCGAAACTTGTTTACTGTTGGCAAAAGCCAGTAACGAAACCCAACAAAAAGCTATCGGCAATCAAGCTGGCGGACGGGTATTTCTGTTTTTATATACCGATGATTTTTGGAGAGATTACCAAAATATGTGTGCCAAAGGCGTTCATTTTGTACGCTTACCGCAAGAAGAACCCTATGGCACAGTAGCAGTATTTGAAGATTTGTATGGCAATCGCTGGGATTTATTAGAGCCAATAGTGCATAGGAGGTCAGATTCTTAGCTGCGATTTGATAAAGGAAAGAACGTCTTTTCGTTTTTCAAAGGCAAAAGAATAATCGCCATTTCAACGACTAAAATAATCATAGCAAGCCTTCGCAACGGAGGCAATTATTTGCTCGTTGCTTTCGTCGCTTTCTTGCGTATTGCTTACGAAAATGCTGATTGCCATGGCTTTGCCGTTAGGTAAAAGCACAATGCCCATATCGTTTACGGCCGAAGCAATGCCTTTGTTACGGTCGGATGTGCCTGTTTTATGGGCTACCTTGGTGCCTTTAGGCAATAACCCCTTGATTCTTTTTGCTCCTGTAGGAGATTCTAGCATTACTTTCCACAAAAAATCTTGACTTTGAGCCGAGAGCAATCGTTTTTCATAGAAGAGTTTCAAGGTTTGAATAGCGGCTTCTGGCGTTGTCCAGTTTTTAAATTGCACATCCCAAGCCTCGTGCATTTGTGCTTCTGAGGCAACAATCGCAAGGTCTTTGATGCCTTTTTGGTGTAAAAAATCTGCTACTTTGCTTGGCCCTCCCAACAATTCTAGCAAAATATCACAGGCATTGTTATCGCTTTGCCCAGCACTGTACGTAATGACTTGGGCTAAAGTAAGCCTAATTGTATCGCCTTTGGGATAATCGTTTCGCATAGGACTCCAAGTGTTGGGCAACAATTGCCTGCGACTAATGGCAATGGGCTCGTGCAGTTGCCAAATGCCTTTATCTACTCCGTGTAGCACGGCTAAGGCGATATGAAATTTAAACACGCTCTGCATCGGAAAATGCTGTTTGCCAAGATGACTGAACGAGCGTTGACTGCCCAATACCTGTGCCGCAATGCCTACCGTGGCTTTTTTATCTTTTAATATTGCCTGAATTTCTTCTTGCAAATGAGGCTTTTGTGCTAGTAGCGTAGTGCAAGAACAGAGTGTACAAAAAAGTAAAAATCTTATTTTTTTCATGGTTTGAGTGATAAGTATGTGGTTCATTTGCGTAGTGCATATTACCAAAATTACGACACAATTAATGGAAATATATAATAAATAATATTTATGTAATTTATTGAAAACATAAATAAAAATAAATAAAATCTTCTTTTTAATTTTGAGGCGTAAATATCAACCATACACATACGCATGACGAGAGTAACAGTTGCAAAAGGAGACGGCATCGGGCCAGAGATTATGGATGCCACGCTAGACATCATCCAAGCCGCAGGTGCTAAGATTGAAATTGATTTTATCGAAGTAGGCGAACAAGTATATCTCTCGGGAAATACTTCGGGGATTGCTAAAGAATCTTGGGATATTATACGAAAAAATAAAGTTTTTTTGAAAGCTCCCATCACAACGCCCCAAGGAGGAGGGTACAAAAGCCTTAATGTAACCACCCGTAAGTTTTTGGGCTTGTATGCCAATGTGCGTCCTTGTTTAAGTTTACACCCTTATGTAGATACCAAGCATCCTGTAATGGACATCGTGATTATTCGTGAAAATGAGGAGGATTTGTATGCTGGTATCGAACACCAACAAACCGACGAAGTGGTGCAATGCTTGAAGCTTATCAGTCGCCCGGGTTGTGAGAAAATTGTAAGATATGCTTTTGAATACGCCAAACAAAATGGACGTAAAAAGGTCACTTGCTTCACCAAAGATAACATCATGAAGCAAACGGATGGGCTTTTCCATAAAGTTTTTGATGAAATTGCCGCCGAATATCCTGAAATAGCAAACGAGCATTGGATTATTGATATTGGTGCGGCTAAAATGTCGGATACGCCAGAGCTTTTCGACGTGATTGTGATGCCTAATTTATACGGTGATGTGCTTTCAGACATAGCGGCACAAATTGCAGGCTCGGTCGGTTTGGCTGGCTCATCGAATATTGGCGAAACTTGTGCGATGTTCGAGGCTATTCACGGCTCTGCTCCACGTCGGGCTGGGCAAAACGTGGCGAACCCATCAGGCTTATTGCAAGGAGCTATTTTGATGCTCCAACACATTGGGCAGTCTGACGTAGCCGAACGTGTGCAAAACGCCTGGCTTAAAACCATCGAAGACGGGATTCATACCTACGATATTTACCAAGAAGGCACCAGTACGCAAAAAGTTGGAACAAAAGAGTTTGCTCAGGCGGTGATTGCCAACCTCGGACAATCGCCTACCAAGCTCAAGCCTGTGCAATATGCCGATAAGCCACAAATGCAATTGCCTACCTATCAACGCAAACCATCGGCCGTAAAAACATTGATTGGGGTCGATTTGTTTGTGCATTGGGCTGGTAGCAATCCAGACGAACTTGCCGAGAAAGTGAAAGGACTCAATACCGACACCGCAACGCTGTCGATGATTACCAACAGAGGTATTAAAGTATGGCCAGAGGGTTTTCCTGAAACCTTCTGCACCGACCACTGGAGATGCCGTTTCAAAGGGGTTGATGCCGCTTTGACCATCCCGCAGCTCTTAGCAAAAGCCTACGAACAGGGCATTGATGTCATCAAAACCGAAAATCTGTATGAATTTGATGGCAAACCTGCCTTTTCGTTAGGACAAGGACAGTAAATTTTTCCTTTTTTGTAAAAGTAAATCGGATAGCTATCTTCAAGTTGGAGATAGCTATTTTCTGTTAAATAAAGAAAAAAATACGATAGAATATTCGTATAAACAGATTTAATATATTGATTTTTAGTTTATTATAATATTTTATGAACGTGCGGAATGAAAGATGTTTTTCGAGATAGAACCTTATTGATTGCCACAAAACATGGTAAAGAGCGGGTACTAGCCCCCTTGTTGAAGCGTGCATTAGGCGTAAAGTGTATCACCAATACCCAATTTGATACAGATACGCTCGGAACATTTACCAGAGAAATAGAACGACTGGACGACCCTTTGGCAACGGTCAGACAAAAATGTTTGCAGGCGATGGCATTGCACCAATGTGATTTGGCAATAGCCAGTGAAGGGTCGTTTGGAACGCATCCTGTGTATTGGTATGCACCCGCCAACGAAGAAATCTTGTTGCTAATAGACCTACAAAATGGACTTGAAATAGCTGCCCAAAGCCTAAGTTTACAGACCAATTTTGCAGGAAAATGGATAAATTCTGAAAAAGAACTTTGGACTTTTGCCAAAACGGTTAAGTTTCCTTCGCATGGACTGGTATTGCGAGAGCATCCCGATAAGGCAACAATCGTCTATAAAGGCATTGATAGCCCCAAGCAACTCCTAAGACGATTTTGGCAAATCAAAAAAAAACAAGACGCTGTGTATGTCGAAACCGATATGCGGGCTCATTATAATCCTAGCCGTATGCACGTGATTTATCAAGCAGGTAAACAGTTATTGAAAAAAATCGCTGCTGCTTGCCCTGTTTGTGAAATGCCCGGTTTCGATAAGGTCGAAAGTAAAGAAGGGCTTCCCTGTGAATGGTGTGGCTTGCCTACCTCAGACGTACAAGTATTTGTGTATCGATGTACCCACTGCCATCATACAGAAGAAAGAGCTTTTCCTTTCGATAGGCAATGGGCCAATCCAGCGTATTGTTATGCTTGCAATCCTTAGTATTTATGTCGAAAGAAGAGTGTTTTTCCTAAATTTTACTATACGAGTGATTAAATCTAAAGGCATTGGTACATCGAGTGGAAACTGCACCGAGCCTTTGCCCTGTTTGTAGCCAGCTAATGCCTCTGCAAAAGCCTCATGTCCCGTGGGTGTTGCATAAAATCCGATGTGTTTTTTGAAAGCAGCAAAATAAACCAAGGGCTTACCATTGAGTTTATAAGCAGGCATCCCATAGCTGATGCCTTCTTGGGCTTCGGGACATTCAGAAAGAATCGCTTCTCTAATGGCGACTAGAGGCGTTTGTACAGTCAAAGGAAAACTGTCGATGTAGGCATCTACACTCGAAAAAGAAGTTTGCATGGTCTTATAAATCAGCAAGTAAGATTAATAGTTTTTCAAGTTCTTTGGTAGGGTTTCCAGCGTTGGTGTTATAACGATTGAGCATGACGGAGAAGCAATACAATTCGCCCGAACTATCCGTAAAATACCCTGCATACGCCCTTACATTATCTATCGAACCACTTTTCGCTCGCATATTGCCCACGGCTTTCGATTTTTTGCCTAAATGAGCCACTGTCCCCGAAACGCCAACTATAGGAATAGACTCATAAAATGCCTTAAAGCTTTTTTCTTGGTACATC
>JACCDR011018082.1_pt1 | contig 33266 bp, 47 predicted proteins | sample 7446431 | NCBI WGS metagenome assembly JACCDR01 (sample SAMN15323443, study PRJNA562643) | freshwater metagenome | isolation source: river surface water | place: USA:Blue River Watershed | collected 2017-08-17
CTGCCCCTCATTCTGAATGCAAACACGATGAAACAAAAACAGAAGAAATATTATGCGATCTAAAATCATCCTTATGGAACTTAGAAAAAAGTGAAAAATATTACAAAGAAAAATCAGATCAAGCCACCCGATTGCTTTGTGATATTTGTTCAAATCATTCAGATAACGCATACATTAGAGCAATAGTATCATCCAATGATGAATTAAGAAAATGGTGGGAAGAACACAAAAAATTTGATTATGATAGAAAGCATAGATAAATTTTTATGAAAAAAATAGAAATAAATTGCGATTATTGCGATAAAAAGATACAAGAAAATGTTTTATATGGCTCATTAATAATGCCTGGATTTAATGAACATAATTTCTGTGGAATAAGTTGTTTTGATGATTGGGTAATGAATTATTATATTAAGAATAGAGTTTAAATTATAAAATAAAGATTTACGGAAGCATTGTCGTTGACAGTTTTAATTCAATAATTATTGGATATATTATGGGAAATTGGCTAAGAAAAGGAAAAACAATTGAAAGAAAATGTGATTGCTGCGGAAATTTATATAACGCCTCCCCAAAAAGATTAGAAAGAAATTGGGACAAATGTTGCGGCGTGACTTGTTCTAGTACTTTAAAAGCAGCGCATAGAAAAAGACTTACAAAATATAGGCCTAAAAATGCCCGATCAAAAATTAAAGAAATCATCAGGGAAAGAGATAAACATACATGTCAGGTATGTAAAAAAACACAGGAATTTCCTAGATTAGAAGTACATAGAATAGTACCAGAAAAGGATGGGGGAATTTATTCTTTGGAGAATTGCATAACAGTTTGCAAATCTTGCCATAAGAAAATAGAACCTATTAAATAGAACGTGCAATTCGTTCATGCTTCCAAAGAACCCAACGCCTACAACGCGGGCTCGACGGTTATAAGTAATACGCATGCATATTACTACCGCTTTAAATATCGAGATTGGTAGGGTAAGAATATGGCGCTATGTGATATCGCATTGCAGCACTGGTGCACCAGGTTAGCTTAAGAGGCGCCAAATCTTACAAAGTTTATGACAACCCTTTCGGCTGTAGGGATCTTCTCTAGCAGAGAAAATAAGAAAGCGGGTAGGGTTGTCGCCAATTTATAGGAGAATCAAAAATGACAGAAAAAAAATATGTAATAGTCAGGACTTATTCAGCGGGGGTATTTGCCGGTGAATTGGAATCAAGAAATGGAAAAGAAGTTGTGATGACAAACGCTAGAAGATTGTGGTATTGGGATGGAGCAGCCTCTTTATCTCAATTAGCAATGGAGGGTGTTTCTAAGCCGGAAAAATGCAAATTCCCTTGCGAAGTGGAAAGAGTAGAATTATTGGAAGCTATTGAAATATTAGACGTCACTGACAAAGCAAAAAAAATAATTAAAAAGGTTCCTGTATGGAAAGAATAATTAAACATGGATCAAGCTCTGGCTTTGGCTATGGCGATGGCGATGGCTCTGGCTATGGCTTTGGCTATGGCGATGGCGATGGCTCTGGCTATGGCTCTGGCTATGGCTATGGCTATGGCTATGGCTCTGGCTATGGCTCTGGCTATGGCTCTGGCTATGGCTATGGCTCTGGCTTTGGCTATGGCGATGGCTCTGGCTATGGCGATGGCTCTGGCTCTGGCTTTGGCTATGGCGATGGCGATGGCTCTGGCTATGGCTCTGGCTATGGCGATGGCTATGGCTATGGCTAAAAAATAAATAGAAAAAAGTCTTAATTTATAAAAAAAGGAAAACTATGATAAACAATATCGAAATTAATCCAAATAAAGAATATATTTTGGCTGGGGATATTTCTGCTAGCATGACAACAAAAGATCAAGCATGCGGCGGAAACACACGCTACAACTACATGCTAGAAAAATTCCAATCGTTTATCAAAACCGCAGAAGATTTTGATGAACATGGCGCCCCAACCGTTATGCTTTTTGGGGAACGAGTTCATACTTATGAACATATTAAATTTGAAACAATAGGATCACAATTACAAAATATCGGTTTCGAAGGGTTCACAAATCTTCATTTAGTTATTGAGGAAGCTTATAAGTTATACCGTGAAGACAAATCAGAACTTGCTAGAGAAAAGAAATTCCATCCGGGGATGCAGTTATTAATATTTACTGATGGTGCTCCAACTAATATGGCCGCAGTAGAGAGAATAATCGCTAAAATTATAAACGAAATAGACAATGAAGAAGATTTCCAGATTAACTTCCTGATTGTTGGAACCTTAGAACCTCAATTAAAACAATGGCTAGATGGGCTACACGACAAAATGGAAGATAAATCCATTAATCCTAGAGATTTAGATATTATCCATATATCAAAACTTGAAGACACTTCGTTTTTAGGCGCCGTTGGCTCTAATAGGCATTCCTAATGATAGAACTAATATTGGGGATTATAATTGGATTTTGTATAGCCATCTTCAGCCCTAGACTGGCCAAAAAAGTTAAAGATAAAATAGATAAATGCTTAGATAATGTGCACGGATGTAAAAAATAAACAAAATCTCCCCCAGCCGGAAACTAGGAATTAAACAACTGGGGGATCTTTTAATCAAAGATGCTACTATGCAACTCACAATTTCTATATACCACTACCATTCAAATATAACAATATATTTTTTAAATAAATATGGTATTAATTAGGGGTTTAGATATTATATTCATGGGAATCGCGGCGCAAGCGTACTTGCTCGGGAAAACGTGAAAAAGCGTTGAGAGAAGCCCTGCAAACAAGAAGGACACCTGCGGGACAAAGTCAGTGATCCTGACCGATTCCACCAAACATACAAGGACTCAAAATGATTCGCACAGCACTCATCGTTTCAATAATCACCCTAATGGTTTGCTTATTACCTTTTAGCATTTCAAAAGCAAAAGCATCTGATAATAACTTAAAAAAACAACAAGTCTTTGAAGCCAAATGTTACTCGCCTGACGGTCATTTGGTGTATGACGAAAATGTAATTTCGCCTGAATATTCAGACAATTTTGTCACTTTTATTGAATTAAAATCCAACCTAAGAAACTATATGTTCTTAGACTGCGACCTAATTACAAAAGATCAAGAAGTCTACATTAAATAAACCCCGCCAATAAGATTAACGGGGTTATTCCTTAAACCAAGGCCGCTGTACTGTATATGTAGTCAACAGTGGTTGCACTTCCAGGATCCGCAGAAAACGTCACTGTGAGTGTATTTGTCCCAGGCAATGCTTTGGCGATTGATACAGCATTGGTAGATGCTCTAATAACACAAGATCCAACAGATGCAGCGCTCAAACCTGTAACGGCAAAAGCATTGGATGTGCCGCCGCCAGCGTACGCCCCTGTGGTTCCGGCAATCAACCTAGCCCCAGCATCTTTGACGGTTCCTGCTGTATCAGCAAAAGTCGCCATATTGTTAGCAACAGTTGCAGCATTAGCCATGACTACTTTAGTTTTTGCAGGGTCTGAAGCAGAATAACCAGCATCTTCTATTTTCCCAGTAGTACCATCGAACACAGCAAAATCACCGGAAACGACAGGTAATGTTACATCACCAGGGCTTACGTATTGAGTAAGCGTGATAACGCCATTACTAAAGCTTGGCAAAAATTCACCATATGTGCCAACACCGGTTGCTACGTTAAAAGAATAAATCATATCAATGATATCTGTTGGCATGATCTGAAACGCAGCACTAATACTATTAGATAAATAACCTGCTGTTGTAACTGTAGCAAGATTATCTGTCGCAGTAATTTGTACACGCCTAGGAGTAACCCCTACTTGACCCGCTACCCCTGCTGTAATTGAAACTATGCTCATATTGTTACTCCTATATTAAAGTTAAAATAAAACTTCTTATCTTGCTTAATTAATAAACCCCGATAGCTGTATTTCGCCGGTGGTAGCTGCACCACTAACATTAACAGCATTAGGGGCCGCCCCACTTACAAAAGTAAAAAATCGAATGTAGTTCTCTGCATCGTTGGTAACAGCAAGCAATTGGGTAGTTGAAGTAATCCCAGCTACATATCCAAACGAATAAGTATATCTATTTGGCGAAGAAGATGTTGTAAACGGCAATGAAATTCTTAATATATTGCCAGCAACAGCAGAACCTTTGCCTGTCCACACAACACGAACGCTTAAAAACGTCCTTCCCCCTACTCTCATGTAATAACCTGTTGCGCTTGAAGTAGAGAAATTATTAGTTCCATCGCCTATAGTGGGCGTATAAGTTTGCGGGGCGCTCATGCTCGGCACACCGCTTGAGTCTGTTTGCAAAACTGCATCATTAGCAGTTGCTATCGACCCAAAAACGTTAGCGCTAGATGCGTAAGGAATTGTATTAATTGCATTTGTATCAGGATAGGTAGTTGTAGACGCGACCCAATTCGTTCCATCGGCACGCAACATAGTCCCTGTTGATGTAGCTGTATTAGGATAGGTTGCGGTACTTGCCACCCAATTTGTGCCGTTCGCGCGCAATATCGTTCCGGTAGATGTAGCAGTTCCAGGATAAGTTGCTGTACTAGGCACCCAATTTGTCCCATCGGCACGCAACATTGTTCCGGTAGAGGTAGCAGTTCCAGGGTAGGTTGCTGTTGTATTTACAAATCCACTACCATTAGATGTTAATAATGTACCAGACGTACCGGCTGCATTTGGCAAAGTGGCGGCAGACTGAAGCCAGTTTGTCCCATCTGAACGCAGAAAAGCGCCGGCTACAGTAGCAGCATTTGGATAAGTAGCATTTGTGTTAATAAATCCGAATCCGTTTGATCTTAAAATTGTGCCAGATGCCCCCGCGCCATATGGATAAATAGCATCACTTTCAATAAATCCGGTTACTCCATTTGACCACAATATTTTTCCAGTAGGCAACAAAGTTGTTGGCATTTCATAAGCGGATGCGCCCCATGTGCTGCCATTGCCAATTAAAATTTTCCCGATAGTTGCCGTAGTAGAAGCGCCGGTGCCACCATTTGTGGTAGAAAGAGGTAAAGAAGGAATCTGAGACGTAGTAGCCAATGTCCCTGAGGTAGGGAAGGTCACTGCCGTTGTGTTTGTAAAAGTAAACGTAGCACCAAAGGCTCCTACTGTGGTTAGGGTCCCACCAGTAACTAGATCTCCCCCTAAGGACAATGCAAATGCTCCCCATACAGGAGCGGTGTTTGCTTGCGAAAGCAGCGGAAGATTTGCTGTGCTCGTTCCGTTGAGAATAGCTAATGCACTAGCCGTGCTGTAAACGATACCGCCGTTACTTGCCGTTAACGAAGCATTAGTGCCCCCACGGGTTAACCCAAGTTGCCCATCCCATCCTGCGGTGATTGAAGCGGCTTGCAATAACGCGGTATTTGGGCTCCCGCCTAAACTTAAGGTGACGTTTGTATCGTTGTTAGCGGTCAACGCGGAAGGATTGGGAAGTTGACTGGTGGTTGCCAAAGTGCCTGAGGTAGGAAATGTAACATTTGTAGATCCTGCAAAAGCTAATATAACTGGAAAATTTCCAGCGGTGGTAAATGAATTTGCAAAATTTAAACTGCCACCTATCGTTATAGTGTTAGATCCATTATTAACCCCAGTTCCTCCATGCGCTGGATCGAGTATTCCTGTAATATCAGATGCACTTATAGTGCTCCAAACCGGCGCAGCAGAATCGCTTCCAGTTCCCGTTTGCGATAAAAACATCTTTGTAGTAGAGGTGTTACCACTTAAGGTAGCTAAAACATTCGCAGCAGACGCATAAATCATGTCTCCTAGCACATACGAATCTAAATTTGTGCCGCCTCTATCTATTCCTAATAAGCCATCCCATCCAACAGCAATATTAACGGGCTCCAAAAGACTGTTATTAGGAGATCCGCTTAATATTAAAATAACATTTATATCATCTGTAACAGTTAATGGCTCCCCAGTAAGCGGTTGATTCTGTAAATCAAGGGTAATAATTCCATCATTAAATATTGGCAGAAATTGCCCATAGGTACCGCTTTTTGTAACTGGGTTGTAAGAATAAACTACATCAAAAATATCGGTCGCCTGGATTTGCTGAGGGGAAGAACCGCTTACACTATTACTTAAATAGCCGGGAGAAGTTACACGGGCCAAGTTATCCGTAGTAACCATTTGATTGCGGCGCGGGGTTACCCCAACTTGTCCCGTAACTCCTGTTGTAAGCGTGATAATAGCCATTTAAGCAGCCTCGTACCAAAATACCATGTTTATCTCACGGGATGTATTGTTCTGATCGGCACCTGTCATTGCGACCGGAGCAACATTCAAAGCAGAAATATAATAAAGATCTACAGCAGTTTGGATATTAAACCTCGGCATTAAATAATAAGCAGTCGTTCCATTAACAGCTTCTCCATAAACCCCCCAATAAATAACACCTGCGTTATTAGAACGAGTAATAGGAACAGCAATTCTTATTTGTCCTGCGCCCGATCCTTCGTTTCCTCCATCTCCGGTAAGATAAAGTTCAACGAACACTATTTTACCTATCTGGCAATATCTTAAGTTTGAAGTAGTATATTGAGGAGCAGTTCCCGCGCCATTAAGTGTCACAACCGCAGTCGTAGTCGTCCAATTTAACCCAAATACTGCAAGGCCAGAAGTTGGGGATATCTCATCTGTTAGAGCAGCCATTAAGTTAGCGCTAGAAGGGGTGCCCAAAAAAGTTGAAACACCTGTTCCCAACCCACTTACACCCGTAGAAATAGGAAGACTTGTACAATTTGATAAATTCCCTGAAGCTGGAGTTCCTAATGCAGGGTCAATCAAACTTGGAGAACTTGCCAGGACAACGGCGCCAGATCCCGTTGTTCCATTGCTTAAATCACTTGCAGCCAATTGCCCAACTGTAATATTGGAACCCAGACTTGTTTGTTTCAATACCTGCGACGCGCCACCGGTAGCACTTAAATCTGTATTTGTTCCACCTCTACTCAAACCAAGTTGGCCCGACCAACCTAAGGTCAAAGAGGCAGCATTAACTAACGCAGTATTTGGGTTACCCCCCAATGTCAAAGTAACATTGGTATCATTTACCCTAGTTAGCGGGGCGCCAGAAATTAGCTCACCTGTTGTTGCAAGGGTTCCGCTTGTTGGAAAAGTAACATTAGTAACCCCAGTAAAATTGAAAGTAGCATTAAAAGCTCCAATCGTGGTCAACGCCCCCGCTGTCGTTAACGCACCGCCTAAATTTAATGCAAATGCCCCCCATACAGGTGCTGCATTAGATTGCGATAACAAAGGTAAATTAGCCGTAGAGGTTCCGGCCAAGATATCTAAAGCCGAACCACTGCTATAAACTATTCCACCATTACTAGGAACCAGCGAAGCCCCTGTTCCGCCATCCGCCAATGAAACCGGAACTGAAATAGGTGACTGAGAAATAAAATATTGCGCAAATGTGATTGCATCCGTTCCAATCGTCAAGGGGGTAGCGGCGGTTTCCTGGAACAGCAATCCGCGATTAACAGCTCCTTGATTTACAAACATTACCACATCTTGAACAATATCGCCTGACTGATCAAAGTCAGTGGCTCGAGTCATTACCCAGGATTCATCAACCAAATTTCCAGCCACTGTCAATGTGTAAATTCCATTTTGTAATTGGCTAGATTGATTTTTCATCAATATTCGATCACCAATAGAAGGCGTAATTCCATCTGCTGAAAAAGGGGCAAACGACCCAGAATTTGTTAAAGTTGCCCCTATTCCAGATGTTCCGTTATCGTAAATTGCAGAATAATTGGAGGTGGTGGCGCATAGGACAGCAGATTTAGTATCCAGTCCTAACGCTTCTAAAATGAAATTAAGCTCATCTGAACGAAGATACTTAAAGTTAGTGCCGGAGGTTGCTTGAGATGTATCAGTAGGATCAACACCAGGAACGATGTCAGTTCCTTTAGGTATGCCCTCTTCCATTTGTGATATTTCTATGCGCCCTATTGCCATTTTAATGATCCTTAATTGCTAATCGCGTAAAGGGAAACACTAACGCCAACATAATCTGTATTTGCAGTTGCAAGATAAATTGTATCTCCTGCACTTACACTCAAATAAAGGCCGCCAGGTGGAATTATCTGAGCTCTGCTAACATCTGGGGTGTTATCAGTAGGCAATGTAATTGCAGCATCAGATACCCATATTTCAGCGGTTGGATTTGGGATAATTTTTGCAACCCAGTTTTTGAAATTACTTGGAACGGGAATATTTGCGCCGTTAGAAGCTTTAACTTCAACTTGATATCCATCATCAGCAAATGGCAATGCCAGCCCAATCGCGTAGCTATTAATATCTCTTCGGTAGTTATACATTGTTGTCATAGTTAAATTCCTTAGTATTTAATAAACCAATTAACGTACATATTTACTGGGCGAGAGGTGCCATTACCGTCTGTAGTAATATTTAAACCTTGATCGATAACTTGAGATGAGGCTTCCGTAGTGACAAATTGATTCCCACCAGTTGCATTGTTACCAGTAACTAAGCTTCCAGGATGATTATGTTTTATATTTGCCGATGTTTGAAAGCTACCCACACTTGAAGCTCCAAATAAACCAACGTCTCCATAACGGAATCCTTGGTCTACGTCCCAAATAGGGGTTAAGGGAACATCTGCGCCCATCAGCGATACCCCGCGTAAGTCTGGCACTGCAAAAAACTGACTATTAATAGCAGCTTGAGTTTTGCTAGCCACATCTGCCGCCAAGTCGCCTGTTTCAAGCTCAACCTCTATAGGATTTGTGACAGCAGGTTCTGATCCAGAGCCATTCACGCTATACCATGGAGAATAATTCGAAACTGATCCAAAGTTTGTTTGAAAAGTGAAATACGAACCAGCAGGGATAGGTGCCGTGAGCGCAACGCATGTAATCAAATCAACTTGCTGCCCTGACATAGCAGCAGCAATTACATAGGCTACATCTTCTGCTGCCATGGTGGAATCAAGATCCACCTCAACTAAGGTTCTACCATCAGCAGCAGGCGGTTGCTGATCAACGACCTTGAACCACATTCTATAACTGGTAGACGAACTACTGAAATCAAAATAAAGTGCTGTAGCCATCGTCCCAGGATTAACATTAAAAACAGATGCAGCTACTGCATCTATGGCAAAAACTTGGTTTATTCCAGAGACGCCAGAATCTGTAATATCAGTGAGGCTCATCGTGCTTGTCCCAGCACTAGGCGCCGCTAAAACTGCGCCAGTGCCATTAGTGATGCATGTCACAACACCGCTGGTATTGGTAAAGGCTCTATAGCCATACCCTGGAGAGCTAACACCAGCTTTTAATGCTCTATAGGTAAAAGTAGGGCTAGGAGATCCATTAGAAGGAGCGGTTACAGCCCCAAACTTGTTAGTGCATAGAATTAACTGCGCAGTATTTCCAGAGTTAATATACGCGATTGAGTAGGAGTCGCCTGTACCATAAGCAGGCACTTGGTTTGTAGAGTTCCAAATCTTATTCCATAACCGAGAATAAGGGATTCCAAGAGGTGAATAGCCATCTACTGCATAAGAAGCACCGTTGCATAACAATTCGTTTGTAGTAGTGCTAATAGCGGCAGAATCATTAGGTGAAGCATTAGCAATTATTTTTCCAATGTCGCCAGAATCATAGTTAAACCCAGTTTGGGTCAACACAATTGGAAGATACAAATTGCTACCGTCTGCAGCGGGAGTTGGCAACCATCCCGCTGTCGAAGCATCTAAAAACTCAGCATCAGTCGTCACTGGAAAAGAATCGATTAAAACGTCACCTTTAAACATGCAAAAGCTTGTCATTGTAACAGTAAAGCTCTGCCCTGCTTCGCTTGGGAATCGTATAATCAACTTAACAAAATCATCATTATTAGTACCTATAATAGACGCATCATTTTGAGAAAATAATATACCATCACTGCTTCTAACAACTAAATTTTGAGAGTTAGCTGGAATCACCCAAGAATTAATTGTTTGTTCATAATAAGCAGAGGGGCTATTGGTCCCTGTTCCAAAGTTGTATCCAACCAATAAAGAAACAGGAACATCCGAACCAGTGGCATATCCCTGGAACCCATAGGTATATAGCTGATCCGGCGAAGCAAACTTATTGACGTTAGGAAACTTAAGGCATAAGTCTACGAACGAATTAGAAACGCCTGTGTTGCCAACAATGTTGATTGCATACTTAGGATTGCCACTGACATTAGGATCAGTGTTAGGGAATGGCAACGTAATGAATGATACCGTGTAGGTATTTTGGTTTGGATCGGAGCTTGTAGGAATTTCAAACGTCCATCCACCTTGCGCAACGTACGTAATATCGGTGCTTACCGTTCTAGCGGTAGTGCTGGTTTCTGTAATCTGACTTTCTTCGTTATGGAGCAAAAATTGACCATTTGGAACGAAGTTTTCAGAGTTATCTTCTACAGGCTCAGGCGATGCTGCAATCCCAGACGGCCAAGCTTCCCGCGTGAATTGCGCCGATCCAGTAGAGCTAACGACAGTGATATAATAAAGCTCCACTTCGCCGCTGCTATCGGTTGGTGTTCCTTCATAAGGGAATAGGTAAGGAACAATATCATCGCCATTATTGTCAGCAAACGTCCCAATACTGGTTAACTGAATAGGGTTATTAAGCTCTACGAAGCTTGCAGCGCTATAAGGAGGCGATCCGCTTAACTGGTATACAGGTTTCAATATAGATCTATTTTCATCCTGATAAAACGTCACTATCCCACCAGACAATGGCGCGCCAGTCGTTTTTTCAACTAATTGTTCTTGTAACGGTGCCAATAAAACAAATCTAGGGTCAAGTGCCATTTTCTATATACTCCTACCAAATATTCTGCCTAACTCATAAGTTGTGGTACCAACAAGACCCAAACCACCCCCATACTTTAAAACGTTCTTTAATAGATTTTTTCTTTTTTCTTTTGTTAATACATCAGATAATTTTTCTTGAAGACCAGGCGTTTCATATTTCGAATAAGCACTTTGCAATGCATCAGATAAAGATTTAACTGCTTTAGTAGGATCATTTACATTTCTGTATCCACCAATCTTACTAAACAATATTTTTCCTTTTGCTTCCACTGGTAGATCTCCCAATATTTTTGTGATATGGCCTGGTTGTATCGCTTCACCTTCTGAACCAACAATATCGGATGGTGTCCCAAAAATATCGTGTATATTTTTTACAGTCTCCTTGCCATTTCTAACAATATCTCTTAACTTTTTCGTTTGTAAATAAGGAGAAACATGTTCTCTATAAAAATTTATTCCTGTGTTATATGCATTTTTCAAATTTTCATTTGATGATGAGTCCCACCTACCAAGAAAATCTTGTATATCAGATTTCAATGAATCTCTCGCTTTACTTAAATTACTAATTTGCATTGCATCACCAATTGATTTTTGAGGATTAGATTCAAGGTCTCTTATCATCACCCCAAGCTCAGATTGAAGATTATGCGCATTTTTAAAACTTGGACGAGCTTTAAAGGCATCATATAAATCTCCAATATTTAGATCTTTCAATCGACTAAACATTGCTTTACCTTTATCGATAGCAGTTGTTATTAATGGGTTTGGTTTTGTATAAATCAGATCATCTCCAGCACGCTGCATTGCGTAATTTAAAAATGAAGTGGCTGTTTCATTTCTGTTGTTATAGGATTCCCGAATATCATTACCCAGGGATTTTGAATTTTCCTCGACATTTTTTGATCCCTGACCAAGCTCATCTAGTAATTTTTTCGTGAATTTCCCTGAAGAAAATACATCTTTTGTAGACTCGTAGGCTTTGGATAAAGTAGAAGCTACTTTTTGAGCTTCCACTGCTGGAGAAGGTGAAAACAATTCACCTGCTGTTTGCGCTAAGCCACCTAGCGTATAAAATGGCTTATCTTCCATTCCTAAAGCTTGATATGCGTTAGGCGATTGTCTGCCATAAAGCTTCTCTTCAACCTCCGGGGATGTACCCGCAACACTTTTAGCAAACCCATAAATAGCATTTAATAAACCAGCACCAAAATCTTGGGGTAATGTTTGCAATGGATCGGCATTGAATGCATCTTTAAGCGCAGAAACAGATTTCTCATGCTTTACTTGATCATAAACTTTCTGTATTTGATCTTGTGTAAATTCATCAGGCAAATAATGATCTTCTCCAAATATATTTAATACTTGAGTCATGATTTAATCTCCTGAACTCTTCCATTAACAACCGTCCATCGCCTACCTTTTGGTTCTTCTGATGATTTGTTATTTTCTTCATTGTTAGATTGATAAGTATAAGCTTGATTACCAGACGCTGCGGATGCTCCAGTACCGTATACATTTCTAGCTTTCAATGCCTCTTTAATTGTTGAATCAACTTTATCTAATGCTTGTTGACGAGCAACATTTGAAAGCCTAGGGTACTTAGCATTAATCATCTGTTTACTTTTTTCCAATACTTCATTAATAATAGTTTTCCCAGGCTCGATACCATTGATACGGGTTTGCAACGCTGCTTGATCAAAGCCCAACACTTCAGAAGCTATATAATTCCCCACTCTAATTTGCGCATCTTTATTATCTGAATTAAATAAATCTTTATAGAATTTAGGGGAAAACCCTAAAATTGTATCTCCGTAGTTATCTCTTCCTTCTTTAATTGCCCTCCCCAAAACCGGGAGCTCCGCTCCTGCTTGGTTTGCTCTAACACCCTGCGTAATTACGCCTGCGGTGGTTGTATTTTTATAAGCCTTATCATAAGCACGCTTAGTCATAGGAGACATTGGATTTAGAATTGTTCCATCTGAAAGTCTATTGCCGCCTTGGGCCAATACGTTAGCAGCCTCTCTAATCTTTTCAGGATCATTGTTTAGTTGAGGATTATCCAAACCCACACCTAATGAAAATCTATTTTCATCTTGCGCTGCAACTCCGCCACGGCCGCCGCCCATATTATAAAAATGGGCATTAGCCAATTTTTCAGCAATGTTCGCCTCTTCTTCTCTCGCAATGAATGGGTTCCTAAGCTGTTGTCCTAATGCATTTTCATTCGTTAAAAATGCGCTAGCCAAAATGTTTTTTATGTTTGCTTTAGTTAAGTCAGGCTGTAATTCATCTGTTAATGTTTTAGCCAATTCTTGACGAGGAGCATACTGCGCTCGTGCAGCATTAATCATATTTTCATAACCTAGGCCCTTGTTCTTCAAAACATCGCCGTAGGTCTGCAAAGCATTCTGTATAGATGTCGCTAAGCTCTGATTTAGTGAAGTATCTGGACCGTTAATTGTGGGGTAACCTGATAGCATTTTTAATTATCCTCCTGCAAAGCCAGCAGCGGTTGAAAGTAAGCTTAACAAGTCTTTTATTTGATTTTGATGATATGTATTTTCATTCTCTTGACCTAAGTAGGATAAATTCCCCTGGCCTATTAGTGCTTGAGCTAAGTTTTTTCCAAGATCCGTCGATGCCCCATACCCCTGTTCTTCGATGCCTTGTTGCCCGCTCAATCCTCGATCATAAAGTCCTAGAACATGGTTCAGCCAATTGCCGTAATCCTGAGAAGCTAATCCGGACGCAATTCCAGCGGCCTGTTGTTGGTGCTGTAATGAGCCAGCCATGCCGCCAGCGGCTGCTGCATTGTTAGCAGCGCCTAATGCTTGCTGGAGATTGAATTGATATCCAGGCGACTGCTGGTACCCTTGTGATAAGTTATTTAGAAAAGCCCCGGGATTCGAAGTTAATTGCCCGTACATATTATTAAGACCAGGCATAACAGATCTACCCTGGTCGATGTAAGGTTGATAATAAGGTTTAATAGTGCCAGGAACTTGTTTATAAAACTTAGCCGCTTCATCCGCAGGGTTGTGATAATTCTGGCTTCCAAAAAGCCCTGCACCTAATCCGCCTAACCCCGCTAATCCCCAATCCATAATCTATCCTCTTATGCCATAATCTTAATTTATCCGTTATATCCGCTTATTTATCCGTTATATCCGCTTAACTATTGGTCAAATTGTGAAACGTGCCATCGTTTAGTAATACTTTAAGTTGCCCATTTGGATCAGGGCTACCACCGTTAGTTTCAAATGGATCAAAAACTACTGTACCCGGAACAACGTGGAACTTGTCGCTTGCTGTTGTAGGATTAAAAGTAGCTTGTAGCTGACCCAACTGCCCATCTGGCGCAGACGGTGTTACTGAGTCAGGATCAGATGATACTGATGGCATTACGATCCCTAAATTACCCGCATTCGTCTGCAATATGGTTATCAACTGATTAAAAAACTGAAACCAAGTATCAGTCAAATACCCTTTACGGGGACCATCGGTTTCTACTAAAGCATTAATAGGAAGTGATGGGATGTTCATTGATACACCTCCAACTGACCATCAAACGCAACATATCGCTGGAATCCCCAAAATCTGAATTGCATCGTGAGATCATTTACGATCCCAAGACGTTGAAACAACACCATGCTTTTTCTAATGCCAGTAGGATTAAGATTGTAGCGAACGTTGGAACCAAAGGTTTGCCCTCCATCTCGTGAAACACATAAGTCTATTGCCATGTTTGCTATGTCGTATCCGATATCGATACTGTCCTCAGTTACGATTGCGTACTGCTCACCTTCCTCAACAATATCGTCACCACCATATTCATCCGATCCTTGAATAGTGATGTCATTTTCAGTAATTATGTTTTCGCCATCACCTTGAATAATTACTGGCACATGGGTAATAGGATTAGGAAGACCGTTTTCAATGGTAAATCCAGCAGAGCGGCCAATGAACCATTCCTGACTCGCAAACCTAAACGGTGGCGTAATGCGAATACGCGGCATTTCTTTGACTAAGTTATCATTGTACTGAAAATAAGGAAACTGCGTACCAAACTCATATAAGCTTCCATCATTGAAACTGACGAAGTAATACTTGTTATTGAAAAACACAACGCGCTTAGCAATATGATAGTTAAGATTTTCATCAGTGACCGTAAAAAATTTACTAGTGTTAAAATCATACGCATAACTTAAATTATCTTCTGGAAATGTTATCTGATAAATAAGATGACCATCTTGCCTAAACAAGAACCCATAAGCGTTTTCAGGATTAGTTAACTGGCTAAACTTAAAATCAATTCCATCGGTAGATATTTTCTTAATATCAGTCCCGTTGCTATACATAATCGCAGGGCCTGACTGTTCGTTTCCAGACAACCAGACAACCGTATCTTCGTTTTCTGCAATCGTATTAGGGGTTATGCAACCATAATCAATATTAAAACTTGGATTTCTCACATAAGGAAACAAATTCGCTCCCACATCCGTCCACGATTCGGTAACAGTCTTACCAAATACAAACAATAAATTTCCACGTCCTGGGAATCTTAATACGCCTTGCACTTTATCAGGCTTTGTTTGCAACAACCCTTCAGTTTGAGACGTTATCTGAATATTATTAGAAGTAACAGGACCCAAAGGTCCTAATATCCATTCATTAGTTTCATTATTAGCAAATATAAATCGCCCATTCTGGAATGTTATATAGCCTGGTTTAAATCCAGCAGGCAACGTTGGAATAAAAGGCGTAGGCGTTCCAGAACCATAATTAATAATATAAACCTTAGCACCATCCGTAATAGCCACTTGATTGTTATTGTTTTCTGAAATGAAAATATTGCCAGTAGTTTGACTTACGTTATCAATGGTCGTTACATTTAACGATGAATCAATAATAGAAATAGCATTCCCTACAACGCTCACCATAAAATTACCGTTAGCGCTAGAATAAAGATCTCTTCCGAATCCGTTAGCGTTTATGGTTGCTACTTTCTTATATCCAGCATAATCAACCAGAGACCCATCCGATACAATCATATTAAAAGTTTGTTCCAGGCTAATTTTAGGATAACGACCAAACTTCGTAGATCCTACGATGGGCAGTGGGACTGTCTGTACTCTGCTATGACTAACTGGCATTCGTTACCCCGGCACATAGCCGTTTGAGATATTTATAATCGCCCAATTCAGCGCGTCTTGTTTGTTTAAGCTTGAAAGCTTTCTTATGGTTAAATCATAAGACTCAACATCCATAAGCTTTTTACGTATTTCAGCGAATTTTTTTGCTGCTAATTCAGGAAAGTTAACGCCCCAATCAGAACAAATGTATTCAGCTAATGCGTATCTAAGATACTCAATGTAAAACTTGTCATAGACAGTTGTTAGATCTGTTGCCAGCGTCACATCCGTTAATGCAAATTTACCCATGAGCTTCATTGTGTAAGCTTGCTCTGGCAGGAAATACAAATAGATATCGGATCCACCTAATACGCGCTCGTAGTGCCACGAAAACGGCAACGATTGGATATTGTTAACCCTACCTGTTGCGAAGTATTCATAGCGAGTTAACTCGTTCATCGGATAACGAACTGTTTGCAAATCAAACGTCATGCTTTCAATGTAATAAAGGTTAGGAATGAAGTACTTTTCCTGGCCTTGCACTGATTCAAATTCGTAATATGTGTAATAAGGTATTAGGCGAATGTCTGATCCCTTAATCTCCAATAGTGCATTGAGGAGATATAGGCCATCCTCGATCTGAGAGCCGCTTACCGTTTGCAAATCACGCGCCACTACCTGTGAAAGGTAGTATGCGCGTGTTATCAACTGTAATGCCGTAATAGCCATTCGCCATTATCCTTTTGACATTATAATGACGCAGTAAAACCAGCAACGTTAATTGCTACCGCATCCCCAGAGTTGGCTACTTTGTAGTCAACTTCAGGAACAGCAGACGTTACTTTAGATCCAACACTTAAGTTTCCGCTAACCACAACCGAGGTCACTTGACCTGTAATCGTCACAGCATTCCCTGTCCCGTTTCCAGGGGTTACCGCAAAAGTACGTGATGCAGCACCAGGCGTAAATGCGTACGCAAGTGATACTTGGAGATCTTCAATAGCAGGAACTAATGTTGTCAATGCAACAGCCGTAAAGGAAGTAGCATTACCAGCAGTCACCGCAGTCGCTTGAGGCGCATCATAATTCATTGTACGTAAGCCAGTGTTACCAGCGGTCCAATATGCTTTTAAGAAGTGCGTAGAAGCGTCTGTTACAGCAAACCCGATCAAGCGGTAAGCGCTGTATCCAAAAGGCAATAAAGGCGTGCTAGATAAGGAAATCATTGCACCTGTTGTATTTCCATCTACAGGATCTGACACTAAAAACACATTGTAAACTTTGCTCGCCGCAAAAGTTCCCGTATCCAATCCATTAATACCATTCGCAGCCGCATTAATAGTAACAGCCGTTGATAAAACCATATCGACGGTATTGCTTGAATCACGGCATTGACCGACTGCAACATCCAACAAAGTATTGGGTGTTGTAGCATTATTAGAGATTTTCAAACCGTTCATATAAAGGTTTGGTAAATTGACAATCGGAATTCCACCTGATGCTGCCATAATTAAAATCCTCTTAAGTTAATTCGTTTATTTAAGTCGGTGACCAAATGTCACCGACTTATCCATTACGCAGGGAATACTAAACGGATGCCGTTATCTGCAACCATCGTTGAACCCCAGATGCTGTCACGAACATAGGAACGGACGTTTTGACCGAATTGAACGCCGAAGTAATGTCGAATCGACGCTCCAGAGTCTTTATCCATCGTATTGACAGTCGTAAACGGCGATTGATCAGGTAATTGCGGCATTGCCAAATAGAACTGATCCCCTGAGTAAATAACGCCAGCACGGTGGCTAGGTAATGCTTTAACCTGCATACCTGCCTGCAAAGCATTATTTAGGTTTTGCTGAGCGTTTTGAGCCCAAACCAAAGGAGGATAAACGTTAATGGTAACGCTGCTACCCGATGTATCAGAATCCGCCGTTGCTCTGAATTGAACAGGTTGTTGGCTAGGAGTATGCCCAATGAATGTCAAGAAACGCATATTGGGTTGGCCTGATACGCCATCTTGGAACTCGAACATATCACCCGCTAATACTGAATCAACCTCTGTTGCTGTTGGGTCAGAGAAAGTTAATTGGGTAACATTAGCGCCAGTGGGATCGTTGGTGCTGACGAGCGTCAATGTACGACCGGCTTGACCAATTCCACCTGCTACGTGTAGAGGCAACAGATTTGACTGATACCATTCGCAATCTGAGAAGCTCCCTAACATCCACTTGGTAGCTAGTTCGTTGTTTCTGGACATTGCAAATTGGTTTAAACCACTACCAACAATGGCAGGGATATCAACCATGGGTAAAATACCTCGAGTACGGTCAGTGGCAGCGCCGAAGTCACGGAAGTTAGCTAATGCTTGCGCTAATTGCGTGAAAGAGTTGATGGGGGTGACGCCGTCGCCGTAGAAACGATAAGGGCCTGAGTTAGTTTGAACCAATTGCCCAAAGTTAGAAGCTTGTGGGTTATTAACGCGAACTGTGCCGGTGATATTTTTTAAGATATCAATTTCAATCGCGGTTCCCAATTCCTTCATTGCAGCTTCACCGAAGCGATCCATATATTCACGAACGTTGAAGATGAATTGTTGGTCGGTATAACCAGCAGAAACGTTAGCTGCTTGAGAGCAAACTAATGATTGTACGCGCTGGGTAGAAGGCTGTTGGCTAATCACTAACCCGCTATAGGTGATGTAACGAGGTGCAATATCGAACGTTACGGTGTCGCCTAAGTTAGCAGTCAATGAGTTAAAATCTTTGAATTTTTTATTGGCTAAAGAGATCCCGCAAAACGAGTTTAACAACCATGCAAGTTCCGCTTTTTGATAGGTTTGGACGGTTTGCAAAATATTAGTGGGTGCTGGCATTTTAACATTCTCCAAAAGTTTTGTTTTAGGAGATAATGCTCAAATGCCTATTCGGCGTTAGATCCCGAATATTTTTCTATAGTCTGAAACAGACATCTGACCATTATCCATTTTTTGTGTAGATGGAGAAATTTGGTCTAATGGCTCGTTCGACTGTGCTTGATTTTCTGCTGCAACTGCCGATTGGTTATGCTTAATCGATGCTGCAAGATCATGGATGGCTTTTTGTGCGAGTCTTGGCTGCGTATGCGCTAGTGCAACTAAGTTCCCGAGCTTCATCGGGTTCTTCATTACAATCTCGTGCATAATGTCCGCTGCGGTTTCTCCCATGCCGTTGACCATTGGGATCAAAGGCGCCATCGACGTAAAATCAAGCTGGTTTAACGATTCTTGCAATCCAGGATACTTTTGTTCAGCAATCTTCATTTTTCCAACAAAATCATTCGCGGTTTGCGTCGCTTGTGCTTGTTGAATATGTTGCTTCATTGCTTCAGGGAGATTTGCTTGAACTTGGCTTGCAATCATTTGTCGAATTTGATCTTCCGACATTTGCTGCATTCCACCCATCGAAGAAGGTTGCGCTTGTTGCATTTGCGGTTGCATCGACTGTTGCTGTCTTTGCAATTCCATTAATGCGTCTTGCTTACCTTTTTCATACGCCCGGTGGCGTTCTCGCTTCACTACATCGGTTACTTGAGCCGAATTAAAACTCTCATTGCTCGATGTATTGGGTTGTTCACTTACCCCTGTATTTACAGCATCTTGAACCACATTTTCCATTAAACATTTCCTCATCGACTTTTATTCGGAGTCACCGTAATTAACCGCAATAACGCTGCAAGTTGTCGCCTATTTTTATAGGTTCGCATAGGTGCGTGATGTACCGAAATATCGCTCTCGGTTGTCGGCCATTTATCGCATGGCTGCGGCTTACAATTGCAATTGGTATTAGTTTGGGACTAAACCAAAAAATAAGCAATAGGGTTATTGAAAATATTTCTTTATTAATTAATACTTTAGAACTGGTGTCAGGAGGTGTCATGAGGTGTAACTAGGTGTCAGGAGGTGTCATGAAGGTCAAATCAGATGAGGAAAAAGTGAACGAATTTTGGCGTGCGGAGCCAGAAGCATTATTCAGAACCAAAACAATTGCATTAGTATTTTGTACTTCAGAGGAAACACTGAAGCGAGATAGAAAACGAATGGTAGGAATTCCGTATTTGAAATTTGGTTATACAGTGCTTTATCGCAAAGGAGACGTACTAAAATGGTTATATGAGAATGGTTTAAGGGATTGATTTTTTAATCGAAAGGGGTAAATTAGAACGTGCTTACGGTTACAAATTTACCCTCTCTAACAACAGCCATTTTTTATGGTTGTCGCCCCTTTTTTATATCTTTTTTCAGCAGAAGGACTGAAAAAAGACATAGAAAGGATTTTACCGGGTAATAAGCATTTTAGCAACCCCTGTATTTTTACAGGGCCATTAATGTTTCACAGAAGGAATTGTTATGAGCATAGAAAAACTGTCAGATACATCTAAAGTTTTAGTAGAGCAAGTCCCTTTTACTCAAATACTCAACGAAATAATTGATCACATAAAAGACAATGATGCTTTTAGGCTTTGGTGCTGGCTGTTGTCAAAACCACGAGAATGGAAAGTCGTAAAAGAATATGCGACCAAAATCTGCGACGTAGGAAAATCTAAAGCTAAAGAATGTTGGTCATATTTAGCACGATCCGGATTAATAGAATATATCGTCAAAAGAGATGAAAAAGGAAAAATAATTGGTCACGACGTAAGAGTTCTCATTGGATTAGATTTTAAAAAAGATGAACCATTCGAAAAACAAAAAATATCCACAGGTATGAAAACAAAACCAGTGGAAACCCACAGGTATGAAAATCCACCGGGTGGCAAATCCAGTGGTGTGGATTTTCGACCCCTATTAAATAAAGATATAAAAAACAATAAAGATAAAAAAACAAAAAGCTTTTACAGAAAACAAAATGAAGATAAGCACGCCTTCGCAGAAAACATGAACCAGTCAGCATCCGCAAGAAGAAGTGAAGCAAAAAATGAACAATACAAAAAAGCTTTAATGTCTGATAATGTAAAAGCCGTGTTTAAAGCAAAACCAAATCATGAACCAGAAATAAAACAAACCGCTCAGTTCTGGGGCCCAGGCCATCCGGATTACGATCGAAATCACAAATAGGAAATATCATGACCAAAGCCACCCTAGAGTTCGACCTAGACATTTACGACGACAAGCTAATGTTTGAACAAATGCAAAAAGCCTCTGGTTATCACTCCGTTATTTGGGATTATGCTGCATTGCTACGGCAAATGTGCAAACACGGGTTTGATAACGAGCCAACGCTAGTAACTGCTCAAGATATGCTCGAATACCTTCGTGACATGTTCCATGAAATGACAGCGGAATATGAGATAAGGCCGTTTGATTGACGGCTGATTACGTTAGGGATAAGTTGGTGACATAGTCATTGAGGGTAATTTATGATCACATTATTTAGCGAGTCTTCATCACAGATCAGAAAACGTCCAACAAACCTTAAAATCAACTTAACCTTGGTTGATTCATTGAGAAGAGCCGAGGCATTGGGTGTGTGGCTTTATTTAAGGGTCTACAACGAACGATCTACAGCGGATAGGGATAGCATAAGGGGTCATTTTAAAATGGAGCTAGAGACTTTAAACGGCGTTTTAGACTACCTGGTTAAAGAGCGCGCAATTAAGGTTGAAAAAGATACAATCACAGCCCTAGAAGCACAAGAGGCAAAAGAATATACAATCCCAATATCCATTAACTCGAAGCATATACAAAAACAATAATCACACCACCGGATTTTGCCTCAGGGCTACTTTCCGCGCGATGCAATCCTGGCACGCCTCAATCCAGTTATCAGCTTTTTTATTAACCGAATAAATTTTTCGACCACGAAAATCTCGGCGCTCTTCACCCAACGTAACCTTGGCCCCATAATATTTTATGAAGCCAGTGCCATGACATTTTTTGCATCTGTCGTCAGACATTTATTTTTTCTCATTTTCAGGATTGTACATATAAATACATTCCTTAATCCAATGCATTCCTTGTTTAAAGTTAATCACCGCTTGATCAAACACCGCATCCAATGGCAACCCCATATCTTTCAAATACATCTCAAACTCTGAATACTTCTTAATGAACGCATCCATCATTTCAAATTTCTTTTTGTCGACTGCCATTATTTGAACATCTTCAGATGGCAACTCTTTACCTTGTAACATTTCTACTTCTTCAGACATTATCTGGGCTCCTTATTTATTAATCTTTTTTAAAGTCTTTGCTAAAACAGCTCTTTTTCTCATGGTTGGATTAGAAGACTTCGCAGCTTTATCTAATTTCTTTTCTGGAATAGGATTCCCAGGTTTGGCGCCTAAAGATTTTCTTAATGCGCCCTTGTTCTTTGCTGTCGCTTTTGCTATCCAATTTTTTTTATCTGCCATTTTATTTCTCCTATTGCGTAACCGCCTGCTGATTTTGCTTCTTACTCTGCGCGATTTCATGCTGTAATACAACATGCTCACGAACATTTTTGTGCTCATCCATTTTGCGCTTGTGATGAAGCTCGGCTAACTTAGTCGCAGCATCCACTGAATGCGAATAGACTTCGGCTTGCGCCTTCTCACGTTGAACAGCTGAGTCCACCTGCGCCTGATTAGCTTCCGCTGTTGCCCTGATAGACTCCGTATCAGCTGACTGCTTATTGATAGCTAATTCAGCGATTTTAAGTTGATTCTCAACCTGGTTCTGCTTAGCATCTTGTATGGCTTTCATGCGCTCAGTTTGTGCCTTCATCACCATCGGATTATTCTGCATCGCCTGCTGCTGCATTTGCATTTGCTGTTGAGCCATTTGCGCTTGCTGCTGTTGCCACATCGGGATTAATTCTTGCAACTGATCAGCGCCATAAATGGTGAGATTCTTAATGAGAATAGGTAATCCAGGCCCATTCATAAACTGCGCAAACGACTCAGAAGCCTGCATCAATGCGACGATCTGTTGCAATGCTTTGTTCTTTTGTATCTGGAAGTTAACACCCGCCTCAATCTCAACGTTTAACGCATTGTCATCGTAGTAGAGCGATGGACTATTTGGCTGATTAACAGGAATAAAGTGACGCTTCCCGTCATTAGTAACAACAGGAATGGTTCTAGGCGTTCTATAATATTTAGGAATGAGACTAGCAATAACATTCCCAATACGACTCCATCCCTGCATAAACCCTACAATATAAGGCATTGCAGCAGCGTTAGACTGTGTAGCAGCTTCTATAATGGCTAAACCACTCAACTGGTTATCATTAATCCCTAATGAAGCGTCATAAGAACCCAATATCACTTGCGTCATGTTATCTGTGATCGTAAATGTATTAGTGATTTCAGGTGGAATAGGTGTTCGAGTAACAGGAATAATAGGCTCAGGAATAAGCTTATCAGGCTCATTAGGATCATAAGCATGCACAACAATTGTATTGGCTTTCTGAACATTGTTTAATGCGTCAATGTATTTTGGATCATTGGGTAATGCTTCCTCTTTGACAATAAACTTATGCTGAACCGTGTTTTCTAATTCAGCAGCGAGGGATTGACCTGCATAGTTTTTAAGCTTCTGAATGCCTTCAGCTTGATAAGCATAAGGACGCGTCATCTGCTGAACCGTATTGTCTGAATCTTCACGCAGCATCTCAGAATTACCGTCAATAAATATATGCGGCAAATAGGTGTAATCTGTTTCTGAATAATCTACTATTTGTGATCCGATCATGATGTAACGGCATATGTTCTCAATATCTGAATAACGCGCTTTCCCAACCACTGAAGGAATCTGCTGGATAAACCCCTGATCCTGCCACCATTGGCTAAATTCATTTTCATAACTCTTTTGGGTCATTACGCGACCGTTGGAGAGCTTTACGATTTTAGCTCGCTTCTTTTTCTTTTCGTAATAATCACCTAACAGGACAATATCTTCACCCTGTGCAGACTGATATGACCAGTTAAACCCTTCCGTGTTTTGCATGTCAAAAGACATTCGATCAAAACTAACGTCATCAAATTGTTCTTTGATGTCTTCTACAGTTTTAGGGAATAACTCAAAAGACCAGCGGCCATCCCCTTTATGCGGTGTACGTGCAAGAGGATCAAATCCAGCTAAGGTCGGATCAAACACTCGATCCATTCGAATAATTTTATTCATACTCATGCTGTGGGAATATTCTACCCATACTTTTACAACACTAAAACCACCGCTTAATAAATCTTTGTATACTTCATAGCTACAAGAATTTTTATTGGCTTCGTAGCAAACGTTACGAATATAAGATTCAACAATTTTAATCGTCATTAGATCGACTGGGGCGCCATCTTGAGCCGTTACCACAATAGATGGCTCTTGCTTAGAGAACTCCCCCAATAGGCGAGACATGTAAGCTTCAATGATATTAAATTCTAAATCTGGCTTACCTTCCTCCCGCAATACAGCCCTAGCATGCTCAGATAATGAACTCTTAAAAGTGAATCTACGGAAATAATGAAACCGCTTATAATTCGGCAAAAAATATTCATACGATGTTCTAATGTTTTTTTTAATCCTATCCAACTGATCTCGATAACTCTTAGCGATAACTGCCATAAGTATTCCCCTTACGAAGCTGCTCTAATTTCAAAAATTTACCCATCACCTGCTCGGCTTTCTTAGAACGATCAACGTTCACCTCAACTTGCCGAATGAAAAATTGGTCTATTAGAGCAATCTTGATGGCGTCTGATATTGTATCGCAAATATCATCTCGGCTATGCGTGTCATTAGCTGTGATCTTTGTCATATGCTTAATAACTTTAGCCGTGTGCTTGCCATATCTGGGAAGGCTAATCTGTCTTGCAGCGATAAAAGGCTGCATCTCTAAAAATCTGGCAGTCTTACTCCCTGACGATGCCGTGCGCTCAATATCGATAACGTGCAACCCCTGGCGCTTTTTTAATACTGACACTAGTGTAACACCGGTTGACTTCTTTTCGATAGCGACACAACGTGGCTTTGTCTTATGCCGCATACAGGCGGCATAAAAATCCAAAAAGAGCTCTTCCAAATCTTTGGGCTCTACCCACTCCTCAATACAATCCAATATATGCAACCCATACATATCAACATCAATACCATCTGATCGTATCTTATATAATCCAAAAAATGTGAAAGCAGTAGCATCATTATAGGTTTTCTCGGTTTCCGATGAGTCGCCAGTGATAAATGTACAAAGTAATTCTGGTTCTTCGTCCATCAGCTCAAACCAATCTTCCTTAAATAACGCACCCCCGGCGGGGATAGGATTTTGTTGATATTGGCTCGCAAAGACGTAAGGCTGCAAGGTTTTCATCTTGGTAAGCTTTTCAGTCGATATAACTTCTGGATACCGGGAATGACCGTTAGATGCCAAGCCCTCAATCACCACACGGTGCCATTCTTGGCCGTCGATGCCAGTCATAAGCTTAGACGGCATATCGGCTTCATGGAGCATTTGGCCAATAAAAATAATTGGCACATTTTCTGAATCTCTTAACCGAGGTTCTAATGTTTCAAAATAGTTACGTTCAATTTTATCGCGAATAGTATCTGAATGAACTTCATCCGGTTTATGCAAATCATCGATAATTAAAGCACCAGAGAACCTGGGTAACCCTGGCAAGCCACCGTCCCTACCTGTAATTGAACCCTTGGCACCAAAGGCAGCAATTGCACCCCCCTGTGTAGTTTCAAAAAAATCTTTTGCCGATTGATCTTTTCTAATTTGTACGCCAAAAAGCTTTTTATACATCGGCAACATCATAATCTTTTTAACGCTATGAGTGTGAGAAGCAGCCAGCTCAAAGGAATGTGAAACATACAAGAATCGACAATCTGGATAGTGAGCATAACACCACGCAATGAACATTTGGCAAATGGTCGATTTATGCCAACCTGGTGGTAAATTTATCATCAATCGATTGTAGTTAAGCAAAAAAGCGTCTGTAAATGCTTCACAAACCACCTCTACATGCGGACGATTTCCTACGGGGGTAGATACAATAAACTCCCGACCAGTGTGAAGCTCAAAAAATACCCGAGTAAACAAAAAAAAGGAGCCAAGTAGCTCCTTTCTTTGTTGGGTGAGTTCATTTGACTCTACTCGTCCGCTTTCGGGAACTTTCGCTTTTTGACCGGCATACATTTTTGTATTACTTTCCTTGTTTGTTGTATTTGCTCTTCATCGTTTTCTGGGTCATCATTAATATAATTACCACCGTAAATACGCGGCGAAAATTTACCCGCCAGCCATTTACGCGTGTCTATTCTTAATTTCTCTTTGGTCACATGGCCTCCATCTACCCGAGTATTGCCATGTTCATCATGATAGGTGAGCGCGTCTTGATCGGCTATCTCTAAAATTTCGTCAATCATATTATCCGCTCGAATCATTTGCGCACGAGCGTACCTGGTCGCAAATCCTTCAACATCATGAATCCAGTCCCTGATTGTAGATGGAACTGGCCAATGTGGATTTTTTTTACATAATTTATGTAGGCCTTCTGTAGAATTTGATATAGCTCTTATAATTTCATCAGCCAACTCTTTTGTGTATACGCAATGACCATGCAAATCTTCCGGCTTCTTTGGCGATCGTTGACTAATAGGCTTTTTAGACATTATTTTGCCTCGACCATATCAATTTGTTTAGAACGGCGCGTACGTTTTTTGATGGTTGGCACAATCGATTCAACTTCCAATGTTCTATGTGGAACATCCGATACCCAACCCACTCCATTGCACTTATCGCATTGCTTCATAATCAATCCCATGCCTCTTATTTTTTTTTTGCCTTGGCATCTTGGGCATTTTATAATATTGTCAGCAGACATTATTGTTCCTTTTATGTTCTGGGCATTATTAAAGCATGCCTAGACCCAAATTTCTACCATTTTATGTTTTTTAACCTTTCTTGATTTAAGATTGACCAAACGGCAAAGTAAATCATGAAAATACCTATTACGACAGGATAAGCCTTGGAAGCAACCGGAAAAAAAACGTTAAAAAGCCCAAAAATAATTAAAGCACCCTGAAAAAATGTTTGTCTAAGCTTGCTTAACATTAAAAAGACCTTTCATTCCGCTATAGTAATAAACAATAATTTGTCCAAAGGCAGTGCTCAATATTCCAAACATCATATTTAAAATGTCGTGGTCCCCTGGGTCAGAGGGAATAATAACAATTCCAAATAAGCACGCCATAAAGCCAAGAATAATTACCGATGATAGAACATGAATCACCCATGGGTATTGTGAAGTATTATTAGATTGTCTGGCATTTTGCCGATCTTGTGTTTCTGTTTTGTAATTCTCAGCCAAAATCTTTTGCAGCGCTGTCTCATGCTGATACTGAAACTGAACCAGCTTTAAAGAAGCATCGGGGTCTGATGCTATTTTTTGTGATAAATCATCAGCATTTCCCGTCTTAGGGTCTACACCAAAAATATTGGACAATAATGTGCCGATTAATGCCCCATAAGGGCCACCAATAGCAGTAGCAACCATAGGTGAATATTTTTTAATATTATCCATTAAATCGTCTAAAGACCCTATTTTTAAATTCATAAAATCCTTATAAGCATACGACAAAAATCACTACAGGAAATGTCAATACCAAAGACACTAGCACCCAACTTTCTATTACTGTCATAACCACCTAACCATTATAAATGTAACCACAAAAAAACTTAATACTATAATTCCATAGCCCAAAATAATGGGGTGAGTCATCTGTAGCACCTATTTAGCCATCCGTTTATATTGTCTTTTGCAGCAGGGTGATCGGCCAATGCATATCTAATGTAAGCACTACGCTCTGCACGCATAGCAGTTGCTAATAAAAAAGCCCCTTGACGAATAAAATTAAGTGTATTTGGCCCCAATATACCGTCATCAACAGGTTCTCGTTTTTTTGTGCACGCCCACAATGCTCTCTGGGTTATCTTAATACCGGTTGCTATGCCATGATTGACGCACATATCAAAAATATAATTGGCGATATCTTGACTAACGATGTCATCAAAGTTAGCGCAAGACCAAAATTCGCCCTTATAAATAGATTTTGCTTGATCAACTGTTAGGGTTCTGATGGTATCTTCATTTGGATAGTCAAAAATGCCATATTTTCTAAGGCGTGCATCTGGAATGGATTTCAAAAAGCGCAAAGAAATACCAAAGTTTGTAATGCCGCCCGGGTCAGAAGGGTTGTCTGACAAGCCACCCTCATTTTCCAACACATACTTAACCGCTAAGTCAAAGCTTGCCATTTATCTTTTTCCTTTTCATAGAGTGACTCATAATCTGGTTCTGGATCATCCAGTAATATTAAAGATGATTTAATATCAGTTGGTTTTCCGCATTTTTTACATTCAAAATAATTAAATGCGCCGTCAATCGCTACCACGCATTCATTGCAACACTTGCTTACCAACATTCTCTACCCTTACCTCAAAAGGCGTGTATTAAAGCGCAAGATAACGCTCAATGAAAGCTTTTCCGTCATCAAACCCATAGCAAAAATCAGCATAGTAACCTTGTTGTTTTAAATAGGTTATCCAATATCTTTGCTCAGGAGATATGTAAGAATTTCTATTTACTTTAACCTCCATGTAGAGGGCGCCATAATGCCTTTTCATTAATGGCAAATGGAAATCGGGAAACCCTTTTTGCATCCCCATTTTTTTTAATGTGCCACCGTATTGCGCAGAGCGCTTCCCCTCATTAGCTATATGAACAATAGCTAATTTATGCTCAAGCTCAAGCCAAGACTTAAGCATCATACAAATTCTTTGCTCTTCTTTTCTTGAGCTAGGCTTTTTGATTGTTTTTGGGAGGCTCTGAAACATGGCCAACGTCCTTATATAGTTTTTTATGTAGATTGTTGCGTATCGTGGTCAATGTTTGCTTTGCGGTATCGCTTATTTGACGTTTTTCATCTTTTGATTGAGCAACAAGGTTAGCGCTATAGCCTTTTGCATACTGATGAAACTTAATGTTATCCGGGACAATGTTAGAGTTAATTCTACATTGGTCCAATGCTCGCTTGATCTCTAAATGAGAAAGATTCGCCAAAGAAGTAGCCCATACAGTTTTCATAAGAGAAATATAATTAGGATCTTTTTGTGGTGGCCATTTATCGCCATAAATTTCCTGGAGCCGAGCAAATATTCTTTCGACCCAGGAAGAAGGAAGCCCATATTCTTTTTTTTCTTGTTTTAACGACATATCCATAATTTATGCCCAGGGTAGGTGGGTATAGTAAATTTACTATACCTTTAAAAACAACGATTTGCAATGGATATTTAATTGTTAGTTGATTTATATTACACGATAGTGTAGCCTGCACAATTTACAATTAAGAGGATATGTTATGAAAAGAACTTATACAAAACGTAAAAAACTTCCCACATCTTTTACCTTAGAACCTCAAGCATTAAAAGCCCTTAATAAAATGGCCAAAATACTCAAAATATCTAAAAGCCAGTTAGTTAGCAAGATAATTATGCAGGCTTGCAAGGCATAGATGACAATCTATATTTTGGATAACGATCCTGTTAAATGCGCCTCTTATTTAGATGATAAGTCACTAGATCGACAAATAAAATCGATCGCGCAGGTGCTTTGTAATGTTCATCATTATCAATCTTTTTTTAAAGGTAATGGAGACTATGCTAATGGCGTTCCATTAATATCTTCTGATAAACAAGATTTACAAAAATGGTCTCATTGGGCCAGAGAATGCCCAGAAAATTATGGATATCTTTGTGAACTAGGAACCGCATGTTGCAATGAATGGCAATATAGATTTAGCACTTTACATAAAAATGAAAAAGTGATACATTGGGCTATAGAAAATAGCCCAGAGATTTAAAAATGATATGCAGCATACAAGAATGTAATGGAAAAGTTGTATCCAAGGGATTGTGCGATAAACATAGAACAAGATTAAAAAGATACGGAGACCCTAATTATGTAAAAAAGGATCGCTTTGATTGCCCAGTTCAGTTTTTCCATAAAATAATGGGCCCTTTAAAAAAAACAAATAAATGCATACCGTGGAAAAGAAAAAAAGACAAAAAAGGATACGGTGTTTTTTCTAAAAATAAAGCTCATAGAGTCTCTTATGAGATTTACCATGGAAAAATTAAAAAAGGATTATACATATGCCATAAGTGTGACAATACTTCATGTGTCAATCCAAGACATCTATGGGCTGGAACTCCAAAAGAAAATTCCATTGATTGCATAAAAAAAGGGAGATTACCTCCCCCGCCAATAACAAGAGGGGAAAAAAACTTTAATTCAAGGTTTACAACAGAACAAATACTAAAAATAAGAGAAGAATATGAAAAAATTAAAAACTTTTCCTACTTGGCTAAAAAATACAAAGTTACACCAAGAAGTATTAGCCATATTGTAAGAAACAAAAGTTGGTCTCATATAAAAAATAATCATATTATTCCAAAAACAAAAAAATATCATTTTCTAACAAAAGAAATGGTTTTAAATATAAGAAAAAAATATTCCTATGGAAATATAAGTCATTCTAAATTAGCAAAAATATATGGTGTAAGCATATCGACAATACAAAAAGTAATTGAAGGGAGAACATGGGCTTATGTCAAGTAAACCAACTCAAATACCGCTTGTGATGCCTAAGAAATATGTTCAATGGACAATTATTAACGGGGTTGAAGATAGCCCTATGAAGATTGAATCCTACCGCGCTTATTACCAGGCAAAAATAACTAAAAAATATATGACCGCAGTTATTTGTAGAAATTGTAATGGAAATTCAGATGATTATTATGGTGAAGGATATCCATGCGACCAATGTAAATTTGGAAAACAATACCCAAAACAATACGATTTAAAATACACAAACCGAATCCGCCCCGATTGGCTGGAGATTTAAAATGATATCACGCTTAATATGTTTATTTTGGAGGCATGATATTGATTTAAGTAGACATATTAAAAAAACTTATGAATCAGGAACTAACTACTCAATGTTTTATTGCAACAGATGCAAAAGATTTTTAAGACTTAGCGCAGAATGGTTTGATTAGGAAATTTAAAATGACCCCCGAAAACGAAGAAAATCTTAAAGCTATCATCAATGATCTATATAATTGTATTGACGGCCTTTTAAAAAGAACAGATTTACTAGAGTCTGAAATTCAGTCTTTATATAGGCAATTTTATGATTTAAAAAATAAGGACAACCCATGAAGCCGTTTGATTTATCGAAAGCTTTAGCAGGAGAACCGCTTGTAACAAGAGACGGAAGAAAAGTTACTAATTTTACTCAGATAGGGCCAATGAGTATTGGACGACCATTTGCAGCCTATTGCGAGGAAGAAATTATAAGATGTTTCACGAAGGACGGAAAATGTTTTGAAAATCATGATTCCCATGACCTATTCATGGCCCCAAAGCCGAAGAAGAAGCTTTGGATTGCTGTCAAAAAATCAAAAGAAAAATGCGGTATTGGAGGTATTCACTTAACATCCAATGCTTTTGAATCGGAATCAATGTGCTTTGATTATCAAGAATTTAATATAAAAGATATTGAAATCATCGAAATCGAGATAGAGATAGAGGATGAGTGATGAGAGAAATTAAACTTAGAGGTTATGATAAAGTCAGATTTAGAGCATACGATAAAATTGATGGATTTGGAGAAATGATTACTTTAAACACGTTAGAAGGAACAGCCACGTGCATTACGAATGATGGGATAACATTTTTAGCAAATATAGAAGAATTACAGCAATACACTGGCCTAAAAGACAAGAATGGAAAAGAGATTTATGAGGGTGACATTTTAAAGCTAGAAGAAAATTTTGCAAAAATAACAGACGCAGATAGGAATATTGTAATTGTTGGATATGATATGGGTGGATTTATGTATGGAAGGAGTCACGATCCATTACATATGAACACATATCTTTGGATGGGCGCTGAATTAAAGTCACTAGAAATCATCGGGAACATTTACGAAAACCCTGAGCTACTTAAGAAGGATGAGTGATGAATAATATTGTATTTGTTCCAGAATATCTTTGCAAAGATAAAAATAACTTTCATAATTTTATATTTAGAGGAACAATTTACACAACAAATACAGCTTTAGAATCTTGTAAAGATTGTAGTTTAAAAAGAATTTCTGAGACTATTATACAATACAAATTTGAAAAGGATAAATCATGAGAGAAGAAACAAAAATTGCATTAGTCGTTATTTTATTAATAATATTGGTTATTTTTTCATTTTTTGGGGTAGGAGCTTTTTATGCAAAATATAATGTCTGGCGATCTGGATTAGCAGGTGAAGCTGAATTAAAACAAGCTGATTGGAATAGACAAATAGCTATTCGAGAAGCTGCCGCCAAAAAAGAATCAGCCACTTTACTTGCTGATGCAGAAATAGAAAGAGCAAAAGGTGTTGCGCAAGCAAATAAAATTATCGGCGACAGTCTTCAGAATAATGAAGCCTATTTAAGATATTTATGGATTGATAATTTACATTCTACTTCTAATCAAGTTATTTATGTTCCAACTGAAGCTAATTTACCAATTTTAGAAGCAAAAAGGTTGAATAAATGACCATCTATAACTATGTAACAAATTTAGATCTCAGCAAGCGATTAAAAGAATTAGGAGTTTCTCAGGAAAGCTATTTTTGGTGGTGCAATTATCCAATTGTTGGATTTAAAGTAGTTGATGGAGATCATTGCATTATTCAATATGAACATTATTCCGCATTTTTAGCGAGCGAACTTGGGGAGACGCTTCCGGAACGGTTCGATGCATACAGAGTAAATTATATTAAATTTCAAAAAGTAAGATGTGAAGCAACACAAAAATACCTTTACCTTTGCTCTTATGTTGAAGATGGCGGTTATAATGCGGACATTTTTATATATGATTGCTCAGATGAAAATGAATCAAATGCAAGAGCAAAAATGATATTATTTCTTATAGAAAATGACATAGTAAAAGTTAAGGATTTATGAAAAAAACAATCACAATAATAAAATGCGATTCATGCGATGAGGATATTTCACCAATAGACACGATGTATCCTCATGAATATATTTTAAGATTAGAAGCTTATGATATAGCATACAATACAAGCGGCGCAATATATCCTGTTTTTACACATAAACCACTCGAAAATGATTTATTCTTTTGCAACAAAAAATGCTTGAAAGATTGGGCTAATAAAGTTGAGGATTTGAAATGAATAACGAGAGCAAAAAAGATTTAATAA
>JACCDR010119646.1_pt1 | contig 33234 bp, 10 predicted proteins | sample 7446431 | NCBI WGS metagenome assembly JACCDR01 (sample SAMN15323443, study PRJNA562643) | freshwater metagenome | isolation source: river surface water | place: USA:Blue River Watershed | collected 2017-08-17
ATCGTGACTACACCGCGGTTGCCGCCGTGAATTTTCCTCGTATGATAGAACTTCAGGATGAGTATGATAGTAAAGCTACTCGTGCAGCAAGTGGGGAAATGGTCTTTACGTACTTTCCAACGACGTCACCATACCGTCTTTTGACTGCGCTCCCGGTTCCTAAGGGAACACCAGAAGGGTTTGGTAACGCGGCACGAGCTCTTGCGTTTGCGAATGCAACAGGTGAGGAAGTAAGTGTGCGCTTGGCAGTTTATGGTGACGCACAGACAGCTAAAGATAAAGTGCGATTAGCAAAGAAGTATAAGCTTGCCGGTGTAACCTTTTTCAAGATTGATGGTGAAGAGGATCCGGAAGTGTGGAAAATTTTCTAAGTAGCGGGCGCTGATTCAAAAGAACACAACCTCCTTATGTTATATCGGGAGGTTGTGTTCTTTAAAGAAAGAATAGAGTTCTGTATATATAGGTTTCTTAAGAGGACTTGCCTCAGTAAGAAAATTATCAAAAGTAAGCCATTTATAATCAATGAATTCAGCATCTGTAGCTAATGAGAGATCTATTGTCGTTTCTGGCTTAAGTTGAAGGAAGAACCAGCGGTGCGCCTGACCAAGACAGTTCTTTCGCTGACTACGTTCTATCATGTCTCTGTCATAGGCATAGACAGTCCAGTGTGGGTACGGTAGTAGGGCTGAGAATTGTGTATCAACAAGACCTGTTTCTTCGGATAGTTCGCGCCACAGAGTAGCTTCGGGAGTTTCTCCCATATCCATGCCACCTTGCTGAAATTGCCAGACATCGGGTAGATCAGCTCGCTTAAAGACGAGGACTTCCCCGTGCTCGTTATAGATAACACTCCCCACGCCTGGTCTGAAATATAGAGTTTCTGGTGACATACCGATGTAGTCTACCACGGGTGATATACTTTAATATCGGTACTTATGGAACGAAAACTGATTGGTCTTGTCGACTGTAATAACTTCTTTGTCTCGTGCGAACGGCTGTTTCGACCTGACTTGCGGCAGGTGCCGGTCGTGGTACTGTCGAGCAATGATGGGTGTGTCGTGGCGCGGTCGCAAGAGATAAAAGACAACGGTATTCCAATGGGTGTCCCTTATTTTCAAATCAAAGACACACTGTCTCAGATAGGGGCGGTAGCATTCTCCTCGCACTTCGCACTCTATCGTGATATTTCACGTCGTGTCTTTAATGTGATTAAGCAGAGACTTGGATCTATAGAGCAATACTCTATAGACGAATGCTTCTTTCTGGTTGAAGAGGCGGAGGCCAACGTGGTTGCTGAGGAGCTTCGAGCGCTCGTGTATCGTGAAGTCGGTATCCCGGTTTCAGTCGGCATTGGGCGCTCAAGGACACAGGCCAAGTATGCAAGTCGTGTTGCTAAAAAGACAGGTGGTGTCTTCGTGCTTACTGAGGCTGTGTGGTCAGCCCAAACGCCCGAGATATTGCTTGGGGAGATTTGGGGGGTTGGAGCAGCGCGAACGAGACAGTTCGCAGATCGGGGACTTCGGACCGTGGCGGAGTATCTCGCTGTGCCGCGAGCGATCACCCGGCAGTTGTTTGGTGTTGAAGGGGAACGCCTCTCTCTGGAACTTTCTGGCCAGACTAAAACTACGCTAGGGGTCTCCCATGAGCTACAAAAGACCATTATGAGCACTCGTTCATTTGCGCATGAGACAACCAATAAAACTACGCTTCTTGCAGCTCTCCGCTACCATCTTCATGAAATTGTGACTGAATTGTCAGAGCTGGGTGCAGTGGCTAAAACACTTCGTGTTTTAGCGTACCCGAGCCGCTTTAGTGATTACGCACTTTCTGGGATGTCGGCTGATATAGTACTCCCTATCCCGAGTAATAATATCTATACACTAGAACGATATATTGATGATTTGGTAGAGAAGCATTATAGGCCGGGGGTGCCATACAAGAAAGCTGGGGTGGTGGTCTCTGTGGTGTCGTCTCGCTTGCGTACGGAATCACTCTTTCCTAATCCGGAAGAAGAACGAACACAAGCCCTCACTGAAGCACTCCTTGAGATTAATCGACGACAGGGGAGAGGGGTAATTCGGTTGGGAGCCGTGGCGTCTCGTCATCAACTCTGGCAAGCCCGTACCGATTCGCTATCACCTGATTATACGACGAGTTGGAAATGTCTTCGTACTGTAAAAGCCTAAGTGTGTAAGACAACTGTACTTGATGTCTCCTTTGGTACTTGTCTCCAAAAACCATAAGAAATGTAGCTAAATAAGCTTCTAGCATAAAGGTCTGTCCGAGTATGCATGAGTTATCAACACGACATATCAGACAGTTTGACGATTGACTTGGTATACTTATAGGTAGACGGTTGAAGTGACGAATGTAAAGTTGGCTGAGCTTTTCAAAAAACTTTATCTAACGTCTCTCCACAAAACTTCAACCGGTAGTCCAAGGTGACACAATTGCCTTGCGGCGCAGTTATTTAAAAAAATAAAATTTCATAATTATGTTCGTAATACCAACACACGTTGGCTTTACGCACCGGGTAGTCGCGATGCTCGTTGCGTGTGCGATGTTGCTTCTGTCAGTAGGAGCATACACCACTGCACAAGCAGCTAACCTTATCGAGGTTGAAGACACACTTACCGATTCAGGTCCAAGTGCGCTCTCAGGTCATCTGTTCAGCTTTGAGATCCCAGCCGGGTCAACAGTAGCGTCAGGAGATGATGTTGTTATCACCTTCCCGTCAGGGTTTACAGGTGTCAACACAGTAGTCTCTGGTGACCTCACTGTTCGTATCAACGGAGGTGCTGCAGTAGCCATCGGCAACTTTGCTGCTGGTGCTCAGACACTTACCTTTGACAACGTTGGATCAACCGCTGGAGATGTCATCACAGTTCAGCTTGCTCCAGGTAATGTCACGAATCCAGCCACAGTTCAGTCATATGAGTTCCTTATCACAACTCAGAACGGCGACTCTGGTCGTACTCGTGTCGCGATCGTTGACTACGTAACTGTCACCGCTATCGTAAACACAACCTTTGACTTCGTTGTATCAGGTCTAGCAACCTCTTCAGCAGTCAACGGAACTTCGACTACTGGTTCAACTACTGCTACACAGATTGCATTCGGTGTCCTTGATGCTGATGAAATCTACACAATGGCGCAGGAGCTAACAGTAGAGACAAACGCAATTAATGGTTTCGTAGTGACAGTCCAGCAAGATGGCAACTTACAGTCATCTACTGGTGCTGACATTGACGGCTTCGTAGACGGTGCTTACACCAATACTCCGACTGCATGGGCAGCCCCGACTAACAGTCTTCTCCTAGAGAATACCTGGGGACACTGGGGTGTAACTTCGGATGACCTCAACCTCTCAGCAGGAAATGAGTTCAACGTAGGCTCAGGCGGGGATCGTTGGGTCGCGGCAAGCACTACAGCTCGTGAAATCTTCTATCATAACGGTCCAGCTGATGGTACTACCCAGAACTACGGTAGTGCTACAATCGGATACCAGATTGAAATTTCACCACTTCAGGAAGCTGCTGATGACTACACTACAACATTGATGTACATTGCTACACCAACGTTCTAACGAAACAGTCACACAAAACAAAACCACCTTCGGGTGGTTTTGTTTTGTTAATAATGTCGCATTAACTGCTACTTGTGATGATAGAATATAGCAATATTGTTGTAATTAGTTTATGTCACATTTGCTTTATCGTATAGGAGTTGTAGTTGTACTATTTGTCAGTCTTGCTTTGGGAAGCTCACCAGCGTTTGCTCAAGGTACGGCTGGGGTTGGTATTAGACCAGCGACGGTGAATGAACGCATGGATCCTGGGCAGGTAAAGCAATTCTCTGTGCAGCTGACGAACTTAAGTAATACTGATCAAACATTCTACCTTTCTCGTCGTGACATTCTTGGAGTTCGTGATGGTAATGTCCCAATCTTTGCTGAGACTAATTCAAATAAAACTGGCTACGAAATCTCTGATTGGATTACCCTTGATCGAACTGAGGTATTCATTCCAGCGAATGGATCTGATACCGTAAACTACATCCTTGAGGTTCCGATTGGGGCTGCTCCGGGTAGTCACTTTGGTAGTGTTATCGTCTCGGTTGAACCGCCTGAGATTCGTACTAGTGGGGCAAGTATTGGTTACGAGGTGGCTAATATTATTACGATACGTGTGGCAGGTGAGGCAAATGACTCTGCCTCTATTCGGCAGTTCGCTACCTCGCAGTTTATTTATGGTGAGACCAAGATAGACTTCGAAGCTCGTATTGAGAATAACGGTAATACCCTTGTGTACCCAACTGGACCACTTGAGGTGTTCAATATGTTTGGTAAGCGTGTCGCTATGCTCCAGTTCAATGAAACTAATGCGGCCGTGGTACCACGTATTGTTGACGGTGAGAGGGTTCTCAGTGACGGACTCAAGACTTTTAACCTTACTTGGGAAGATGATGGTGTCGGTTTCGGACGTTACGAAGCTCTCCTTAGTCTCGTGTATGGTGATGAAGGGAAGAAGACTACTATTTCAAGTACGGCTAGTTTCTGGGTTTTGCCAATGAATATTATTGGACCTGCCGTCCTGGTCCTCCTGGTCCTCCTGCTTGTGGTCTACATATTTGTACGTATGTATGTGCGTCGTTCGGTAGCACTCCTATCGGCTGGTACAACACGACGTCTAGTCCGGACTCGTCAACGCAGTCAGTTCCCCGTCGTTCTCCTCCTAGTATCAATGCTGGCGGCGACAGCTCTATTCCTTATCATTCTCTTGTTCCTGTTTGCCTAGTGATATACTACGTATATATGAGGAAGTCACTCGAAGCGTCGGTGTATCATAGTATTTTGCGTGTATCACTCGTTGTTTGTGCGATTGTGCTTCTCTTTGATAGTGGTCTGATCAGTAAGACAACTGCTAAACTCTCGCAGGGAGCCCAGCAGTATGTAGCGACAGCGGTAGGTGTCAAAGTCGGAGTGGCGCCAAATGAGGTCAATGTTCTTACGGCACGTATTACTGAACTCGAGAGCGAGTTGGCTAGACGAGAACGTGATATTGCTGTTAATCTTAATGCTTCTGGTGGCACTACCTCAGGTACAAACACTTCAACTTTCGTGCTCAGTGCAATCCTCTTCATCTTGCTGGTCTTGATTGTACTTAACTACATTCTTGACTACCTGCGTGGGCGCAGGGCAGAACCAACACGGCCAGTTCGTGTTTCCTAATATAGTCCTTTAGTATAGAGTAGTTGTATGTCAGTACAGAAGTCAGTTCAACCAGTTCAAATCTGGCAGTTTCTTTGGCAGGTGCTTACCCCGCACCGGTCTTGGTTGTGGTTAGCTATCGTAGTTGTGATTCTTGCTTCCTCAGCAAGTACTGCCTCGAGCTATATATTTAAGTTTATTGTTGACGCCGTTGAGGCGAATCAATTTGATAGGGCACTGCTCTACGGATTACTCTATCCGGTAGTTGTGTTTGTAATCCAACTTCTGTATCGACTGAGTGGTTATGCAGTCGCTCACCTTAACACGCGGGTATCGAAGACTGCTACTGATACGCTTCTCACGCAGCTATTTAATCATTCCCATACGTATTTCTCTAACCGATTTGCTGGATCAGTCACCAGTAAGGTTCGCAATGTTACTGGAGCTCTTGACCAAATTATTCCTGATTTCATATGGAGTCAGCTTGATACGCTGGTAACTTTCTTAGTGACGTTTGCTCTCATTGTACCGGTAAGTCTGGAAGCAGCGATAGCTTTCCTTATTCTGCTAGCTGCGCTCATGGTTGTGAGTAGTCGCATGGCAGAGCGTAAGGCGGAGCTGGCTAAGGAAAATGCAGAGATTGGTACTGTGCTACAAGGGAGAACTGTCGACGTGATTAGTAATATTGCTGCGGTTAGACAGTATGTGCGACAAGGATTTGAGCTTTCAAATCTCAAGCAGCTGACACAAGATAAGTTGGTAGCCAGTCTGGCTAACTGGCTCTATACCGAGAAACTACTTCTTATTAATTCCGTAGTTATATTCCTCTGTAACGGAGTCATATTCTGGTTCCTGGTGGAGAGTTGGCGAGCAAACGAGATTTCCGCTGGCGATTTCATTCTGGTTGTAGCTCTTATATCGCAGATTACTGGAACAATGCTCTTCGTCGGGCGTGCTATTAATGCGACAGCGCGAGCCTTTGGAGAACTCCGTGAAGGTCTTGAGGATATTTATGAGCCATATAGTTTGGTTGATTCACGCAGCGCAACTGCTCTGGGGGTACATGAGGGTACCATTGTCTGGTCTCAAGTTTCATTCAAGTATGATGAAAAGCCAGTTTTTGCAGACTTCTCACTTACCATACCAGCCAAACAGAAGATTGGTCTCGTGGGGACTTCTGGTGCAGGTAAGACTACGTTTGTATCGTTGTTATTGCGGCAACATGAGCTTAGTAGTGGAACAATAACAATTGATGATCAAAACATAGCGGAGGTTACTCAAGCGTCGCTTCGAGATGCGATAGCTGTTGTACCGCAAGAACCACTTTTATTCCATCGTAGTATTTTCGATAATATTGCCTACGGTAAGGAGGACGCTACCTTGGAAGAAGTTATTGCTGTAGCTAAGTTGGCTCATGCGGATGAGTTTATTACTGGACTTTCCGAAGGTTACTCTACGATTGTTGGTGAGCGAGGTATTAAGCTCTCAGGTGGACAGAAACAGCGTATTGCTATTGCTCGGGCTATGCTCAAGAATGCCCCGATCCTTGTTCTCGATGAGGCGACATCGGCGCTTGATAGTGAGAGTGAGCACTATATTCAAGATGCTCTCCGTGTTCTTATGCAAGGTAAGACAGTTATTGCTATTGCACATCGCCTCTCGACACTTAAGGAAATGGATAGAATCGTCGTGCTTGAAAATGGTCACGTGGCTCAGGATGGAACTCATGAGATGCTTAGCGCTAACCCGGGTATTTATGCACGTTTGTGGGCACACCAAGCGGGTGGTTTTATAACGGAGTAATTCCGTTAAGTCTAGAGGTAAGATTGTAACTACCTGTATATGTGTACGAGTCTGACATATCAAAGGTTTGGCGCGGTATACTAGAAGCAATGAGTTACAGCGTTAACAAAACGCGAGTGATTGCTCTATTGGCGATTGGTTTTTGTGTACTTGCGTCACTTCTCTACGCTTCGATGGCCTTGGCTAGAAATATAACCAACTATAAAGATCAAATATCTAACTCGACGCCAAGTGTTGCATCTAATCATACACTCTCGTTTACTCTTGGTGTCGCTGTTTCGCCGGGCGCGTATTTTGAGATCACCCCTCCACCTGGCTTTGAGACTCTAGGTACGACGACATTTGCGGCAGAAAGAAATGTTGAGCTCCGTGTCAATAGTGTGCTTCGTGATGCTACATCAACCCTCTCGGCGAGTAATGACGAGGTTCAAATCATTCCAGGCACACCGGGAATGATTCGTTATACACTCAATACAACTTCAGGTCTGTCAGCGGGGTCTCAACTAGAATTTAGGATTGGTAATCATACTTCCAAGTCACAGGGTTTTAGTGAAGAATATAGTACGACAACACTAGCTACTACCACTACCTACGCTGACGTGAAGCCAATTATAAATGCTTCATCAAAAGGGACGCATAAAGTAGGTGTCCGTGTGTTTGATGGCGGTCAGGTCGCGGATGCGGATTTTTCTATAGCTCTCGTCGACTTGGTCGGAGTTGGACCTGTTGATACGACTGAGGAAATACCACCGTACCGCTTTAACGGTACTCCTACTTCTACAGTTACTGGTGTTACTCTTAACGTAGAAATTTCTCTTGAGACTAATGAGCTTGCTATATGTAGATATGGCACTACGGCTAACGTTGACTATGGAGCAATGTCGCAGACATTTACTAATACGGGAATGATCTTCCATTCTCAGGTTGTTGCCGTCGCACCTAATTCAACTCAGACTTTCTACATTCGTTGTATTGACGATGAAGGAAACTTCAATACCGATGATTACATAATTCAGTTCCAGGTTAGTGATATTCCAACCGGTAATGCTAATGAAGAAGGTGATGTGGAAGGAGATGGAACTGGAACAGGAAATGATGGGACCGGTACCGGAGATGGTGGCGGAGGGACTGAAGGCTCGGCTGACGGAGAGGCACCAGAGACGGGCGGTGATGAGGGTACTGGTGGTGGTGGTGGCGGCGGAGGCGGCGGTAGTGGACCAAATTCTGGAAGTACTGCCGGTGGTGGATTTGAGAGTGATGATGCACCATACCAGAGTGGTGATGGTCGAGTAACCATCACTGGTCTCGCGTACCCGCGCAGCCGGGTCGTGGCACTTGTTGACGGTAGGGAAGCTACTACTGTACAGACATCAAGTGTTGGTGAATACACGATAGTTCTTGATGAAATTGCGCGTGGTGTTTATACGTTCGGCATCTATGCACTTGATCCGGCCGGAGTTCGATCCTCCACCTTCAGCACGTCTTTTACTGTAACTGGTGCTCGAACATCGGCGTTGTCGAATATTCATCTCACCTCAACGATTAAAGCAACTCCTGACCCGGTCAATCCTGGACAGACATTGACACTGTCGGGATATTCTCAACCAAACGCAGTCGTTACCTTAGAGAATGAGCGTGATGGTTCATCCGCAAGTCGACAAACACTTACTGCCACTGCTGATGCAAATGGTGTCTGGAGCACGACGGTCAACACTTCCGGATTCAGCGTTGGAACATATAAAGTGCGAGCCAAGTCAGCCCAGCCTGGCGGGGTTACAACAAACTTTTCTAATTACGTACTGTATGGAGTGGGGCAGAGTGCTGTTCGACCAATCAATGCAGACCTTAATCGAGATGGAAAAGTAAATCTTGTAGACTTCTCAATTTTGCTGTTCTGGTGGGGAACAAACGGTGGAGCTTCTGATCCTTCAGCAGATATAAATGGTGACACGAAAGTCAACTTAGTTGACTTCTCAATCTTGCTCTTCAACTGGACAGGTTAACGAATAGAACCCTTATCGCTATTTTGATATGCGGCTCCTACGACTGACTCACCACAAGGGCATTTCCGTTTTCATAGTCGCTTCGCTCCTTGAAAACTAGGTCAAGTTCGCAATAGTCGACACTTCGTGTCTCGTTTGCTCACGTAACTTATTCAAACTGGACTGGAGAGGCTAGGTGTGGGTAACAATGAAAAATCACTACAATACTCTATATAATATTTACATATGTCCTTTCTGCAGAGACTAAAAAATCGTGGAGTACGCTCTGGTCAGACTTCGTTGCAGTCGGAGTCCGAAGAGACAGCAGTCGATAAAGTAGCACAGCTACATGTTGATGTGTATCAGACCGAGCGGATGATTGTTATTTACGCACAGGCAGCTGGTGCGGACATGAACGATATCAATGTCTCTATTGAAGGTGATGCTGACATTGTTCTCATCGAAGGTCGTCGTACGCTTCCCGAGTATATTGTTTTTCCTAAGAAGCGTGATGAAGGTGCGTACTTCGCTCAAGAGTGTACGTGGGGAGATTTTTATCGACGTATTATCTTGCCAGAGAGTGTGGAAATTGAGAAGGCGGAAGCCAAAATCAAGAACGGTGTACTCATCCTTATACTGCCACTCCTTAAGCCAACTGAGAAGGAACGTGTCCGCTTGCGAGTGAAGCAAGAGAGACAGCGACCGGTTGTCAAATAGTTATAAATCGTTCTTTAGTACTTTATCCTCGTATGAACCATGCACTACACATACTGAAGCTATCACGGCAGATTGGCATCTCCCTGGTAGTGTTGTTTGTGTTTTTCCTTTCAGTCAGTATTGCAAGTGCCGCTACGCTGCAGCTCAGCCCAAGTTCTGGTTCATATAGTGCAGGTCAGACATTTACAACTACAGTGCGAGCCAACCCTAGTGGTCAGAACATAAATGCTGTAGAGGCTACTCTCAAGTTTGATCCCAAACTCATGTCGGTTGTTAGTGTTAGTAAGGATGGTTCTGCTTTCTCGCTCTGGACGGTTGAGCCGACTTTTTCGAATACAGCTGGAACGGTAACTTTTGGAGGTGGTAGCCCGACACCGTTTAGTGCAGCTTCTAACTTGGTAACTGTTACATTTCGTACTGTCGCTGAAGGTTCTGGAGCAGTGAGTTTCTCGAGTGCATCGGTTCTAGCTGCTGATGGTCGTGGTACTGATGTGTATCAACCTTCTACGGGCGGAACTTTCACTATCGCTGCTGCTTCAACACCTACGCCAACACCTACGCCAACACCAACTCCGACCCCAACACCAACCCCAGAAGATGAAGAAGATGATAATGAAGCAATTATTTATGGCGAACCACCGCTTGCCCCAGAAGTAGGTTCGACGGCATTTTTGGATCCAGAAGTTTGGTATAAAATTACTGACGGTCTCTTTACCTGGACTCTCCCGTTTGATGTGACCGCGGTTGCAATTGAGATAGCAACCTCAAGTGAGAATGTTCCAAGTAAGAACGAGGACGCTATCATCAAGCCGCCGGTTGATGAGTTCCGAGTCACTAAAGACATAGTTGTAGATGGTGAACAGTACCTTAGTATTCAGTTTGAGAATCAAGTTGGCTGGGGAGCAGTGCGGAATCGAAAGTTGCTAATAGATACAACAGCACCAGAACCTTTTGAAATTGTTGTGCGAGCAGGCACAACACCATCAGCGTTCCCGCTTCTTGTATTTGAAGCGAGTGACTCTACTTCAGGCATTGACTACTATGAGCTTACTATTGCAGACAAGGAACCACTCATTATTACACCGGATGAGGCAAAGCTTGGCTATCTCCTAAAAGAACTTGAGGATGGTACTTACACAGTACGCGTAGTAGCCTATGATAAGGCTGGTAATACTCGAGAGGCAGCAAAGGCCGTACTCATAACAGCAGGTTGGATTAAGCCGGTTGAGGTAGAAGAGGAAGGTTCGTTCTGGGACTTCTTTACCCCTGCAAATCTTTTGATTATCCTCCTTGTGATTGTGATTGTCCTTCAGATGATTTACATCTGGTATGAAAGGAAACTTATCCGTCAGAAAGAAGACAAACTCAGACGTGAGACCCGTGAGATTCAAGACCAGATGGAGAAGATCTTCTCAGCCCTTCGAGATGAAATCTATGATCAGGTCAATATGATCACAAAGCGTAAGCGGTTGTCTAAGAGTGAGAAGGAGGCTGTTGAAGGACTCAATCAGGCGCTCGAAGTATCAGAGACCTTGATTGAAAAGGAAATCAATGATGTAAAGGCCATTTTGAAGTAAAAGTTCGCTTCAATCCACATATACGAATGAATAACGCGCGTACCTTATAGGTACGCGCGTTATAATTAGAATTAGCCCATTTTCTAACTTCGTTAGAAAAGGGTTGTTATGTAATGACGAATTGGAGCTTTCCAAAGCGAACGACCACTTTTTCTTTGTGGGTTTTTGCCAGCATGCTTGTTGGTGCCTTTGTGTATGGCACGATTGACCGTACAGCTATAGTACAAGAGGAGATGCTCGTTATTCCTGGTACGGTAACCTCGGAGTTCTGGTCGCAAGCTGAGCAGGCTCTTATTAGTGACCTTAATGAGGAAGCTCTCTATCAGGATTTTGCACAGAGTAATGCTGCTTTCATAGACCGTGCCTACCTTGAATCACGTGAAGCTGTGTCGCAAGTAGCTACAAGTACTGAACAACAGGAGAATGAACCTGTTGCTCCATCGACATCTGGTACTCAAGGCGATGGTGATCAAACAGCACCAGATGGGCAGTCTGAATCAAGTGAAGTCTCCTCTGGTAGCGAAATTGATCCCGCAACAGACGGTGATACTTCGATGGTGGAGAATGAAGTGACGAGTCGCTCCGAGGTCACTGATGAGAATGTGGCGCCATCCGAGATTCCTGCCGAAGCAGAACCAATTGAACAACCAGAAGAAACACAAGAGCCTGAACCAGAACCAGAAGAGTCACAGGCTGAAGAAGTGGTCTCGATGAGTACTGTTAGATGGGGATTTCTGCCACAAGCTGTGGATCGCTATCCGCTTGCTCAAGAAATTATTACTGATTATGTTACGACCACTGAAGAAGTTACTGTGCCGGAGAGTGAGACTGTGTCAGAAGTAGAGACGCTAGCAGAGCCAGCTCCAGAACCACTTACTTCAGAAGAAGACCCTGTACCCACATCTGAGACAGGAGCCGATGAAGTAGAGCCAGTTGATACCGTTCCTTTGGAAGTAGCTACACCAGAAGAGACAGGAGATGTAGTAGAAGAGGACTTGGTTGTAGATTCTGACGAGGAGAATGACCAGGTTGTAGTAGAGGAAGTGGTTGAGGAAGAGGTTGTTGAGGTCGTATCATCGCCACTTGATGTCTGTACCGGTTATGAGAATTGTAAAATGTATCCGGTTACATTCAGTGGCTTTGCAGTACCTGAATTTGAATCCGGAAAGTTTCTCAGCGATGTCGGACTCCGCCTTTCACTCGGAGCACAAGCACGAGAGGGTAGTGGGCCACAGCAATTTGTAGTTGAGTACCGATATGAAGCTCTCGGCGCCTGGCGTGCAGCGACAATTATTGATATTGAAGACGAGGTATCTAATAGTCTAAATGGCGGCTACTTCCTTGTATCGCTCGATCGACCGCTCGGTCAGGCGGAGTTAGCAACGCTCGAGGTCCGTGTCTCGTACCTGGGAGATATCTCAGCGCTCGAACGAGCGTACGTTGAATCAGTCTGGCTCGAGGTCACATCAGCATCATTCTATGAAGAGAGTGACCCGTACTACAATACAGACAGCCTAGCTTATGGCCGCGACCTGCTCCTTCCAGAGATGCATGAGCTTACGGCTCAGGATTTTGATAGTGCCATCGACGAGCTCCCAGCTTTTACTCTAAGTTACTCACCACAACAAGGTCTATTTAGACGGCTCGCCACCGCAATCTTTAGTGAGAATACGTATACAGTAGAATCTGTTCGTCTCATAGATGCACATGGTGATGTACTCCATGTTCCAATTGATGTTACGTATCGTGACGACAAGATTTGGACATTGGCATTTATGAAGCAACCACAGAAGATGTTGCCAGGAAAATATCGACTTGAGATTACGGTAAACGAGAACGACTCGCGATACGTTGATGCCTTTGAATTCTATTGGGGTGTTCTCGCGGTCAATACAACGAAGGGACGGTACTATCCAGGTGATGAAGTAACATTCAACCTCGCTGCACTTACAGAAGAGGGCGATACAATTTGTGATGCTATTCTCGAACTGAAGATTATTGACCCTGAAGGAACTATCTCTGAAGTTCCGGTTGAGCAAGGTGGATCTTGTGCCAAGAATAATGTTACTGATGTACCAGACTACCTCGCTAATTTCACTGATACGAGGTCACTTGGTGAATATACAATTCAGCTCCGTCATCTTAACCAAGCAGGAGAAGTTGTTCATAAGATCCAGAACCACTTCGTTGTAGAAGAGTATATTCCATTTGTTATTGAACGGACTGCTCCAACTCGTATATATCCACCAGCACCATATGACGTCTCACTCAAAGTGTCAGCTAATCGAACATACAGTGGAGACATCGTAGAGTACGTGCCGCGGGGATTTGTTATTACTGAAGCGGGTGATGCCGAGATTGAAACATTGCCGGATTACTCACGACTTATTTGGCGTAATATTAACTTGGTTGAAGGAGATGAGGTGACTCTTAGTTATAAGTTTGACGCGCCTGACATTAGTCCGTATCTCTATCTTCTTGGGCCACTCGAAATGGATGGTTATACAGAGCTTCGTCAGTGGCAAATTGCTTCAGATGCCCTTACCGCAATCGGATGGTTTACTGGTACACGAACGGTAGCGGGTACCAACCTCAACCAAGCAGCAAGTCCGCTCCAGTGGAGTACTTCGTCGGTTGATACGTATTACTTCGATCACTCCACAACAACTGATACTCATGAAGTTACCTTGCGCCAAGCCGGTGACTATCTGCTCAACGTCACGCTACCTCAGTATCGAACAGACGCTAATGCGCGAGGAACACGTATTGGTGTCGAGGTTCGAGTTAATGGAGTGACTATCCCTGAAGGTTTTGGTCGCAGTGGGTACATATCTAATCAGGGAGGTCATGCTGAATCCTCTACACACGCACATTTCTTGCTTACTAATATCGCTGCTGATGACGTGGTAACGGTTCATGCAGAAGGACTTACTACCTTTAACGCTGCTGATATAGTGAATGTTACTGATCAAGCATCGCTCTATCTTGAGTATATAGGCACGGGAGCTGGTGTTTTTTCGGCGACTACGACACGATCGACAAACTCAGTGAACCTAAATCAAACGACAGAGTATGCCATGAACTGGACTGAGACTCGTCAAGATTCAGGTTTTACACATTCGGATGTAACAAATCCTGACCAGATAATTATTGCTAATCCAGGTACTTACTTTGTTCAGGTTAGTATTCCGCTTACTTCATCTGCCAACAACACAAATATTCGTGGCCGGATTCTTCTTGATGGTGCACTTGTCTCGGGAGGTGAGTTCAAGCAGGGATATGGACAGGCGCCGGGAACAGAAAGTGACCCAGACAGCTCGATGCACTTTAGTGGTATCGTTGTTGCCACTACAACAAACCAGGTTCTCACGGTTACGTCACTTCGTGAAGGTAATGCGGGTACCGTATCGATAGCAACAAGTACGGTTGGTACTATCTTTGTTCGTGAATTACCGACCACAGACATCATCGCCTTGCGGGGTACGGCACTCGTGAGTGGTGCCAACTGGAATCCGGCCGCCTCCTCGACTATTCAGTGGACTTCTCGGGATGCGATTGATACTGGCGTTTATACTCATTCCACTTCTACTAATAGTGATCAAATAACCATTGCGGTCGATGGTGATTACTATATTTCATACAATGACTCTCTGACGGGTGGCGTTACGAGAGCAAATAGTCGTGTGGTAATTATGAAGAATGGTACGGCGATTAGTGGAGCTCAGACAAAGTCACACTACATTCGTAACCAGAATGCCCACTCGGAATCATCAACTGCCCTCGGAACCCTCCTTACAGGGCTCGTGAATGGAGATGTTATTACTGTCTCATCAGTTCAAGAAGGTGCCGCAGGAACACTTAATGATGCTACTGATGGTGTTCTGCTCTTGTGGAAGAAAGCTGAGATTGATGAACGACCACAGGCTCCAAGTATGTACAATGCACCGTTTGACAATATTCGCTTTGCGTCGACAACACCATACTTTGACTTTTCAGCTAGTGATCCTGACGGTACATCTCCAATTGAGTATGAGTTCTCGATCTCGACTTCATCAAGCTTTACAGCTTCGAGTACTTTTAATTCCGGAGCTGACAGTGAGTTCTTCAATACTGCTTCAAGTACCGATACTTCACCATTTATTGAAGGGGATAGAATACGCTTCCAACTCAGTAGTGGAGACGCACTCATTGACCTCGTTACGTACTACTGGCGAGTGCGAGCACGTGATACGTCGGGTTCAAATGAATTTGGTGACTGGTCAACGACACAGAGTCTCACAGTTGACTTGGCCCAAGCTGCGCCAAGTTGGTACCAGAGTTATAGTGGTCAGTTTGATACCAATAGTTTGGTCGGTACGGTTTCTAGTGGCGGTGACAGTATTCAGGTGGATGCTTCACCGAGCTCTGAGATATTGCTTGCGTATGGAGAGGCAGGAACGACATCGCCAATATATCGCTTCTGGAACGGCTCAAGCTGGAGTAATGAACAGAGTGCTCTCGCTATCGGAGGTACCCTCAACTGGGTTAAGACCGCAGCTAGTATTAGTCGAGACGAGTATGTACTTGTTACGTTAGATTCAGCTAACACGGCCTATGCGCAGGTGTACACTGCCTCGACTAGTTCTTGGGGTAATCAGACACTGCTTTCTTCTGGAGTCACGGGTGCAGCGTATCGTGGAGTAGCGGTAGCGTATGAGAGTACATCTGGTGACGCTATGGCGGTTTCGTGTGGTAGTGGTCCAAGTCCGGTGTACAGTATCTGGAATGGTACTAGTTGGTCAGCGACGAGTACGGTAGTTGTTAACTCACTCAATAACTGTAACTTTGTTGAATTGGCTTCTGATCCGGCTTCTGATGAAATAATACTTGTGGTTCGTGATACTGGAACACAGTATGAAGCCCTGGTATGGGATGGTAGTGCTTGGGTTGCTAGTCGAGTAATCGGTTCTTCAGCTAAGGTGGCCCGAGAGGGTATGACTGTTGTCTATGAAGCCTCAGGCGATCAGGCGGTTATAGCAGTCAGTAATAACACCGGTAACAATATAGCGTATACAACCTGGAACGGTGTGGAGTTTAGTACCAACGCCACTCAGACGTTAGGTAATGACTTTGAATTTGGAAAGTTGGTAGCTGATACTGATTCAGATGCAATTTTGCTCTGCTATATAGATGAAGATAATGACGTGGGTGTTTTGAGTTGGAATGGTGGTGTCTGGGGGACATTCTCAGAACTTGATACAGGAGGAAACGCTGATACCGGACGGCCAGTTGATTGTGAGTTTGAAACAAATTCTGGACGTTCCGATTACGCACTCGCTGTGTACAGTGATACCGCTAACGTACGGTATCGTGCCGCCACATCGACAGTGTGGAGTACAGAAGCAACTGTCGGTAATAACATCAACGGTTCATATTGGGTCCAGACAGAACGAGCCGGTGATGGGGCTATTCTCGCTGTGGCTCTTAATGATGCGACCGACGTATTAAATTACTACTATTGGAACGGCTCGACATGGACGACTGAGTCTGCGCTCGAGTCTAGCCCGTCTTCTGTCATTGCTACCCCGTACGAGATGTATGATATGGCGGCTAAGCGCTACCAGTTCTCGCAAGGTGTGGTAGAGACACCACCAATAGATTTTACAGCCGTACCCAATCAGCCAACGTGGGGAGATATTACTTTTAGTTCGTCAGAACCATTTGGAACTGATGTTCAGGTACGAGTTCGGTACTCAAGTAGTACTGTGTGTGACACATACATTCCAGATGGAGCACTTGCCGGGAACAGTGGTGGCTTTGATGTAACAGAAGTCCCGATTGACCTCACTGGTCTCTCAACAACGACGTATGACCAAATTTGTCTTGAAGCGACACTAACAACACAAGGGTCGCAGTCAGCGTCGCTTGAGGAGTGGACTCTCTCATGGGTTCGTCAACCTAAGCTCAATCAGAGTAATTATCAGTGGTTTGTTAATGGTAGCTTCCTTACACCAACCGATCCGTGGCCTACAGGAATTGACGATCTCTCAGAGAATACGCCACTAACTTCTGTTACAGCCGTTAGTGCAGACGAGACATTAAGATTGCGTATAGCCCTTCAAGGTGTAAATGTTGAGTTGCCAGCTTTCTCTGAAGCCTTTAAGCTTCAATATGCAGAAGGGCTAACGTGTAGTTCAGCGCTTACTTGGAGTGATGTTGGTGACCCGGCTTCAAGTACTGCTTTGTGGCGGGGCTATGAGAACTCTATTGTGGGCGATGATTGGTACAGTGGAAGCTGGCCAAAGAGAGTCAGATTGACGATACCAACATCTGTAGTTGGTGGAACTGTAACTGATTTTCCTGTCTATGTTAATTTGGCGAACTTACCAAGTAGCTTCTTCTCCTCTGTTCAAGCTGACGGTGATGATATTCGTATAACACAGAGCGATGGCGTGACTGAGGTACCGTATGAACTCGTGACCATTAATACTGGTTCACAAAGTGGTGAATTACACTTTAGAGCCAACTCGCTCTCTACTTCAAGTGACGCGTCATTCTATATCTATTACGGTAACACGAGTGCAAGTGGGTATTCTGTAAGCGCAACGTATGGCCGCAATAATGTATGGAGTAACAGTTTCCTTGCAGTCTATCACCTAGACCAGAGTCCAACTTCTACCTCCCCGCAATTTATCGATAGTACTGGTGGTTCACAAGGAACAGCTCAGAACATGGAGTTCGCTGACCGACAATCTGGTATGGTTGGACGTTACCTTAGTATTGATGGAACAAATGAGTATGTGGACTTGGCTGCTACTTTTAACCGCTCGTTCTTACGTTCAACTTGGCAGATTTGGGCATCCTCGTCAGTGACCCAGGGGGCGTATGACGGTATTCTCATGACACGAGCGACAGGGGAGACGAGTGGCATTAATATTGCGAGTACTAATAGTCGTCTTGGGTACCACTGGCGAGATGCGGCTAATACATATAGCTGGACAGGTGGACCAACCTATCCGACCTCGAGTCAACCATTCATGATCTCACTCCTAGTTGAACCAACTCAGGCAGTGATGTGGCGTCACTCTGGAAGTGGGGTGGCTAGTGGTACAAATGCTGTTACTCACGCCACAGCAACTGTAACAGCAGTAGATATTGGTCAGGACCCGCTTGGCGGTCGACTCTTTGCAGGAGGTATCGATGAGATGTCGATCTCGAATGTTGTTCGTTCTTCAGGCTGGTTGACTACCACCTTTAATAATAGATCCAATCCAACAGGCTTCTACTCTGTATCGGATGAGGAACTAATCAATGATGGTCGACTCCTTCCGTCTACGATTCTTCTTGCGTCAGATAATGCAGAGACATATGAAGAAGAGAACCCTACTCGTGATAATCAGAGTGCGTTACCGGTTGATGACGAGTCGGAATGGGATTTCGTACTCCAGAATAATAATGCGTTAGCGGATACAAACTATTGTTTCCGCATGGTGTATGAGGATGGTTCACAGTTTAATTCGTATGACAATTATCCGCGTGTTATTACAAATGCACCACCACTTATTCCAGATAATTCAGCCCCGTTTGATAATGAACGATTAGCCTCAACATCACCGTGGTTTGAGTTTGTAACTGATGATGAGCTCTCTGATGAGGTGGCATATCAAATCCAGGTTTCAACAGACGCTACCTTTGGCTCTACCGTAATTGATAGTGATTCAGTTACGAACTTCGCCCTCTTCACCAACTTAAGTCAGCCATCACAGAAGAGTACGTTCACCCCTGGTGAGACTATTCAGTTTATTCCATCATCTGCTCTTAGTAATAATACGACATACTGGTGGAGAGTCCGGGCAACTGATCCTGATGGTTCAAATACATATAGTGATTGGTCTGTACCAACAAGCTTTACAGTTACATCAGGCACGGTAATTACTACGTGGTATCAGACCACAGGTAATCAGTTTGCTACTAACAATCATCTCGATGCAACCTCAAGTGTGAGTTCTAATGATGTTGGTATTGAGTCAGGCTTCACCGCTGGTACGACAACGAGTACTGTTATTGACTATGATGACCGTGATACTGGTAACGCTTGGGGTGAGTTCTCATTTACAAATAATGTCACAACAGGTTCCATTGATTACTATATAGAGTATCGTGTTTCTGGCCAAAACTTTGCTCTTGTTCCCGACACTGTCTTGCCAGGTAACAGTAGTGGATTTAATAGTTCACCAGTTTCTCTCGTTGCGCTTGATACTGAACTGTATAACGAATTGCGAATCGTCGCTGTGCTTGCGGGTAATTCTACGTTACCCCGGCTCCAAGATTGGACTGTCACCTGGAGTGAGACTATTGATATACCAACACTCGATGATCCATTTGATAATGCAAAAGTCGGCACAACTACACCAAGCTTCCTGTTCTACACCTCTGATCCAGAGGATGATGATTTACAGTACGAGTTACAAATATCTGGCACGTATGATTTCGCGGCTTCAAGTACATTCCTCTCGGGCGTTGATGCGGGCTTCACAAACACTGAAGTGGCGACTGACACATCACCGTTCTTTACTGATGATGTGATTGAGTACACCGCTCAGTCAGCGCTTACAAATGGTAATACCTATTGGTGGCGAGTGCGGGCGCGTGATCCGGGTGGAAGTAATACCTGGTCAAGTTATTCAGATCCATATAGCTTCACGGTTGACACATCAATTACAACCTCACTATGGCATCAGACAACAGGGGAGCAGTTCGAAACAAACTCGCTAGTTGATAGTGAGGGTGTAACAGGGGGTGCTCAGATTACTTCTACCATCACTGAAGTGATGACGGTGTATGGTGAAGGAACTGGTCAGTCTCCTCAGTACAAACTTTGGAATGGAACGGCCTGGAGCACTGCTGCCTCTGCGCAGACTGTTGGTGCACAGATAACTTGGCTTGAACTCAAGGCTTCACCATCTCGTCCGGAGTATGCTTTGGCGACGCTCGGTACTGACCTTGATGTGAATGTGCAGATCTTTGATGGTAATACCAACACCTGGGGTAACGTACTTGGGTTAGAGGATGCAAGTATTGTTAATAATAAGCGTACCTTTAATATCGCGTACGAGCAGTCATCAGGAGATCTGATGGCAGTAGCTTGTGATGGCACAGAGGCGGTGTACGCAACCTGGAATGGTACGACTTGGTCCGCAACATCAAGTTTGGCACTCTCGAACACCAATAACTGTGAGTATATTGCGATAGCCTCAGACCCTACTTCTGATGAAATAATCGCTGTCTTCCGACATACTAATACCAGTGCGACTGATTATGAGGCGCTCGTATGGAGTGGTTCATCATGGGGTAACTCAGCACAATTTGGTAATCTCGACGGGAACACAAACGAAGGTATGGCAGTAGCATACGAAGAGTCGGGAGACCAAGCTATGGTGGTTGTTTCAAACAATGCTCTGACATCGCTACTCTATAATACTTGGAATGGTAGTGCCTGGTCTGGTCAGGCAACTTCAACGATAGGAAATCGTATCGAATGGGCTCGTCTCAAAGCTGACGATGGAACAGACCGCCTAGCGCTCTGTTACCAGGATACAGACGTGGATGCTGGAGTTAAGGTGTGGGACGGAAGTGCTTGGGGCACACACACTGAACTAGAAGCAACACAAAATGCAGACAATGGTAGAGCTATAGATTGTGAATTTGAAACTGAAGGTTCACGCGATGGCTATCTTATGGTGAGTTATTCAGATACTACAGATACTCGCTATCAATGGTTCGCCACCTCAACTCCAACTGGTGAACTGACCCTAGATACAATCTCCGACTCAACCGAAGTTCAGATGGTACGAAGTGGTGATGGGACGATAATGGTGTCGGCATATGATGATGGTAATGCCCCAGATCGTATTGATCATAGTCGTTGGGATGGTAGCGCTTGGACCACACGAGAGTCGTTTACTACAAATGCATCCCTTAATACTCTCGGTATCTACAATGGTGGTTCAAGTATGGCTCCTCAGGTGTATCCTAACTTTACGAATGGTTCGATTCGTTCAACCCCAATTGACTTTGCTGATGGTACGGGACCGCGCTGGGACTATGTGGCATGGAACGATACGACACCAGGAGCGAGTTCGATAGAGTATCGTGTGTATTATGAAAGTGCTCCTGATGTATTCACGCTTATCCCAGACACTGACTTGCCTGGCAATGCAGCAGGCTTTACCACGAGCCCGATTGATATCTCGGCAGTGAATCGCGTTACGTATACCGTATTGCAACTTGATGCTCAACTTCTCTGTGATAGTGGTGACTGTCCGTCCGTTCAAGATTGGACCTTAGCTTGGTCGGAAGGTGTAACTGTCTCTGGAATTGCGCGCGAGTATGATGAGACAAGCACGACAACAAGTGGCACCGTAGCGGTCGCTGTTAATGGAGCTCTTCAGAGCGGCAAGACCGGGACCATTCTTGGCGATGGAACATGGAGCATCGACAATGTTACTGTCTTCCCTGATGATACGGTGACAGTCTTTGTTGATGGTGCTGCGGATGCTGATGAGGCAGTGGCTATTGCCACATACGATGGTGTCGGTAATGTGACTGGTCTTGAGCTTACGAAGCGTCATGTCACTATCGGGGGAGCAAGTGCGGCCACAACAACAAACGCTGGTTTTGCTGGATATGATAATGCCGACGATGAAGATCTATTCTTCACTGTTGGTGGTAGTAATCTCTTTACACTCTGTGCAGAGTCTACGTGTGGTGACGCAATATTTACGATTAAGTCAGGTGCGCAATACTTGCCCGGTGCGAATGCGACACTCATAACACTTAAGAATTATGGTACGTTCTCACCAGCTACTAACACGGTACGTGTTTCGGGTGTTTGGAACAATCAGGGCACATTTAATGAGAGTGCATCGACGGTGATTTTCACTGCCACCACTAGTAGTAGCACTCTTGTGACTGCTACCTCGAGTTTCAGATTCTATAATGTTACTTTTGGTGAGACATCAGGCAGTTCTTCGTGGTCAGTGAGTAAGTCACTTGGTGTGCTCGGTAATCTCACGATTAATTTCGGTACTCTTGCTCGTGGCACTTCGACCATCGCACTTTCAGGTAATCTATCACTTGGTGCAAGTGGTGGTATGAGTGGTTTAGCAACTACAACCTTTGAAGGAACAGGTAGTTACACTTGGAGTGACGCTAAAGCAAGTGCTTCAAGTACGAATGTGGGACATGTAGTGATTGATGGTACCGCAAAGACTATAACCCTGGCTGGTAATGTGGGTGCCGAATCAGTCACAATCGGGGCTGATGATACTCTTAATGCTTCAGGCTCCGGATACAATATTAATGTTTACAGAAATTGGACGAATAATAATTCCTTTGTACCACAAAGCGGTACCGTTACATTTGTTGGTACTTCAACTGGTCTTATCTCTCGTGGCACATCAGCATTTAATAATGTGACTTTCTCTGGAGTTGGCGGTGTTTGGAGCTTTGCCACAAGCACACTTACTCTTAACGGTAATTTGAGTATTGCTACTGGTACAGTAACGTTACCAACCGGTACAACGACGATAGCTGGATCATTCAGTAATACCGGAGGTACCTTCTTGCATAACAACGGTGAGGTACGCATGTCGAGTACCGTAGCTGGTCGTACGATAACGCAGAGTGGTACCGCATTCTTGAATTCATTCTATGACTTAGTGTTCTCTGGTTCAGGATCGTGGACGTTTAGTGATACGAATGCAACAACCTCGCGAGATTTAAGAATACAGTCAGGAACTGTGACGTATCCGACAGGGCAATTAACTGTTGGTGGTGATCTCTCTGTAACAGGAAGTGGCGCCTTTGCGCATAATAATGGTGAAGTAGTACTTCTTGTACAGGAGGCTGATGTCGTGCGTACAAATGGTTCATCCCTTAATAACGTACGAGTTAAGGGAGGTACAGGGTCTTGGTACAACGCTTCTTGGTCGAGTCGAGTGCCAATTGTAATTGAGTCGACCAGAGTAGCTGAAGATGTCACAAATTTTCCAGTTTATGTCAACTTAGCAAATCTTCCAGCATCATTCTTCAGCTCGGTTCAAGCTAGTGGTGCGGATATTCGTGTGACAACAGGAGATGGCTTTACTGAAGTGCCGTATGAATTAGTGAGTATCGATACTGGAACGCTGGCTGGGGAGCTCCATTTCAAAGCACCGTCATTGTCGACATCGACTGACACGACTTTCTACATTTATTACGGTAATTCAACTGCTTCAGCGTACGCATCATCATCAACCTATGGGCGTAACAATGTCTGGACAAATGGATATCTCGCAGTTTATCACTTAAATGAGAGTCCAACCGCAACCGCACCACAGTATATTAGTAGTAATAATACTTTGACCGGTACAAGCAATAACATGGAGGCGGGTGACGTGCAGGCTGCGCAAATTGGTTCTGGTCAGGTCATCGATGGTACGAATGAATTCATTCAGACAACCTTCAGTAGTTCAATAACCACTTCAACATGGTCGGTCTGGATGCGTGCTAATGGTGCTCAAGGGGCGTATGATGGAGTTGTTTTCTCACGAGGCGCCGTAACTACTGGTCTTGGGTTTAACAGCGGCGGTACTCGTCTTGGATATCACTGGAATGACGCGGCGGCTACCTATAGTTGGAACGGCGGGCCGTTGGCACCTACCAACGAGTGGTTCATGGCCTCTCTTGTCGTCGTGCCTTCGACGGCAACAATATATCTCCATGCGTCAAGTGGTCATGCAAGTGGAACGAATACAACTACGCATGCGAGTTCAAATATTAACGACCTAAAGTTTGGTCAAGATGACGCTGGTGGCCGTTTCTTTAACGGTTCTATCGACGAAGTTCGCTTAGCAAACGTAGCCCGAACATCTGGTTGGCTCTTAACGGAGTACAACAACCAATCAAGTACAACCCTCTTCTATGCAGCGGGTGGTGTAGAGTCACGGTTTGGACGAACCTTCAGTGATACCAATGCCACCATTCTTGGTAACTATGTATCTGAAACCGGAGGCGAAGCCACCTTCCCAACAGGAGTACTCTCAGTTGGTGGTTCGTTCACAAACGGAGCACTATTTACTGCCAATGGTGGTACTGTTCGTTTCAATTCATCGGCAGGTAGTGAAACTGTGACTGCTGGTAGCTCATCGTTTGCAACACTCGAGTTTAACAGTGCAGGCGGTATCTTTACAGTTGCTGGTCATGCCACAGCTACTACAGCTATTAATCTCACTAACGCTTCTTCGTTCACGGTAAGTAGTGGTATATCACTAACTTCTTCAGGTACCTTTACTAATGCTGTTGCTTCGAGCTCTACTACGTGGACTGGTTCAACCTTGCGCCTCATTAGCGGCAGTACGGTTACGCTCAATGCCAAGACTCACGGCGGTGATGTGTACGGTACCATTGAGGCTGCTAGTAGCACGCTTGTTAAGATGTGGAATAGTAGTGCAAACACCTATACCACAAACGGTACAACAAGTGCTGTCTACTCCCAGGATCATGCTGGTGTTGACGGCGATCTCAATATTTATGGTAACTATGTACGTACATCAGGAACAGAGTACTGGTCATACGCAACTGACTTTGATGGTATTGCACTCAGTACTACATCGCGCCAGGTAGACGTTCGATTGGCAGCCAATGCAACCACGTCGATGGCAACCGGTACTACGTTTGCGATTCTTGGATCAGCTACTGCCTCAACTACTATCTCGTCTATCAGTGGCTCCTATGGTCTTGTCGTAAGTAGCTCAACCATTAACGCTGAATATTTCACATTATCTAACGCTGCCACGAGTGGTCTGCAAATAATCTCGAGTTCGACCATTGGTACCTTTAAAGATGCAGAAATTACAGTAACCCCGGGTCGTACTGGTATCACGATTGATGGTGGAACAATAAATCGTAACGCTTCTGACCAGTTCTTAAATTTCAACTTTGCTACTACCAGTGCAGGCTCAGCAACGAACGTCACTCTTAGTGGTACAAGTACAAATTATGTTTGGTTCCGTACTGGTACTGGCAACTTGTATGGTGAGGCGTTTGATGCAAGTGATGCAAATCCGGGCGCAATTCGTTTTGATGACTCATCGTATCTGATAACTGTCTCAGGTGTTGTCTATAGCGATGACGGAGTGACACCACTTGGATCACCAACATGTGACGGAGCAACCCCAAATGTGCGCATTGTAGTCAATGGTGGTACGTATACAGATGCTGTGGCCTGTAATGCTGGAACAGGAGCCTTCACATTCTCTAATGTTGCGTATGTTGGTGATCCAACAGTTGTTGTCTATCTCAATACTGGTGGTGGCGTGAAGGGTAGTGTGGTAACAAAGACGCCGACTACAAATATTACAAACATGAACATTTACGCCAATCGTGTCATTGTGCGTCATGAAGATATTGCAGCTCTCACGATTGCTGACATGATTACGTATGATAATTCCGATGATTCAGACATCTCCTTCATTGCCGCAACAGGTTCGCCAAGCACTCTTGTAACTACTGAGAATACTGAGCTCTTTGTCTGGGCAGGTAAGTCATTTGCCCCAGGAGGTAATGTGACATTGTCCGGAGATGGTAATGGTACAAGTTATGAAGGAACGCTCGCCCTCGGTACAACCGCTACCTTTACCGCAACAGGTACAGAGACTCATACTCTTGCGGGACGCTTCGTCCTCGGTAGTGGAGCTACCTTTACTGCGGCGTCATCAACCGTTATCTTCAATGCAACAACGACGGGTAAGAGTATTACTGGTACTAGTACAATAACCTTCCACGACGTTCTCTTTGCTGGGACGGGTGGTGCTTGGAATATTACTGCCAACCTCTCTGTGCTCGGTGATATGGAAGTCGCTTCAGGTACAGTAACTGGTACCAGTAATGTAACAGTGGAGAATGGTTCGCTCTTTGGTAACGGTGTGCTCTCGTTTGGCTCTGGAACGACCACACTTGCTCGTACAAATACTTTTGGTGGTTCGACCGCCTGGACGTTCTATAACCTGACACTGGGTAACGGTAGTGTGGTTGGTACAACTACACCACCAAGTACGGCCACAACTACTGTTGCTAACCGCCTTACTATCTCAACTGGACATTATTTGGATGCAGGTAGCTCTCTTTGGGATCTCTCAGGAACGGGTACCGTCTTTACTGAGAACGGAACTTTCCTCGAGGATACAAGTACTGTTCGGTACAGTGGAGCTGGAGCAACAGTACGTTCGACAAACTACTATAATCTTGTGATCGAAGCTGGTGTTGGATCTCCTACCTATACACCGCAAAGTACCGGCTTCGTAGTTCAAAATGATTTGGTTGTTGGTGGGGCAGCATCATCAACTCTTAATCTTACAACTAATGATTCAGTAGTTGAGGTGTATGGAGATATCCGCATAGCATCAAATGGAACACTAGTAGGCAGTAACAGTGCCACACTCACGGTACGAAGTGATTGGCAGAATGATGGCACATTCACACATAGTAGTGGTACGGTACGCTTCACCGGATCTACTACAAGTGCTATTGCGGCTGGAAACTCAAGTTTCGGTACGGTTGAAATAGACGGAACAGGAGCATTTACCGTAACTGAACACGCAACTGCAACCGTAGCTTGGAGTCTCATTAGTCACGACCTCTTTACGGTTGCTAGTGGGCAGTCGCTCGCTGTTGGTGGTGCTTTCCTTAACAATATTGCTGGTACTGATACTACCTGGACAGGTTCAAATCTTGTCCTCTTTGGTGTTGGTACGTACGATATCAACGATTCCGCCACCTCTGATACCTATGAGACACTTACCGTTGCTAGTGGAACACATGCACGTATGTGGAATTCGACCGCTACAAGTTACAGTGTCCTTACTGGTGGTTCCGTGTACTCGCAAGACCATGCGTCAGTTGACGGTGATCTCTATATCTACGGCCAGCTTGTGAGTACAACTGGTGATGATCATTGGAGTTACGCAACTGACTTCGATGGAACAGACCTAACGGGTAGCGAGCGTATCGCTAACGTCTATTTTGCGAGTGGGGCAAGTGCAACATATACTGGTGGAACACTTACCGTAATCGGTACATCAACAGCGAGTACTACGGTGCAGAACCAGGGAAGTGGCACGTACGGACTGACGATAGGCGGCACTGCTACAACTGACTGGAGTAATGTGATTATTCGCGATATTAACGGTACTGGTATTAACTTTACAGGTACCCCGACAGTTACTGATTTCTCATACACAGACCACTTAGTTGAGATTAATAGCGGTTCAGCGGTGACGGTTGCAGGAACTGTTATTGATACTAATCCAGCTAAGAACTTCACCACCAATGTCTTTGCAGAAAGTGGCGGTGTGACTACACCAAAGAACGTAACCGCTACTGGGTCGTCAGTAAGTTCGTGGCGCTTTACAAACCATAGTGGAAATATTGCCGGTGAAGCCTTCGATGATGATCCGACTGGTGACCCAGGTTATCTTGTTTGGGATGACTCTGCGGCTCTCATTACAGTAGCTGGTACTGTATATAGTGATGAAGGCGTGACGGTTTCGACAGTGTGTGATGGTCTGACCAACAATGTTCGTTTGGTTGTTGCTGGGCTTACAACGTACGATACAACATGTAACGCCACAACCGGTGAGTACAGTATTGCCGGTGTTGCCTTTAGTCCACTTGATACACTCACTCTCTATATCAATGGCGAGACTGAACAAGCGGCAAACGTCAGTGTGGCACCAATCTCGTCAATCGGTAACATGCACCTCTATGAGAGTCGTGTCATTGTGCGTCACGAAAACAGTGATCCACTAACGATTGCTAACATGGCGGTTTGGGATAGTAGTGATGACGCTGATATACCATTTACAGCTGTTGATGCCGGAAGCGATACATTGTCACTCCCAGCTAATTACAAACTACTAGTCTGGACCGGTAAGACTTTTGCTCCAACAGGGTCAGTAACAGTAACTGGTGGCGGTGGCGGTGCTGCTTATGACGGTACGCTAGAAGTACAAACAAACGGTACCTTTAGAGCGGCAGGTACGGAAACACATACTATTGGTGGTAGCGTCATCTTAAATACGGGAGCTGTGTATACTGCAGCAAGTTCGACACTAACTCTAACGACTACTGGAGCAGCTCGGACCGTAGATGTTAACGCTAGTACACTTCACAATCTTTCTGTAACTGGTAGCGGTAGCTGGACTGTGTCTGACTCAACTCTCACTCTTACAGGCTCCTACACACAGTCAGCTGGTACGATGACATTCCCAACTGGCACAACCACGGTAGCGTCTGCTCTCAATATTACCGGCGGCTCTATAGTTGCTAATACAACACCGATTCTCCTCACCGCTTCAGGGGCAGGAACAGCTGTTCGATTTAATAACAGTACAATCGGGAACCTTACCTTTAATGGATCGGGAAGCTGGAGTATGAATGATACAAACGCTACGACGACAGGTTCTGTAACAATTAGTCGAGGTACCGTTACACTCCCAAGTGGTAGTTTGGCGGTTGGACGAGACTTTAGAAATGTTGGTGGTGCAGTTACGCACAATACCTCTGACATTATTATGACAGCTACTTCTACAGCGACACTCTTGGCCAGTTCTTCAACCCTCTATGGTGTACGGTTTGCAGGCGGTGCTGCCGTTACTCTTGATGATGTTAGTCTGACACTAGCCGATTCATTTGTTATTGCGAGTGGTTCTGTCGCTATCGGTACTGGAACTCTCTCCGTGGCGGGTTCATTCACTGCTACTGGTGGTACGTTCACGCACTCCTCCGGTACAGTACTTCTTAATGCAGGTGGCGCAGGTCGAACTGTCGACCCAGGTACAAGTTCATTCTATAACCTTCAAGTCGGTGCACCAGCTGGTAGCTACACATTCTCTAGCGCAACTACTACAAACAACTTCACTATTGCAAGTGTTACCGGTCTTACCGTGAACTCAGGAGCAACGATTCGTGTGTATGGAGTGTTCCTTAATAGCGTTGGTGGCGCTGCCACAACTTGGACCGGATCAACGTTGAGTTTACTTAGTCAGTCAGCCTACAGTATCAACACACGATCAAACTCAGGTGATGTGTATGGCACGCTCGCGCTCGGACCTAATGCGGACGTTAGAATGTGGTATAGCAGTGCTGCAACAACTACGGTTGATACTAGTAGTTCTCTCTACTCACAAGACCACGCTAACGTAAACGGCGATCTCTACATTTATGGTGACCTCACAATTGCGACAACGACCGAATATTGGTCGTATGCGACAGACTTTGACGGCACAAGTCTTAGTGGAGTTGAGCGTGCGGTCAATGTGTACCTGGCACCTAACGCAACAACGACAGTCACATCTGGAACGCTCAATATCGTAGGAACTTCGGCGAACCCAACTGATGTCACAAATCAAAACTTGAGTAATACTCACAGTATTCAAGTTGTAGGGGGTACTCTTAATGCACAATGGTACACCATGGCAAGACTCGACGCTTCAGGTCTCCAGCTTTCAGGTCTTTCAACGATTACCAATCTTGCAAATGGTTCATATACACTGGCTGTTAGTGGAGGTTCATTGATTACACTTTCATCGACCACTCTTAATGCCAATCCATCAAAGATCTTCGATGTTGTTGGTTTTGCAACCACAACTGCAATTACCGGTACTAACATTAACTTGGTGGGTGAAACCGCAAACGCCTGGCGCTTTACCAACAACTACGGAAACATCGGAGGTGAGAGTTATGACGTAGATGGTATTGATGCGTGTGGGTCAATTCGCTTTGATGATAGTGCCTGTCTTCTTACGGAACAGACTCATGTTCGATGGCGAAATGACGATGGTGGTGAAGGTGCGCCAGCTAGTGAGTGGTTTGATACAGACTGGACGTATCGATCAAGAGTGAGAATTCTTAATAATGACAATCAAGCATATGCCAGTACTGCAGTAAAAATAGCTGTTACCTATGATAGTGGTATGCAGTCAGACTTCGCTGACCTCCGCTTTACGTCTGATGATGGTGTTACTCCAGTACCATTCTGGGTCGAAAAGTATACGGCCAGTACAGATGCGCAAGTTTGGGTACGGGTACCGACTCTCCCAGCTAGTGATCATGCCACGGTCTTTATGTATTACGGTAACGGCACTGCTTCTTCAACAAGTAACGGTACAACAACATTCGATGCGTTTGATGATTATGAAGACAATTCGCTATCAGAATACAGTGGAGATACATCACTCTTTACTCCTGTGACGTCACCAGTCTTCGGCGGTACCTACGCTCTTGGACCCAATCCAACAAGCGGTCGAACTACTGACGGTATCTTCCGGTTTGACGACACGGTAGCTCAGGGTCAGATTATTCGGTATATGCAGTATGTTAACTCTGGTGTAACGGGTAACAATGATGAGCCATGTACGCTCTTTGGTGTCCAGTCACCAGGCACAACAAACCAGAACTATGCCGTATGTCTTGAACGTTTCGGTGTGGACCGACTCTCTCTTGCTGAGAATGTTCAGAACAATGACACCTCAGGTACGGTGTTGGCATCGACGTCTGTCACCTACAGTACCGGCTGGTATGAAGTCGAAATCGATTGGCGCACAACAAACCAGATTGTAGTTTCTCTCTACACGAGCGGCGGCACCTTCGTTGCATCTACATCCGCCACAGATAGTTCATACACCAGTGGAGGGTATGGATATGCATACTGGTACCAGAATGGGGCGTGGGATAGCTTTACTGCACGAGCCCGTGTAGCAACGAGACCGACTGTCTACTTTGGAGCTGAGCAAACAGATGGCGGTGCTACGTGGTTATCGTCACTAGATGCATTCGGTTCGGCGATTCCTAACACAGTGGTTCGCTTACGATTGGCGATTGAGAACTCCGGCTTGGATATTACTGGTCAGCTCTTCCGTCTCGAATATGCTGCTAAGGCGTCGGCTCCGACTTGTGAATCTGTGGCTGCTGTGGACTATGCAGTGGTACCAAATCAAGCCTCGTGTGGTTCGTCCCCAGTGTGTATGGCAACTTCAAGCCACGTTTCAAATGGTGCGGTTACTACTGACTTGCTCTTTGGAACAAACGGCACCTTCAGTGCTGGAGAGATTGTGACTAGTCCAAATAACGAAACGAGCGCTCTTGATGTAGATCAAAACTTCTACACAGAGTTGGAATATACAGTGGTACCTACAAGCAATGCCAGTGACTCGTATTGTTTCCGAGTTACGAACGCTGGTACTGACCTAGACTTCTACGGCACAGTAGCCGAACTTGGACTTCAATTTGATCCAACTATGAGCGCAGTGACACTCAACGATGGTATAGATATCAGTCTCACTCCGGGTACTACAACAGTGGTCGTCGCCTCCACAAGCGTGACAGACTTTAACGGTACCGGAGACTTGGCTCATGCCACGGCCACTATCTATCGTAGTGGAGCAGGAGCCGGTTGTACTTCCGATGATAATAACTGTTACATACTCAGTACTGAGAATAATCAATGTAATTTCGTTAATTGTTCGGGCGATTCATGTACACTCAGTTGTGAGGCTGATATTTACTTCCACGCTGATCCAACTGACGCCAGTACGTATGAAGGTGAGGAGTGGTTAGCATATGTTGAAGTTGAAGATGCGTCAGGCGGTTACGACTTTGGGTCTGCTCCGGGAGTAGAGCTCATTACACTCCGGGCTCTCCAGGTTGATTCACTCATTAACTATGGAAGTTTGGAACCAGATTCTGATACTGAGTCATACAACGCATCAACCACTGTTACTAACCTCGGTAATGCACCAATCAATGTTGATGTGGAAGCTACAGACCTTACCGACGGAGGTACATCAATTATTCCAGCCGAACAACAGAAGATGGCAACCTCTACCTTCACATATTCAGCGTGTGTAACGTGTTACCAGCTATCATCAACGACACCGGTAACATTGGGTATCAACTTGAGTAAACCAAGCACAATAGCGCCACCAGTTGAAGGAGAAGTGTATTGGGGAATTGCAGTGCCATTTGGTATCAATAGTGCTCCACACAGCGGACAGAATATATTCACCGCTATTGGTACACCGTAGTGGTATGATTAGGTTGCATCACGTATGTTTTTGAGAGTTTGTATCATCGTTATCGGGATTGTGAGTACACTTGGTCTCCTGTGGGAGACTCGTGTTGAGGCACAGTCTTCAGATACTGTTTCGCCTGAGATAAGCAATGTTGAAATTGGTGAGATTACCGATGGGAGTGTCACTATTACGTGGGAGACTGATGAAGAAGCAGATTCGCTTGTTAATTACGGCTTGCAACCTGACCTAGGTATTGTTCGTGTTCCAGTGCCAGACAAACTATCTCATTCCATAACCCTTGATAACCTCGAGCCAGGCAGAACGTACTACTTCCGAGTTATTTCAGCTGATGAAAATGGTAACCAAGGTATTTCAGCCGACTACAAAGTACAACTTAACGACGCACCGCAGTCAGGTGAGGGAGAGGGGAGTGGGGAAGCTGACTCAGACTCACCGACAGTAACCGTCTCTACTCCAACCGTACAAGAGATTGTTGAAGAAATTAATCAGATTCAAGATCCGAAGAAGTTGCAGGAAATTGTTAATGAGGTGGTTAAGTCAATTCAGGGTATAACAGAAGACCTGACGATTGTTGGACCACCAACAGTTATTCCTGAGACAACCACAGCTCTCGTTAAGTGGACAACTGACCGTGAATCATCATCAGAAGTACGCTTCTCGCCCTCAACGGGATTTGACGGCACTAACTATGCGTACTCACAGTCATCCACAGATGGTATGACTACAGATCATGAGATTAAGCTTATCGGTCTAGATCCGTTTACTGAATACAGCTTTAAGGTTATTTCAACCGATACGTACAATATTACCGGAGAAAGTCGTAACTATACCTTCAA
>JACCDR010351171.1_pt1 | contig 33206 bp, 29 predicted proteins | sample 7446431 | NCBI WGS metagenome assembly JACCDR01 (sample SAMN15323443, study PRJNA562643) | freshwater metagenome | isolation source: river surface water | place: USA:Blue River Watershed | collected 2017-08-17
ATAATTGAAATGTTGAAAAATAGTTAAATGAGTAAAATGTAAGTAAATTCTTTGCGTTGCTAATTGGGTTGTATTATTGTTTTTATATCATTTTCATCAATTATCGGTGTAGCACCTTGTTGGGTGGCAACGAATGCTCCGACGGCACAGGCGTAGCTCAGGCAATCATCTGGAGAAGAAGCGTAAAGCCATTTTTTTAGAAAAGATGCCAAAAAAGAATCGCCGCTACCTATGGTATCTTTTACCGATACTTGGTAGCCTTTGTGTTCGTAAAGGCTGTTATTTTCGCCTATAAAAAAAGCCCCATCTCCTCCACGAGTTACCACAATCGCTTTGAGCTTAAAGCGTGTTTTTAAATAGCGTGCATTCAATTCATCTCCTTCCTGTTGGTTGAACCACGAACAAATAAGGGCTAACTCTTCTTCGTTGACTTTCACGAAATCGGCCATTTCTAATAAGTCTGTGATTAATGTTTGAGAAAAAAAGGGCGTTCTTAAATTCACATCCAAGACTCTCAAAGAAGCCAATGCTGCCAATGCAAATAAGGCATTTTTTGATTTTTCATTTCTGCAAGCCAAACTTCCAAAAACAAAAGCATCTGCGTTTTTCACCAATTGCTTAGTTGTTTCATCGGCTTCGATGGCATCCCAAGCAGCAGGTGACTCAATCGTGTAGGAAGGGCTACCTTTTTCAGATAAACTTACTTGGACGACCCCTGTTTGGTAAAAACGGTCACGTTGAAGAGCCGAAATATCAATTCCTCTGTCCACCAAAAAAGATTGTAAGCCATCTCCAAGTGTATCTGTTCCAACTCTACTAATCATCGAAACACTGAGTCCTAATTGCTTTGCATGAACGGCTACGTTCATGGGTGCTCCGCCTTCAATTTTACCAGTAGGAAGCAAGTCCCAAAGCGTTTCACCAAAACATACTATATTCTTCATCATTAGATTTGCTTTATCATTCAATTTCAAACTTGTATCTTTTAAAGATTTTTTATAAATTTTACCTTTAAACAATGCAAACTTACAGCTACATCCGAAATTGAACTTTTAGATTTGTACAATTAATTGTAGGAATTGTTCCAATTAAAAAAAATAGCAGAATAGTACAATTGAGTGCTTATTTTAGACTTTTTGAAGGGATGTATTGTTGATTTTGTATCAACAATTACAAAATCGTATCATATCATAATACAGGAGAATGATTCTAAAAACGATTTTGACAATACTTGTAGATAAAATAGAAAATGGAGAAATTATTTTTGAAAGAAATAATGGTAATCAATTTTGCATAAAAGGGTTTTTAAGACACTATCTCTTATTTTGTGTAATTTTTGAAACTACAATTAAGTAAGCTTGTAATCGCTGCTTAACAACGACCTTTAAGCGGAAAGCATAAAACTTAAAAAAGATATTTTATCTAAAAAATTTTACTACTTTATAATAAATATCTTTATTTAAAATTAAAATATTTTTAATTATCTATTTTTAAAACAAAATATAGATAAGTTGCTTTATTCAATAGTTCCCTTTCTACCTTTGCAATATCCATTTAGTACACATCAATCGGAATAATAGTATCAAAGCCCACTTTGATTGAAAAAGGAATCGTGTGCAACTCACGAACAGACGTGCTACTGTGAATAACAGTTCTAAAGAACGAGTCGTAAACAATACATCCATTGTTCTGCTACAGAATGAGAAGGAGTTTGACGATGTTATGAGTCAGGAGACTTGCTATTATTCTCAATGCCAAAACCTTCACGCATAAGGTTAGTGGCACGCATTGATTTCTCCGTTATTGTATTGACATTCATAGGCTTAGATATTTTTCTTGGTCATGCGATAGCCTTGGCATTCGATAACGGGCTGTGCTGTAATGGTTGATAATTTCATTTAAACATTCAACCAACATGCTTACACACAACCTTGGCTACCCTAGAATTGGGAGCAAAAGAGAACTCAAAAAAGCCTGCGAACAATTTTGGGCAGGTGCAATTACGCAAGAAACACTTCTACAAACAGGCTTGCAACTCCGTAAGCGGCATTGGCAAGAACAAGCCGCCGCAGGCATTGATTTCATTCCGAGCAATGATTTTTCTTTTTACGACCACGTATTAGATACTTCCTTGCTGTTTGGGGTAATTCCACAGCGTTATCACGCCTTGATTGATGGAAAATCGAACAAAGAGTTGGCTATTTATTTTGCAATGGCAAGAGGTTTTCAGCAAGATGGCTTAGATATTGTTGCCTGCGAAATGACCAAATGGTTTGATACCAATTACCATTATCTTGTGCCAGAATTTACCAAAAATCAAGTTTTTTATCGCTACAGTCATAAGCCAATCCATGAATTTGAGGAAGCCAAACAAATAGGCTTGCAAACCAAACCTGTTTTGCTTGGCCCTGTTTCGTATTTGTTGTTAGGAAAAGAAAAAGAAGCAGGCTTTCATCGTATCGACCTGATTCACAAACTTTTGCCTGTTTATATCGACCTTTTGCAAGAATTAGAAAGCCGAGGTGCAACCTGTATTCAGCTTGATGAGCCTTTTTTGGTGATGGATTTAAGCGAAAAAGAACGCTTGATACTGCTCGAAACGTATCAAAAAATCCGACAGGCTTGTCCTTCGCTCACGATTCTTTTGGCTACATACTTTGAATGTTCTGGCGAAAACCTTCCCACAACCTCACAATTACCAGTAGATATTCTTCACCTCGACTTGGTACGTTGCCCTTCGCAATTGGGCGATATTTTAGCAATTGATACTTTTGTGCAATCTGATAAAAAACTTTCGTTAGGTATTGTTGACGGACGTAATATATGGAAAAATGACTTTGCGGATAGCCTTGTACGCATCCAACAAGCCTGCGAGCAACTTGGCTCTGACAGGGTTTGGTTAGCTCCTTCTTGTTCGCTTTTACATGCACCTTATGACCTCGACGTTGAACAAGATGAAAAAACATTGCCGAAAGCTATTAAAAATTGGATGGCATTTGCCAAACAAAAATTAGCCGAACTAACCACCCTCAAACACCTATCAAATCCAGCAACCCAGGCGGCGTATCAAGATGTGTTGTTTGCAAACCAACAAGCTATGCAAGCCAAAAAGGTATCTGATTTGATTCATAAAGCTACCGTAAAAGCTAAACTTGCCACCATAGATACCCAACAGATAAGCCGCAACGCTCCTTTTGCGACAAGACAATGGATACAAAAAGAGCTTTTACAATTGCCCTTGTTTCCTACCACCACCATCGGGTCTTTCCCTCAAACGGCTGACCTACGGCTTTTGCGTGCCAACTATAAAAAAGGGCTTTTAAGTACTGAAGCATACGAACAAGCACTTGAAAACTACATCAGTCAAGCGATTACTTGGCAAGAAAACATAGGACTAGACGTGTTGGTTCATGGCGAATTTGAGCGTAACGATATGGTAGAATACTTTGGTGAATTGCTGGAAGGCTACGCTTTTAGCCAACACGGATGGGTACAAAGCTATGGCAGTCGTTGTGTGAAACCACCCATTATTTACGGCGACATCGAACGCAAAGCAAACATGACCGTTCGTTGGACGCAATTTGCCCAAGCACAAACCTCAAAGGTAGTCAAAGGAATGCTCACAGGGCCTATCACCATGCTTCAATGGTCGTTTGTCCGAAACGACCAAGCACGCAAGCAAACGGCATTTCAATTGGCATTAGCCATCAGAGAAGAAGTATTGGCTTTAGAACAAGCAGGCATTCGCATCATTCAAATTGATGAACCCGCCATCAGAGAAGGGCTACCTTTGCGACAGGCAAACAAGGCTTATTATCTCGACTGGGCCGTGAATGCCTTCAAGCTTTGTGCTTCGGGCGTAAGCAATACCACTCAAATTCATACCCATGCTTGCTATGCCGAATTTAATGACATCATTGCCTCTATTGCCGCCCTAGATGCCGACGTGATTACGATAGAAACCTCTCGCTCGCAAATGGAATTGCTCGAAGCATTTGCCGACTTTGCTTATCCTAACGAAATAGGACCAGGAGTGTACGACATTCATTCGCCGAGAGTGCCAACCGTAGAAGAAATCACGGCATTACTTAGCAAAGCACTCCAGCATATTCCGATACAAAACTTATGGGTTAATCCTGATTGTGGGCTTAAAACAAGGCATTGGGAAGAAACAGAAAAAGCGTTACGCAACATGGTGACAGCCTCCGCCCAACTGCGAGCTTTGTATAGCGTTGAGCAATCGCTTAGGGTTATCTAAATATTTATATCATTACCAAAGCAAGTAAGTGCTTAGACAAATTTATTCATGGCATGACTCAAATCATAAATTACTGATAATGAGTAAATTATTTCCAGTCATGCCATGAATATCATGCTCACTAATTTCATATTGCTACATAGAAGTTACTTTGGTAATGATATAAATTAGCATTGATGCGTCGCCACTACAATTTTATAATACAGCATTGGTACTTAAATACCCCATTTTTCGCTCGTAATAGCGTACAATTTTATCAAGCAATACATCGCCTCCGCCATAAAAAAAGACGGCACCCATAGGCGGATTAGCCGTAGGAATGCCTCCTAACGTGATTGGATACCAAGCCCAACAACCCAACGAAGCCCCTATCAACTCGGTCATTATCACAGCCATTGCAATAAAAAAGTAAAGGTTTTGCCATTTTTTACGCAACAATAATCCAAAGAAAGCTATCCCAAAAACCAAGGAGAATACATCATTTCGGTATTGCCATACGCCCATAAAAATAAGGATAAACAACACAATAAAGATGGCACGATGCAGGTGCTCGTTTCGTTCTGCCCATTGGGTATGAGCAAAAATATATCCTGTAGCATATACAATAGCATGACCAAAAGGCACATAAAAAGGCACATAAGGGGTACGATAATCGTACATACTAAGCCCTGTACAGAAAATAAGTTCACCCAGATATGACAGAGGTACCATCACAAACATCCGTTTTCTTAGCCGCCCGTCGGCTGCCGCAAACATCAATCCTACATATATAAGGGTTATGAGGTCTGTAATATATCTTCCATCAAAATACTGTAGTGCAAATGCAGGCGAATCTACCCACAACAACAACAGCATAAAAACAGGAACCATACAAGCATATTTACTAAGCAGTTGAGCGTTTGGCTCTTGGTTGTTAAAAATGGGATGCGATAAGATTTTTAGCATAAAGATATGAGCATGATAAGTATGAATGCTGAGTGCGAATTTCTGAGTATAAAATTCAGAATATCAAAACAATTATAGCATTTTTAAATATAAAATAATTTTGCACGATTACTTAATTCTTTTGAAATAAACTTGCACGAGGCTATATCTACTGTGCAAGCTTATCGTTATTTTTCCTGCAACATCGCTACCAATTTGGTCACTTCTACCGCTTCTTTTACTTCATGTACCCGCAAAATATGTGCCCCGTTGAGCAAGGCTACGGTATTGAGTGCCGTTGTGCCGTTGAGTGCCTCAGAAGGATGAATCGACAAGCCACGCCAAATCATTGATTTGCGAGATACGCCCACCAGCATGGGCAAACCCAATACTTCAAAATCGGCTAAATGGTTGAGTAATTCATAATTTTGTGCCATCGTTTTGGCAAAACCAAAACCCAAATCTATGATAATATCACGCTGCTGATATGCCCTCAGTTGAGCCACTTTTTGCTGTAAGTCATCTAAAATATCCATACGCAAATCGTTGTATTGCGTCATTTGCTGCATGGTTTCGGGCGTACCTCGGCTGTGCATCAATACATAAGGCACATCTTTGAGCTTTGCCACTGTTTCAAACATTTGGTCGTCTAAAATGCCGCCAGATACGTCATTAATCAACGATGCTCCTGCTTCTACCGAAGCTTGGGCAACAGTTGCCCTAAAGGTATCTATCGAAACTAGGGCTTCTGGAAAGCGTGCCATGATGGCTTCTACGGCTGGAACAACACGCCTCAACTCTTCGGCTTCGTCCACAGGATTGGCCCCGGGGCGTGTTGAATGACCACCTAAATCAAGAAAAGTAGCCCCTTCGGTGAGCATTTTTTCGGTCTGACGCAAGATTTCGTCTAGGGTAAAAAAACGACTTCTTTCAAAAAAAGAGTCTGGTGTGATATTGATAATACCCATGATTTTGGGGCTACTCAAGTCAACCAAACGACCTTTACAATTAATACTATATTTCATCTGATTATCATGTTCTGTTATTTTTAAAGGTATCAGATGGAACGCCAATCATACCTTTGTGTGTCAAACTTTTGGGCATAGGCGTTTCATTCTAACACATCTTTTTTGCAAAATAACGCAAAAACATAAAAAAAATGACATTTTATTTGTGAATCAAAAAAACTATATTTATTTTAACACTACATTATTTTTCTTAAAATATAACCACATTATTTTTTAATTCCACTCAAAAATCCTCTGTTATTTACTCCGTTAAATTGATAATATCAAAACCTTTTTGAATACGTTGTTGCCAGTTTATTGTTTTCCAATAAGCTCAGAAGTAGTATGTCTTAACCTGTAAAATTTAAACTTTTATACATATTTAACACACTGACAAAGAATACATTAACCTTTTTATCAAATGATAACCCCTAACTACCATTATCCTCATACTTTTATGCCTGAAATATATGTTGTTAATCATGTACCAGCATTACTGGCTTATTGGGACAAAGACTTGATTTGTCGATACGCCAACCAAGCCTACCAACAATGGTTTGGTAAAACGCCCGAAGAAATGATGAACAACCTAACGATTAAGGCATTTTTAGGCCCTTTGTACGAAAGGAATAAGCCTTATATACAAGCTGCATTGACGGGAGAAGCCCAGACCTTCGAGATAATGATTCCTTTGCCTTCGGGGAAAGTACGCTATGCTTTGGTGAATTACACGCCTCATATCGTGGATGGTATCGTAGAAGGTTTTGCCGTACACGCTTCCGATGTGAGTTCAATTAAGGCTTTAGAATTAGAGCTTGTCAACTCTATCGACAGCGTAAAGAATCAGAATAATCGCCTGCTCAATTTTTCTAATATTGTATCGCATAACCTCAAATCGTATGCAGGAAACTTGCAGGCAATCCTCGACTTGTACGAACTTGCCGATACGGAGGAAGAAAAGACCAATATGTTTGGAATGCTCAAAAGCATTTCTAAGCAGTTTAGCAATACGATTCATCAGTTGAATGAAATTTCAAAATCACAAAATCTAGCCAAATTAAAGCCAGAATCTATTCATTTACAAAGTTTTACAGCAAATGTACTCAATACCTTACAAGTACAAATAGAAACCAATCACGCTACGATTGAAAACCGTATTCCCGATACTATATGGCTCACCGCCAATCCTGTGTACATAGAAAGCATTCTGTTAAACCTCATTACCAACGCCATCAAATACCGAAAACCCGACCTCAACCCCGTTGTTCAACTCGAAGCTACCGACGATTATAACAACATTGTGTTGGTTGTCAAAGACAACGGCATCGGGATTGATTTGGCTGTACACGGCAAAAACCTTTTTGGCATGTACAAAACCTTTCATGGCAATAGCGATGCCCAAGGCATTGGCTTATTTTTGGTAAAAAACCAAATAGAGTCGATGGGCGGCAACATAGCCGTAACAAGTGCCGTCAACGAAGGCACAGTTTTTACGATTCATTTCAAAAAAGCCTATACGCTTTTGTAAAAATTTGCAACACATCAACCCGACAATAGGACTTTACAGAGAAAACGCAACAAATAAATCTACTTTTCTATCGCTTCAAAAGCTGAAAATGGATACTTTTGTGATTTGAAATTTCTCAGTAAAGCCCTTTTGTTATGACTCAAACAGAAATCGAATACCGCCGTGTGATTGATTTATGCAAAGATTTGTTTTTAAAGAAAAACAAAGATTACGGTTCTTCTTGGCGTATTCTTCGCTTGCCAAGCCTCACCGACCAAATTTTTATCAAAGCACAACGCATTCGGTCTATTCAAGAAAAAGGTGTACAAAAAATCAACGATGGCATTGATGGCGAATTTATTGGCATTGTTAATTATTGTATTATTGCCATGATTCAACTATGTTTGGGGAAATCTTCACAAATGGAGTTTGAAGAACAAGAATTGAGCCAACTTTACGACGAACAAGTAAGTAAAACCCTTGCCTTATTGCTCAACAAAAACCATGATTATGGCGAAGCTTGGCGTGATATGCGTGTAAGCTCGATGACTGACCTCATTTTGATGAAAATTTACAGAACCAAACAAATTGAGGATAACCAAGGACAAACACTTGTTTCGGAAGGCGTAGAAGCCAACTACCAAGATATGCTCAACTATGCCGTATTTTGTTTGATTTTGATGGGAAAGGCTTCGGTATAAATTTTGTGTTCAATCATTTTCTAACCCAATTAAACCCTCTAGCATGAAATTCTTTGCCCATTTTTCTCGCATTTTTGTTGGTGTTATCTTCATATTTTCGGGACTCATCAAGCTCAACGACCCCGTTGGCACAGAAATCAAATTAGAAGAATATTTCGACGTATTTGCTACCGATTTCCCTTGGATGGCAGGCTTTTGGCATTTTTGGACACCTTTTTCGCTGTATGTTTCGATTTTTTTATGCACACTCGAATTAGTACTTGGTGTTTGTTTGTTGGTACAATACAAGCTCAAAAACGCCTCGTGGGTATTGCTCGCTACGGTTATTTTCTTCGGTTTTCTTACCTTCTATTCGGCATATTTCAACAAAGTAACCGACTGTGGATGTTTCGGCGAAGCCATCAAACTCAAACCTTGGACTTCCTTCGGAAAAGACATGGTATTGCTGTTTTTTATTCTGATTATCCTTTGGCAAAGACAAATTTTTGCCGATAAAAAAACAGGCGTTTGGGTCGCATCGTCCTTGGTTTTTTGTTTGGCTCTGAGTGTTTATGTTGTTCGCTATTTACCTGTTTACGACGTACTTCCCTACGCCGTTGGCGAAAATATTCCACAAAATATGAAGCCTGGCGAAGCACCTGTTTTTCAATATATCATGGAAAAAGGCGGTCAGCAACAAACCTTCGATACGTATCCGACCGATACTACTTGGAAATTCAAACAAATGATACAGCTCAACGAAGATGCCGCCAAAGCCCGCATCACCGACTACACGCTGTATCGTACTGGCGACACCACCGACTATAAAGCCTTGAGTTTCACAGGAAAAAGATTGATGATAGTGAGTCCTTTTATCGAAAAAGCCCAAACTAGCCATATCGACGAACTCAAAAGTCTCATTCAAAGCCTGCAAGGAAGCAATATCAGCGTATGGCTGGTGAGCGCTTCTACCGACCAAGCTGTTGATGCTTTTGTCAAAAAACACCAATTGGGTATTATTAGCCTCGGAGCAGACATCAAAGTACTCAAAACCATCGCCAGAGCCAATCCAGTATTGTGGTATTTGGAAGATGGTATTGTCAAGGGTAAATGGTCACATAATGCACTTCCCAAAGCCGAAGAATTACGATAAGGCTTGTAGTTATTCTGCTTTTGTGCAGCAATAGCCTCAAATTTTACTTTTATGAAACGTCTATGCCAAAAACTTTGACACACAGAGGTATGAATTAGGCGTTCCATCTGATACCGTTAAAAAAATAACTGAACATTATCATCAGATGAAAAATATTTATTTAGTAGGAATGCCTTCTTCGGGCAAAAGTACTTTAGGCCGACAGTTGGCCAAAAACCTTGGCTATCAATTTGTTGACATGGATGAATTGATAGAAAAACAAGAACAAAAAAGCATTCCTTTGATTTTTAAAGAACATGGCGAAGCTTATTTCAGAACGGTGGAAAGTGCCATGCTGAAACAATTTGAAGCCAACAAAAGTTTGGTGATTGCCACTGGTGGAGGCGTGCCGTGTTTTTTCGATAATATGGCTTTTATCAAACAAGCAGGGGCGAGTATTTTCTTGAATGTACCGCCCGAAGAATTAGCCAAACGCATCAAATTTTCGGATGCCAACAACCGCCCTTTAATCAATAAAGGCCACAGTAACGAGGCGTTATTGGCCGACCTCAAAGCGAGATACGAAGCCCGATTGCCTTATTATACCCAAGCAGATGTACAAATAGACGGCACAATCGACGTGCAACAATTACTGCGATTGCTACCAAATTTATAAGATGATTGATTGCGGATTTTGGACGGGTAAAATACCTTTTGAGTCCTGTTTTACAAGAAAAGAAGGGCTTTTTTTCTGTTTCCAACATCCGCAATCCAATCAATAGCCTCCCATAAATTTCCGTAAAACCCATTCGGCGGTGAGTAATGCCAACACTAAAAAGGCAATCCAACGCAAATTGATTATTTCTTGTAACGATTCTTCGGCTTCTATTTTCTCGGCAACGGCATGATTTTCGATGATTGCCGTGAGTTTTTCTATTTGTTTATCCAATACAAAAGAGCCGCCTGTATGTCCTGATAATTGGCGTAATACGTCAAAGTCGGCGGTGGTTTGCATCAGTTCTTGCTGTTGGTCTTTGACAACAAACTGTCCTTCGCATACTTCTTTTGCCCCAAGCAAGGTTGCCGATGCTTTAAAGCGATACAAGCCTGCTGGTAAAGCACTTAGCTCGAAACGGGTGTTTTCGGCAGTGGTGCTGTAGGTGTATTTTCGTTCGAGTCCCTTTTCGTCGGTAAGCGATAATTGAATGGGGATATTGTACAGTTTTTCGTAAATACTATTATATAATTCGTTTTCAAAAACTACTTTATCGCCCAATACAAACGCTGCATTGGTCGGATACACCCGCAATTTGCGTTTATCTTCTTTGGCTGATAAAAATTGTATCGTTTTCGTAAAAATTTCGTCTATTACTTCATGTTGCTCTGTTTGTTGGTATTCGCCCAAATACCAACCCCAAAGTCCTTCGCCCAAAAAAGCCGCCGATTTAGGACTTTCTTGATTGAGTACCAACAAAGGATAATCTGTTATGGCATTACCAATTTTTTGGTACAACATCACCGAAGTATTAGGCAACAGCGTATAACGACCATAAGTGACATTGATAGGGGGCAATTGTTTGAGTAATTCTAGCTTTTTAGCATCAAGATTGACCAGTGAAAAGTTGGTATTAAGATATCCCGTGGCTTGGTTCAAATCTTCCGATTCGACAAGAACACTCACTGCTTTATTCAAGCTATTAAAAGCCGAGGTATTAGACTGACTGCCCAAAATATACAAACAAGGAATCTTTTTAGCCAATAACTCTTTATATATCGCTGTGTAATTATTGGATAGGTCGGGCAATTGATGCAGAATAAGGGCATCATAGTTTTTACCTCTAAAATCAAGATTGGGGTCTTCCGAAAGGATTTTTACCTCTACTTCTAAATTGGCTTGTTTGCTCAACATACTTCTGAGTGCCTTTATATCTGGATGCGGACTCAAAGCAAGCAGCAAAACCTTTTCTTTGCCATCAATTACCTCTACATACACTTCTTGTCGGTTGTTCTGTTTACTTTCTTCGCCTGCCAAAGGTATCGTTTCGATAGTCAGATGCTGTACACCTTTGTTCAAAGCGGTAGGTGTAAACGTAATAGTCTGTAAATCATCATTTTGTTTAAAAGAAATGCGTTGTTTATCCAATACTTTTTCACCTTGTTTGAGCAATACATCTGTTGTTTTTCCAGTAAATCCATACGCAGCAATATCAGCCTGCACAGGAAATTTATTACCTAAATAAGCAATTTTATTGGCATACACTGTTTTTACCCGAATGTCTTTGCTAGGAATGGTATCGCCAATACCAATGGTGTGAATCGCAAAAGTATAAGACTGATTGCTCGGATTCACGCCTTCGTTGATAATGCCATCAGAAAGCAATACAACATCTACCAAATTGCTTCCTTCGGAGGTATTTTGCACGTTGTTGAGCAAGGCAGACAAGTCGGTTTGTCGCTGATTAAACCGAATCGCCTGTTCGTTTGCCGGTGGCGTGTTATCAAAACTTACCCACGCTACCTCATAATCTTTCGCCACCAAGGTTTCTTTCAGCCGAGCCAAAGCCTGTAACGCTCCTTGCAAAGCTGTGCCTTTATGGGCTATCATCGAAGTCGAATTGTCAACAGCCAATACGACCGTTTTCTTTTGAACCGTTTGTTTAATTTGGCGGAGCAATAAAGGGAGAAAGAGCAGGGCAAGTATGGCAACCACCACAAAACGCAAGGCTGCCAAGCCAAGGTTGATTTGTTTCGACCAAGGTTGTTCGGTTTTTTTATACAAAAAATAGGCATAAATTCCTGCCAGTAGCAAACAAGGGAGAATCAACCAAGGAGATGTTTGGAAAAGAAAATCAATCTTCATAAAGCAAGGGATTTAGGGCGATACGGGCTACAGGTGTTTAGGTAAGCGATTGCGTGTAAGTACGCAATCGCTTGCAGATACAAACTAGGTCAATAAACCGCCATCTACTTGCAGTACTTGTCCTGTAATATAACGAGAAAGGTCTGATGCCAAGAAAATACAAGCATCTGCCACTTCTTCGGGCTGACCGCCACGCTTCAACGGAATAGATTTTGTCCATTCTTCGGTTGCAGCAGCGTTTAGTTCGCCCGTCATTTCTGTTTCGATAAAGCCTGGTGCAATCGCATTCGAGCGGATATTTCTTGAGCCTAATTCTAAAGCTACTGATTTTGTAAAGCCAATGATACCTGCTTTAGAGGCTGCGTAATTGGCTTGACCAGCATTGCCACGGAGCCCTACCACAGAAGTAAGGTTGATAATAGACCCTGCTTTAGCTTTCATCATAGGTTTGATAGCCGCTTTAGTCAGGTTGAATACCGATTTCAAATTTACTTGGATAACTGTATCCCATTGCTCTTCGCTCATACGCATCAACAAGCCATCTTTGGTAATACCTGCATTGTTAATCAATACATCTACTCTACCGAAATCTGCCAATACTTGCGTAATCAAATCTTCTGCTTGCTTGAAGTCGGAAGCATCTGAACGATACCCTTTTGCATTGATGCCCAATGCTTGTAATTCAGCTTCTAAGGCTTGTCCTTTTTCTACCGACGACAAATACGTAAATGCTACGTTTGCTCCTTCTTGTGCAAAACGCAAAGCGATAGCTCTACCGATACCTCTCGACGCTCCCGTTACTAATGCTACTTTATTTTGTAGTAAACCCATTGTATTGAATTGATTAATAAAAAAACCTTGTGGTGATTGGGCAATACTTCATGCCTCTTTATTCCAAATACCAAAAATAGTAGAAGCAAATAAGACCACAAAATATATTCGTAATTTCAAGAATATTGCTTTCTATTAAACGAAAAAACAAGCCTTACCGATAAGTAGAAATGAAGGTTTATATTCATTTTCGTATAGGAAGCTATTGAGCAAGACTATACAAATGTTTAGTTTATAGACAAAAAAGGTCGTTTAGCTTGTACCAAACGACCTTTTTTGTACTTATATCGACGTTTTTTATTCTTCCGTAATGGCCGCCGCCGATGACCTCGACAGTACCAAGACATCGCCTTCGCCTGGATAATCAGCCACGATGATGTCGCCTTCTGCCAAATCGCCTTTTAAGATTTCTTCGGCAACGGGGTCTTCAAGGTAGCGTTGAATAGCCCTGTTCAAAGGTCTTGCACCATATTGCTGGTCGTATCCTTTTTCTGCTAAAAAGTCTTTTGCCTTATCGGTAAGCGTTACGGCGTAGCCTAAAGCAGAAATACGGGTAAACAACTTTTTCAACATCAAATCAATGATTTGGTGAATATGCTCACGCTCAAGCGAGTTGAACACAATCACATCGTCGAGGCGGTTCAAGAACTCCGGTGAGAAAGATTTTCTCAAAGCATTCTGGATGGTACTTTTCACCGTTTCGTCAAGGCTATCACTTTTTGCTTTCGTAGCAAAACCAATGCCTGTACCAAAGTCTTTCAAGTCACGCACACCAATGTTTGATGTCATGATAATGATGGTATTTCTAAAATCGACTCTTCTACCCAAACCATCAGTCAAAATACCATCGTCTAGTACTTGAAGCAACAAGTTGAATACATCTGGGTGAGCCTTTTCGATTTCATCGAGCAATACCACTGCGTAAGGCTTACGACGGATTTTTTCGGTCAATTGTCCTCCTTCTTCATAACCTACATAGCCTGGAGGCGCTCCGATGAGGCGAGATACACTAAATTTCTCCATGTACTCACTCATGTCGATACGCACCAAAGCATCTTCTTTATCGAACAAATAATTAGCTAACACTTTGGCTAATTCTGTTTTACCAACACCTGTAGGGCCTAAGAAAATAAACGAACCGATTGGTTTTTTCGGGTCTTTCAAGCCTACACGAGTACGCTGAATAGCTTTAACCAATTTGATGATAGCCGTATCCTGTCCAATCACTTTGCCTTTCAGCTCATCGTTCATACTGAGTAGCTTTTGCCCTTCGGTAGCTGCCACACGGCTTACAGGAATACCAGTCATTTGAGCAATCACTTCTGCCACACTTTCTTCCGAAACAGTATAACGACGGCGTTTGGTATCTTCTTCCCAATCTCTTTTGGCACGTTCGAGTTGCTCCAACAAGCGTTTTTCACGGTCACGCAATTGAGCTGCTTCTTCGTATTTTTGAGATTTGACTACCGCATTTTTTTCCTTCTTGATATTTTCGATAGCCGCTTCTAATGCCACAATATCATCAGGAACAGTGATGTTGGAGATATGTACTCTAGCACCTACTTCATCTAATACGTCGATGGCTTTATCTGGCAAGAAACGGTCTGAAATGTAGCGTTCCGAAAGTTTCACCGCCTGCTCAATTGCCTCTGGCGTATAGTTTACGTGGTGGTGGTCTTCGTACTTATCTTTGATATTATTCAAAATTTCTATCGTTTCTTCGATAGTCGTAGCGTCAACCATCACCGTTTGGAAACGACGAGCCAAGGCACCATCTTTCTCAATATACTGGCGGTATTCGTCTAAGGTAGTTGCTCCGATAACTTGGATGTCGCCACGAGCCAAGGCTGGTTTGAACATATTTGAAGCATCCAAAGAACCCGACGCACCTCCAGCACCAACGATGGTATGCAATTCGTCGATAAACAAAATCACATCTGGCGATTTTTCGAGTTCGTTCATTACAGCCTTCATCCGTTCTTCAAACTGGCCACGGTATTTAGTACCAGCCACCAAAGAAGCCAAGTCGAGCGTTACTACTCGTTTGCCAAACAATACTCTTGATACTTTTTTCTGAACAATTCTCAAGGCCAAACCTTCGGCGATGGCTGTTTTACCAACCCCTGGCTCGCCAATCAAAATCGGGTTATTTTTCTTACGACGAGAAAGAATTTGAGCTACTCGTTCAATTTCTTTTTCACGCCCAACAATTGGGTCGAGTTTACCAGCCTCGGCAATTTTGGTCAAGTCACGCCCAAAATTGTCCAATACCGGTGTTTTCGACTTTTCAGCCCCTTTATTGGCTGTAGCTCCACCACCGATGTTGCTTGCTCCGCCACCAGAGAACGAACGAGCGTCGTCGTCGTTGTCGTCGGTATCAGAAGGCCCCGATTTGATGTTGTCTTGATTCGATTGGTATTCGACCATATCTTTGATGAGGTCGTAGGTAATCTGGAATTTTTCCAAGATTTGGCGGGCCAAATTATCTTCGTCTCTAAGAATAGCCATCAACAAATGCTCTGTACCAACCAAATTCGTTTTAAAGATACGAGCTTCGAGGTAAGTCACCCTTAAAACTTTCTCTGCCTGCCTAGACAAAGGGATGTCTTGTTTGTTTTTGATAGAAAAATTAGAACGAGCCACTCCTTGAGTTGCCTGTTCTATCGTAACACGTAGGTCGTCGAGAACTACTCCACATTTTTTGATAAGTTCGAGTGCAATTCCTTCACCTTCACGAATCATACCCAAAATGAGGTGTTCCGTGCCTATGTAATCATGCCCCAGCCTAATAGCCTCCTCACGGGCAAGAGAGATTACCTCTTTTACTCTGTTTGAAAATTTTGCCTCCATGCGAAAGAGTTTCTTTTTTTCTGGTTAATAGTTTAAAGCAAGCATACAACAAGACCTTCAAACTAGATTCATAACATTTTTTCTTTCAACTTTGTTCATTTTCTTACAGAACGCTCAAGTATTGAAAGGGCTTGATTTCCTTGGCAAAACAACAAGTCTATAATTGACAAATTTGGTACAAATTCATTGCCAAAATTTTGACGGTATGCCACTGGTTGATACACGTTATTGAATATAAAAGGTCGTTTGGGATGTATTTGCCCACGATAATCGTTTTCAACGACAGGTTGATATGCTTCTGTAAAAATAATTTTTTTTTCGACCCTTAAAAGTTTCAGACAAATTGTCAGCAATTCGGCATTAAACTCGTACAAAAGGTCTGTTTTTTTGTCATACACCGCACGGAAGTAATCAGCATAGTATTCAAAAAAAGGGGTTTTACCATAAGCCGAGCTAATTGCCCCCCAATGCCTTCTTCGCCAATCTTGGCTGTAATCTATCCGAAGGTCTTGTACTTTTATTTTGCTATTGCCTTTCACTACAGGAATCGACAATACATCAACTCGATTAGAAGCAAGAATATTGCAACGATTTCGATAACTTTGCTTTTCGTAATGTTCTTGCGTTTCGATAGTGATGCTATCGTGGGCCAACAAACAAGCGAAGTATTCTAAACTTGGTAAATAATGTAAATCAATAATCATTTACCTAAAATACAGTATTAACGCTATATTTTCAAATTTTTATTATTTTTTTGTGAGAAAATTCCTTTTTCTAAAGGTAAAATCAGGATTTAACCAAGGTGTACGACCCGTTAAATACCGATGTATCAATGCTTTTGGCATAAAATCACACCTGTAAAGTTTATTCAAGTTCATTAAAATCAACGCTAATGCTTTTTTTTAGATTTCTTTCTCGTTTGCCTTTTTGGGTTTTGTATCGCCTTGCCGATGTGCTGTATTTTATTACTTGCTATGTAGTAAAGTACCGAAAAAAGGTGATTCTGGAAAACCTCCGCAACGCTTTTCCCGAAAAATCGGAACAAGAAATTCACCAGCTTATGAAAGGTTTTTATCATAATTTATGTGATATTGTTGTAGAAACGCTCAAATTGCTGACGATTACCGACAAAGAGCTTCGTAAATTAATTGTGGTAAAAGGCATGGATACGCTCGACGAATACCACCGACAAGGCAGAGTCATTCTTGCCATGGCAAGTCACCTGAATTGCTGGGAGGCAATGGCGTTTGGGACTATCCAAACGGGCATTCCACTGGATGTAATTTACAAGCCTCTTTCCAACAAATTTTTCGACAAACTCATGTTTACGATTCGTTCTAGGCATGGCATTCAGCCCGTGCCCATGAAGCAGATTTTACGAGAAGTTATCAAGAAAAAACATATTCCTAGAATTGTAGGGGCTGTTGCCGACCAAGCTGCCGAATCGCCCGATACGGCGTATTGGACAAACTTTTTGCATCAAGAAACGGATTTTTTTATGGGTACAGAAAAAATGGCTCGGAGCTTTCAATACCCTATTGTGTATGGCGATATGACCCGTGTAAAAAGAGGGAGTTATGTTTATACGTATCGAACCTTGGTAGAGCCACCCTACAACGATATACCACTTGGTGCTATTACCGAAATGTATGTGAGGAACTTAGAACGCTCTATACAAGAAAACCCTGCCGATTGGCTTTGGTCGCATCGCCGATTTAAGCACAAAAGAAATACTTAGTTTGTACGAAGGCTTCACTCAACTATCCGACATAACTAATGAGAGATGATTCCAAGCACGTTTTCTTGGTATCACTTGCGTTGAAAGTCATAGAAAAAGGCCAAAATATCAACATCCGTTCCTACGCCATAGCTTACGGATGGTTTTTTCTTTCCATCGCTTATCACAAAACCCGTGATACTTTTGGGCGTAGCCGTAAGCCTATCAAAGACTTGTTGGCGTTGGTTGTCGAGGGTGATACAGATGTATCTGCTGGAAGTAAAATAAGTTTGGTAGCCTTGTGTTTGAAGGGTGTCGCTCACTTCTGATGCATAATATTCAAAGTCGCTGAGGACTTCGTCGATTCTCGAAGTGGTATCGTTGGCCAAGGACGTGTATTCTTGATTTGCGATAGAAAAAAACACGACAGCCTTGCCTTTGACGGTAAAGGTATCGGTGGGCAGTGCTACTTTGGCTATGGCCGAAGCCGCTCCTGTATCTTTTGTATCCTCGTTTTGCTTGGTATTTTGTGTACAACCGAGTAAGATAAAGCAAGCTAGGCAGAAAAACTGTTTCATAATGTGCAATGAGATGTTTTTCTAAATTAGTAAACTTTTATCAGTTTACATAATTTTCATTGATTTCTGTTAAAAAAAGCCCCTATAGCGGTTGGTTATAGGGACTTTTTTAGCTATAAAAACCTAACGACTCGCCAATTCCAACTTAGCCAGCAGGTCGCTAAACATCAAATAGGTATCGAGTCGGGTATAAACTCGTATCAATCGCCCACGATGGTTATGCTCATACGTGCCATGTTGGTTAATCAACGGACTTTGCTTTAACACATAATCGCTTGAAGAGGGGTCTGACTCAAACTGGGCTTGGAGGGCTGTCAGTAGCACCAAGGGGCTATCGCCTAACACATAGGTTTCGGCTGGCTTCAACCCATACTTTTGGAATTTGCCGAGTAGTCCTTCCAATTGAGCAAACAAATAATTTCCTGCTTTGCCTTTGTTTTTTACTTGAAGCAAAAGCTGTGAAAAAGGCATCAAACACTGGCGATAGGCATTGCGTGGCACTTGCCAAATAGGCACTTGCGAACGATTAAACACGACTCTCGCCGCCGCAATGTCTATATTAAGGTTGTATTCTACCGTCGAATAATTTGGTGGCGGAACCGCCAAATCGGGGTATTCTGAGCCGCCAATCCAAATTAAGGTAAGTTTTTCGGCAATTTGCGGAGCGGCTAATAGAGCCGAGGCAATTTCTGTCAGCCCTGCCCCACACACCACGAACAAGGGCGTTTTGGTATCGGTGCGTAAGGCTTCTTGAATAATAAATGCCGTGGCAGCATTTTTGATGGGCGTGGTATCATTAACCAAAGCCGTATTAGAACCTGCAAAAACAGGAAATGTAGCGTTGGGGTTGATGATATTGACCAATTCTTTGGCTTTGGCGGCGGCGTTCTCGGCTTGTACTTTCGAGTTGTCGAAACCATCATTTACCCGCAAATGTGAGCCAATAATTGCCCGAATTTCTACCGATGGAGATAATAAATGATGGGCTAATTGATAAAGACCATCGGGGTCGCCACTAAAATCATTGTCGATAATAACCCTCGCTCTTGGGGTAAAATTGACGCTACTATGGGGTGTTTGTGCAGCTAGTGTTCCTATAAAGGCAAAGCATAAGCCTACGAGATAAGTGATTTTTTTCATTTTTTGTATTAAAATACATTCAATTTTATAAGAAGTACAGATAGGGTTTTTATGGCTGACAAGTAATTATTACTCTTTTATAACGGGTAAGCTGTGGTGTACCCGTGTCGTTTACCTCAAAAATCAAATGAATACTTTCGCCGGGTTTGATGTCGGCAGGCATTTGTAGATGGGCTGTTTTGCTATCGGCTTTCGAAATAGTTACAGTACCTTTATAAGTACCCACTTCTTGATATTGCCACCAGCGGTACTGCAACGCATGGCCGTCTATATCACTTGCCGAGCCAAGCAATCGAACTATCTCATTGGCTTTGGCTTTCACCGTTTTAGCCATCGCCAACTTTACGGTTGGAGCATGATTGGCATCCTTGAAGTTTTTGATACACCAGTCGGCACGGGCGGCAAAATCGTTTTGGATGGCTGGAATCCAGCGGGCTTGTGGATATGCCGAATCCATTTTTTGGGTAAAAGGATTCAGGTCGGCTGCGGCTTCGCCATCCTCCCAGCGGTTGGGCTGTGAGGTTGATTGCACCAAACGACCGCCCCAACCGCCATAATGCGGATTTTGCAGGTTGTCGAGTCCAAGGTCTATTAAATGTAAAAATGCAGGAGAATCCCCTTCCGAAATAAAATCGTATTTGCTAAAACTGCCCCACATATTGTTTTTAATCACAGCAGGGTCGCTGTAAATATCTTCTAATTCGCCTTTGGGTGGGTTGCCGTCGCCGTAGCTATAATAATATGCCAACAATGGCCCATGATTCAGTATAACGTTGTTGCCCATGAATTTCCCTTCGAGGTAAGGATGATAGTCCGTCGGAACGGTTTTTTGCCAGAAATAGGCAAAGCATCCGAATTGCTTGGTATTGTAGTAAATTTTGATGTCGGGCCAAGCTACCGCAATGTATTTACGATAAGTGGCATCTTGGTCGAGAATGGCATAAAGGATGACTTTTCGACAAACTTTTTCATAAATCTTTGTCCATTGTGGGGTATTTTTGTAGCTTGTTTCGATAGACTTTAAGGCACGAGCAATGGTATTAGTGCCGCCCCACACTTGCAAATACAAAGGGCTAAGGTCGTTGTCGAGGAGTTTGGCTTTGATAAAATCTGAGCCTTCGGTGTCTTTGTCCATTGCTCCTTCAAAATCAATATTGCCGATACGAATGCGACTTTTCAAATAGGTGGGCGTAGGAAAGGAGGCGTGTTGCTTGAGTTTGGGATAAACTTTGGCATAGGCATCGACCAAATCGTAAATCCATTGTTCGCCAGGCCAGCGTAGTTCGGTACGTTCGCCGTAAAGCTTTTTGGTCATGTCCATTTCAGAAATAAACTTTGTGCCTTTGCCATCGCCTTTGTAGTGCCATTGCGAACTACTAATGATGAGTCCTTCTACTTTGTATTCGTTGGTGTACAGCAACATCCGAATAAAGGAATCTACGTCGTCGAGCTCGCCGTCGGTTGTGACAATGGTACGAGGCTTGGTTTGTGCTAATACGGCGGTACTAACACCGCAAAACAAAACCAGCCATACGATGTACCTCAGTAGGCTAGTAGCATCAATGTTTTTAGGGGCTTTCATATAATTATATAACTTTTTGAATAAATAGTTTAATTAATTAATTGATTGCTAAGTTATATAACTATTTTTATTTTTTTGTTTTATTTTTTTATTTATCTTCTTTTTTCTTCGATTTTTTTCTTTTATGCAAAAAGAAAAACCCCACGTTTGAGTAAAACGCAGGGTTGGGATGATTGTAACAGCATACACAAGGGCATTTTCCTCTATGTTGTTGACAATCAATAGTGATACAAAGAGGTTTATACTTTGGGGTAATTATTTAGCACGAACGTATTTGTTTGTACTAAAACAACTTTCTACGGTTAATGTGTCGTTGGCAATGCTTTCTACTTTCCAGCCATCACATACAACAGCGATGCAACTCACCTCTGGGCAAGTTTTGAAATCAGCAAAAATGATTTTGTTATCTTTTAAAGTATAAGAATTGCCAACAAAACCACAGCAGTCGGCACCGGGTTTGCCGTCGCTCAAAAACTTGCCATCGGCTGTAAATTCGATGGTAGGCAAGGCAACCAAGGTATTGATGGTTGTCCATTGGGCATTAGGGTCTTTAGATTTTTGTAAATACGTCGGATTCCACTTGCCAACCAAACCACTGGCATTTTTTTGGGCGTTGGCATCTAAAGGCGTAACTATTCCTGCCGAATTGCAAGCCACCAACATACCAACTAAAACGATACTTAATGAGAGTAATTTCATAACAAATGAGAAGTTTAACAGGTTTAACCAATACAATGACGCTTTTACAAACAAAAAGGTTGGAATGGCTACAAAAAAAATAAAGTTTTTTGTAAAAGAGCAAAGCCACATCAGACAAAGCAGTATAGTTTCTCTGCTCATTTTTCTCTAAATTGTATGCTTCTAATGATTTACCTTCTTACATCCAATGAACACATCAACAACTTTACGTGTATTAGTAGTCGGCTGCGGCAACATGGGGGCTTCTCATGCGATGGCGTATCATCTCATGCCCGAATTTGACATTTGTGGGCTTGTTTCGACAGGCAAAAGTAAAAATATCCTCAACGAAAAACTTGGCGGTGTTTATCCTCTTTTCGACGATTATGCCGCTGCTTTAGCCCAAACCCAGCCCGATGCCGTTTGCATTTCGACTTATCCCGATACCCACGAAGCTTACTGCATCAAAGCCCTCGAAGCAGGGTGCCACGTATTTATTGAAAAACCCATCGCCGATACCGTAGCTGGTGCCGAAAAGGTAGTAGCTGTTGCCAAAGCCCAACAGAAAAAAGTAGTGGTAGGCTATATTCTTCGGCACCATCCTTCTTGGGAAAAGTTTGTTGAAATAGCTCAAACGTTGGGCAAACCCTTGGTGATGCGTATGAACCTCAACCAACAAAGCCAAGGGTATATGTGGGACGTACACCGCAATCTGATGAAAAGCCTAAGTCCTATTGTCGATTGTGGCGTACATTATATTGATGTGATGTGCCAAATGACTCGCTCGAAACCTTTGCAAGTAACAGCCATTGGAGCAAGATTAACCGATGATATTCCGGCAGACAATTATAATTATGGGCAACTCCAAATTCGTTTTGAGGATGGTTCTGTGGGTTGGTATGAAGCTGGTTGGGGACCCATGATGAGCGAAACGGCTTTTTTTGTAAAAGATGTTATTGGGCCACAAGGCTGTGTGTCGATTGTGGCAAAAAATGCAGGAGCAGGAGGGCAATCGGATAATGTAGATGCCCATACCAAAACCGAATCGTTGCGTTTGCATAAAGCGGAAATAGATGAACAAAATAAATTTATCTATAAAGACGAATGGATAGATATGCTCGACGAGCCTGGTCATCAAGAGCTTTGCAACAGAGAACAACGCTATTTTTTGAAAGCAATACAAGAAAACCTAGATTTGACCGACCATTTGGCTGATGCGGTTAATAGCTTGAAAATTGCCTTTGCTTGCGACGAATCGGTGCGAACAGGTGCGGTGGTTCGGTTGTAAATTGAACTTGTCTGCGTATTTTTGTAGAAAAAACGAATAAAATTTTGATTACGCAAAGAGCTTTATTTCTTAAAAACGTTGCTCAAACGTCTGATTTTCCCTTGGCTTTGGCTATCGAAAAAGCCGAAGGAATGTATATGTTCGATACCGAAGGTAAAGTTTATATGGACTTGATTTCGGGCATTGGCGTTTCTAATATTGGGCATAGGCATCCGAAGGTTGTGGAGGCTGTTAAGGCACAGGTAGATAAATACATGCACTTGATGGTGTATGGCGAATATATCCAAACACCACAAGTTGCCTTGGCAACGGCATTGGCCGAAACCTTTGTGCCTAGTGCTGGCAATCGCCCTGTGTTGAACAATGTGTATTTTACTAATTCGGGGACAGAAGCCATCGAAGGAGCCATGAAATTAGCCAAGCGTTATACGGGGAAACCAGAGATTATTTCTTGTTTCAATGCGTATCACGGAGCTACACAAGGAGCTTTATCGCTTTCGGGAAGTGAAAATTTTAAACGAAATTTTCGGCCACTACTGCCTATGACTCGTCAAATAAGGCATGGCAATTTCGACGACTTGCAACAAATTTCTACCCAAACTGCCGCCGTAGTTATCGAATTGGTCGGAGGAGAAGCAGGCGTAAGATTGGCATCAAAAGCCTATTTTCAGGCACTCCGCCAACGTTGCGACGAAATGGGCACGTTACTCATTTTCGACGAAATACAGTCGGGTTTTGGTCGGACAGGTACTTTTTGGGCTTTTGAGCAATTTGACGTTTATCCCGACATCCTGACCACAGCCAAGGGCATGGGCGGAGGAATGCCCATCGGGGCATTTATTGCCAACCAAACGGTGATGAGTGTCTTTAAGAATAATCCCATTTTAGGACATATCACTACTTTTGGTGGGCATCCTGTATCGGCGGCGGCTTCGTTGGCTACGTTACAGGTCATTCAAGAAGAGCGTTTGTACGAGCAAGTAGCAGCCAAAGCGGCATTATTTAGAAGTTTGCTGGTGCATCCTGCTATCAAAGAAATCCGAAATCTTGGGCTAATGATGGCGGTTGAATTTGAAGATTTTGCCACCTTAAAGCCCATCATCGACCGAGCTATCGACAAAGGCGTGATTACCGATTGGTTTTTGTTTTGCGATAATTCCATGCGTATTGCACCGCCTTTGGTTATTACGGAAACCCAAATCAGAGAAGCTTGTGCCATCATACTCGAAAGTATCGACGCTGGCAGTTCATACTAGGTTTACCATTCATATCTAAGTATGGGTGTTTATACGTGAGGAGTTGTCCTTGCCTAAAACCCAGGGCAACCTATTTTAGGCAAGGACATTCCATAATTTTGCACTAATACTTATTGTTTGTCTAATTTCTTCCAAATATAATATACGGGAATCCCCAACGCCACGATGCCAACGCCAGCCCAAGAAGTTTCTGGTTTGTAATACAATAAATTGACACACAATCCAGTAGCAAAAACCAAGTAAATAGCTGGAATAATCGGATAGCCAAATGCCTTGTAAGGACGAGGAGCATCGGGTTGTTTTTTACGTAAAATAAATACTCCTGCGATGGTTAAAATATAAAATACTAAAATAGAAAACACGGTATAATCTAGCAAATCGCTGTATGTTCCCGACAAGCACAGCAAACTTGCCCATACGCACTGAATAATCAACGACACGCCCGGCACGCCATTTTTGTTGATTTCGCCTGCCTTTTTAAAGAATAATCCATCTTTTGCCATGGCATAATAAACCCTTGCCCCCGAAAGGATAATGCCGTTGTTGCAACCAAAGGTAGAAATCATGATAAATACCGCCATGATAATCACCGCTATTTTACCAAAAATCATTTCGGCAGCGGCAGTACCTACACGGTCGTTGGCGGCAAACATGATGCCACGGGCGAGGGTATCGGACGCTTGCGGCTCACCTTTGAGTGGAAGCAGCATAAGGTAGGCAATATTCGCCAAAATGTACAAGGCACTTACGGTGAGCGTACCGTAAAGCAAACTTAGAGGAATATCTCTTTTGGGGTTCTTCATTTCGCCAGCAATATAGGTTACGTTGTTCCATGCCGAAGACGAAAACAAAGGCCCTATCAATGCCAAGCCAATCGCCGACCACAAGCCTATGCCCGAAAGGTAGGTTTGGTCAATGATTTTGTTCGTTTCATCCAACGAGAGTTTTACGGGTGTCCAAAAGTCAATAGCATTGATGTCCCAAACGCCTTTTTGAGGATTTAGCCCAACAATAATACCCAATACCGCCAAGCCAAGCAATGCCCCGATTTTGGTCATGGTAAAGATTAGTTGAAGAAATTTAGCATTTCTAACACCCCTAATATTAACAAAGGTTAACAGTATAATCAGCCCAATGGCCAATAATTGTTGGGTGTTGAAATAGCCCAAGGTGTGTTCTGTGCCTATCCAGTCGGGGAGGAGTACCCCCGTGTATTTGGCAAAAGCTACGGCAACGGCGGCAATAGTGCCTGTTTCGATGACAAAGAAGGTTGTCCATCCAAACAAAAAGCCTACCAAAGGGTTATACGCTTCTCGCAAATACACGTATTGCCCGCCAGCATTAGGCATCATGCCTGCCAATTCGCCATAAGAAAGGGCCGAAATCAGGGTGATGATTCCTGTAATTACCCAAGCAAGCAGCAAATAGCCTGGCGAGCCTAAATTACGTGACACATCGGCCGATACAATAAAAATACCTGAGCCAATCATAGAGCCAATCACAATCATGCTGGCATCTAGTAGTCCTATTTCTTTTTTTAGTTGTTGTGTTTTTTCCATATTCAAAGAAAATAAAAAATAGCTAAAGAGCCAAATGGCTTATAGGTTTCTTACAAGGGCATTTTTACGTTATTTTTATCAATTTTACAGAAGTTTGGTACCAGCTTAAATCTAAAAAGCCTAAGTCTTTGTACTTTTGAGGCAGATACATTTTGCTTTGATTTTATTACCCAAAGAAGCCCATTTGCTCCCATCGGTTTTGAAGTCATTAACCCTAATCAACACACATTGAAATCACAAACTAAAGCGTATTTATGTTTAGCCTTGGGCGTATTTTGTATTGCGTGGTCGGCTATTTTCGTAAAAATGGCGAACGCACCAGCACTTACGTCGGGTTTTTATCGCTATTTATTCTGTTTTGTAGGGATTGTACCCATTTGGTTGTACAAAGGCATAAAAGTTCCCGATGCCCCAAACCTACGCCTGATTGCCTTCGGAGGTCTTTGTTTTGTATTGGATATGTCGTTTTGGAACTTATCTATTTTACGAACCACAGCTTCGGTATCGACCTTGCTGGCAAACAATGCCTCTGTTTTTGTGGGATTGGGCACGTGGTTAATTTTTAAGCAAAAACTGGGTCGTCGTTATTGGCTAGGTTTGGGTATTACCTTGCTTGGGGTGGTGCTGATAGCTGGCGACGATTTGTTGCATAACCAATCGGTTGGTGTGGGGCATTTGATGGCCATTGCGGCGGCGGTGTTTTATGCGGGTTATATGCTTTTTACGCAACAAGTACGTAAAACCATTGATACACTTAATTTTATGGCGTGGTCGTTGTTGCCTTGCGTGCTACTTTCGTGGGGGATTTGTTACGGACAAGGCTTGGAATTAGTCCATTTTGATACCCAAACGTGGTGGGCATTTGTGGGGATGGGCGTGGTGTGTCACCTAGTGGGTTGGTTGAGTATCAATTATGCTTTGGGGCATATTCCTGCGGCGGTGGTGTCGCCAACGTTGTTGTTACAGCCTGTGCTAACGGCCATTATTGCGGTGGCCTTACTCGACGAAACGTTGGCTTGGTTTCAAATATTGGGTGGATTGATAGTGATAAGCGGGATTTATTGGGTAAATAAAAGTTTTCAAAAAAGGTAAAGTTGATGTTGGCTTGATGCTATTTGAGAAGGGAAACCTAAGCCTCGTAAGTTGCCAAAGGATTCCCATAATGAACCAGTAATGTTGGGTGTCAAATCAAAAACCCTTGACATACGCAGACCCTGCAATGAGGGTGAGGGCTATGCCCAACACAATGCCAGAGATGATTAAATTCCAATTGTGTTTTCTGACTTCGATGATTTCTAGTACCAAAAAATTGACCAATAATAATAGCCCTACAATAAGCAATTGTCCGATTTCTAGCCCTATGTTGAACGACAACAAAGGTACAACAATGCTTTCTTCTTTACCCAATAAGCTTTGTAGGTAGTTGGAAAAGCCCATGCCGTGAATCAGTCCAAAGCCCATTGCCATAGGATACCGCAAGGGTGATTTGGGTTCTTTTTGGGTACGAAATTCGGTAGATTGATGAAAAAAATTGAGGAAGCAGGTCAACACAATGGTGATGGGAATGAGAAATTCAATGACTTCGGTACGGTAGCTAATCAGATGCAACGTAGCCAGCACCAAGGTAATAGAATGCCCCAAAGTAAAGGCTGTTACTAAAAACGCTACTTTTCGCCAATCGGTGACACGATAAATGGCACAAAGAGCTACAATAAACAATATGTGGTCATAGCCTTTTACGTCGGTAATATGCGAAAAACCTAATTGCAGATACAGTTGAAAATCAGACATTTTAGTGGTTATATTTAAGTTGAAACGATTGTAATTATGCGTTAGTAATGTACAAATAGTACTAACGCATAGTTCGTATTTTACTTTCCTTTAGGAGCGTTCATTTCTAAATAATCTAATGTTAAATTAGCCATAGCTTTCATACCCAACACAAATCCACCTTCGTCGATATAGAAATCGGGTGTATGGTGTGGGGCTGTTTCTGTTTCCTTTTTGCCTTTCGGAGCACCGCCTAGGAAGAAAAACAAGCCAGGTACTTTTTCTTGGTAAAAGGCAAAATCTTCTGCTCCTGTCACTGCCGATACCATTTCTACGTTGTCTTTCCCTGCCACCGATTCGAGGGTTGGTACCATTTTTTCGGTTAAGGAAGGGTCGTTGTAAGTCACAGGACACATTTTTGTGATACTCACTTCGGCAATAGCCCCCGCACTCTCGGCAATATTGGTGGCTACCTGACGCATACGAGCATGAATCATATCTTGTACCTTGGTATCGAGTGTTCTGATAGTACCATTCATACTCAGTTCTTCGGGAATGATATTACTACGAACCCCACCATTAATTTGACCAACCGTCACAACGGCCGCCGATTCTGTTAAAGGAGCGTTGCGGCTTATGATAGTCTGCAAACCTACCACAATTTGCGAAGCCGTTACGATGGGGTCTATGCCTTGCCACGGACTCGCCCCGTGGGTTTGTTTGCCTTTTACTTTAATTTTAAACCAATCAGAAGCGGCCATTGTCCCTTTGGGGCGGTAGCGAATTTTACCAATTTCGGTTTGGGCATTGATGTGCAAACCAAAGATGGCATCTACTTTGGGGTTTTCCAATACGCCTTCTTTGACCATCAAAGCAGCACCGCCTTCTTCTCCTTCGGGAGCACCTTCTTCGGCTGGTTGGAAAATAAATTTGACTGTTCCTTTTAAATCATTTTTAATAGAAGCCAAAATTTCGGCTGTACCCATCAAAATCGCTACGTGGGTGTCGTGTCCGCAGGCGTGCATGACCGATACCGGCTGACCGTTGTATTCGCCCATTGCTTTAGAAGCAAACGGAATATCGACCCTTTCCTTGACGGGTAGCCCGTCCATGTCGGCCCGTAATGCCACGACTGGCCCTGGTTTGCCTCCTTTCAAAATACCTACAACCCCCGTTTTGGCTACGCCTGTTTGTACTTCAATGCCCAACGCACGCAAGTGTGCTGCGATTTTCTCGGCTGTTTTAAATTCTCGGTTTCCTAGCTCTGGATTTTGGTGGAAGTCTCGTCGCCATGCCACTACTTTGGTTTCAAGCGATTGGGCTTTTTGGCTAATTTTCGCTTTCACAGCCGAGGCTTGGGCAAAACTAAAACAACTATAGGCCAAGAGGCTACCAGTAAGTAAGATTTTTTTCATGTAACAAATGTGTTTGATGATGAGTTATAAACTAAAGTGAGGCTAATTCATGGATGAATAAAACAAAGTTTTGACCTACATTTTACTATCAAAAAGCTGAGAATTGATGGTAAAAATGAATCGTTCACATACACTTTAGTGGAAATATATAGTTTTGGTTGAAAAATTATCACCTAAAATACAAAAAAAGCCGTTTGGCACAACTGCAAAAACGGCTTTTTTCATAAAATAATTATATTTTTATCTATTAAGCATTTAGATAATTATACCTAAGAGGAGGATGGGTGGTCTATCCGTAAATTTTTCAGATGAAAAATCGGTAAGTGCTATTTGTAGTTTATTGTACTTTTTCAAAAATAAAGTAGGTACCATTGTCGAGCGTTGGCTTGGTATTTTCTTTAATTTCGCCTAGATGTAAAACGGCTTTTCCTGCGGTATTTTGTATTAAACGAAAATCTTTGGCAATGCCCAAAAGCGTATAATAACGATTTTCACATTCGTTCATCAGTTGAGAACCCGCAATTTTGGTACTACCTAGTTGAGAAATACTTAGTTGACCTTTTTGGGTATTGGCATCAAAAGCCGTAATTTTTGCGGTAGCAAAGTAGTAGTTAACCGCCGATTGTCCTGTTATTTTGAACGTATTCAGCGAATCGGCTGCGATTTCTAAGGTTATATCTCGGTTGTCGCTTGTGCCAGCGCAAGGTTGGTCGATTACGTCGCCAAGCAAGATGCCTGTGAGCTTCCATTTTCCTTTCAACATTGTATTATCTGATAAAATAGCTTTAGCCGAAGCCTCTATCATGGGCGTTTCGCAAGCACCAAATCCAAGGCAAAGCAGTAAAATGAATAGCGGAAGTTTTTTCATGGCGTATGTGAGGTTTTTGTCAAAAAAGAAATCTTCGTTACAAAAGAGGCTGGAAAGTTGAAAAAGGTTGGAATGTATGCCGTAAATTTGTGAAAATTTCAACGATAATTTAACCGAAAGCATTTTGAAAAAACTTGCCATTTTTGCCTCTGGTTCTGGCTCAAACGCCGAGCGACTGGTTGAATACTTCCGTGATTCAGCAGATATTAGTATTTCACTTATTCTTTGCAACAATCCGCAAGCGGGCGTAATCCAAAGAGCCGAACGCCTACAAATTCCCTTGGTTTTATTCGATAAAGCACAATTTAAGTCTGGTGAAGTGGTGCGTATATTACAGGAAGAAAAGATTGATTGGGTTATTTTAGCTGGTTTTTTATGGCTGATTCCGAGCCATTTAATCGAAGCTTTTCCCGACAAAATTGTCAATATTCACCCTTCTTTGCTTCCTAAATATGGTGGAAAAGGCATGTATGGGCATTTTGTTCATGAAGCCGTGGTAGCCAACCAAGAAAAAGAATCGGGTATTACGATTCACTTGGTAAATGAGCATTACGACGAAGGGGCTATTGTGTTTCAGGCGGCTTATCCTGTTGTGCCTAGCGATACACCCGACGATGTTGCCAAAAAAGGACAAGTATTAGAGCATCTTCATTTTCCGATAGTAGTAGAAAAATTGGTGCGAGGAGCACATTGATAGGAAATAAATACTGTACGAAAGATTTTTCTGCTATTGGTTTTGACTTAAAAATATCCTAGCCGTTCAATCTTTCGTACAGTAAATGATGCTAATTAATGCTTTTTCTTTTTGTCTTTTTCCTGCTTTTGCATTTCTTCTGCGGCTTTCATTTGTTTAGACAAATATTCAGAGAAGCGAGATTTTTTACCTCCGCCTGCGGCAATTTTCTTTCTATTTTCGTCTAAAATCTGCTTGATTTTGTCTTCATCAACAAACTTACGAATACCGATTTGTTGTAAAATGGTTACTAAGTTTGAAACAAAATAATAGAAGCTCATCCCTGCTGGAAGCGAGTTCATCACAAACATGAAAATCACAGGTGTGATATAAGCCATTTTTTTCATGTCTATTGGCTGGCCGGGCTGGTCTGGCGTATTTTGGTTGTTGTAATAACCATAAGCCACACTCGAAATGGTCATCAACAAGGTAAACAAACTCACGTGGTTGCCATAAAAAGGAATGCTAAAAGGCAAATCAAGCACAGAGTCGTATGTAGAAAGGTCGTTTGCCCACAAAAAGGCTTCTTGACGTAGGTTAATCAAGTTGGGGAAGAGCATAAACACCGCCATCAAAATAGGCATAGTAGCCAATACAGGTACACAACCACTGAGCGGACTCACGCCTACTTCGCCATACAATTTCATTTGGGCTTGTTGCAATTTGGCTGCATCGTCGCCTATTTTTTCTTTGATGGCATTCAATTCTGGTTGTAAAATACGCATTTTTGCCATGCTCACATACGACTTGTAGGTAAGTGGCAACAGGGCTGTTTTGATGATAAGCACCAACACAATAATCAACAAACCATAATTGCTAAACACCGTTTCGAGTACGTTGAACAACGGTACGAATACATAACGAGTGATAGGTAAAAATATGTCGTAGCTCAATTTTACGTTTTTACCAAAACCCGGTGCAATATTTTTAATGGCATTGTAGTCGTTTGGACCAAAATACCATTGGTATTGTCCTTTGCCTGTTTTCAAATCAGCCAACGGCAAAGCCATGTCGGCACGTAATGTTTTGATATTTACGCTGTCTTCTGTATGGGGTGTTCCCCACATTTGGGCTTTTTCGATAGGTTGATTTTTAGTAATAAAGCCCGAAAGGAAGTATTTCTTTTTAAACGATACCCACGTAAGCGGTTTTTCGAGCGTAGCGTCGTTGGCACTGCTGGGGTTTTCTGATAATTGGTCAAATTCTTCGTCTTCGGCAATCAGGTAATTGACGGTCGCTTTACGGTTTTCGTTCAGGTCTTTTTCGGTAGCTTGTACATTTTCAGACCAATTAAATTGTACCGATTCGTTTTTCAAAACGCCATCTAAGCCCGTAAGTTTAACTTGCTGGTCGAGTAAAAATCCCGAAGGAGCTAAGGTATAAGTTTGTGCAACTTGTTGTCCGTTGGCCAAAGTTAAGGCAAAAGATATTGATTGGGCGGTTTCTTTGGCAGGGTCGGCGTTTTTATTTACTTGTACCTGATTGAAATACAATTTGTACAAATCAATTTTACCTTTGTTTGTAGGCAATTCAAAGCTCACCTTGTCAAACGACTCGTCATAAATCGTCAAAGGCGTATTTTGCTTGGCCGCAAAACTGTTGTAAGTTTTGAAGTTTTTCAAAACAACTTGTTTGATTTTACCTCCGTGCGTTGTAAAAGTAACCTTAATATCTTTGTTTTCAAGTACAATGTCTTGGGCTGTTCCAGTAGCAACGGCTGCAAAGTCGCCTGCGGCAGCTTTGAGGGCATTGGTATCGACTTGGGCTTTAGGCGTTGTTTGAGGGACAGTTTTTGTAACTTTTTTACTTTCTTCTGGTTTGGTCGGTTCAATTTTCGGGGCAACGAAGAACTGGTATCCCAGCAACATAGCTATTATCAATAATAGCCCCGTGACTTGATTTCTATCCATGTAGTTTTGTTGTTTTTTGAAATGGCTTCATTTCTTTACCAAGCCATGATTCGCTAATAAAAATGCACCGCTTAAAATCGGCGGTGCAAAATTACAAATAACTTGCTTAGTAAAGTGTATTTTTTTATAAAAGGTTATCACAATCATTTCCCAAGCAAGGATTTGCTACTTTCCTTTGCTGACGGGTGTGGCGTTTTTCAAGACAGCTTTCACAAAATGCACAAAAAGCGGTGCAGGATTAATCACCGTTGATTTGTACTCAGGGTGGAACTGTACCCCAATGAAGAACGGATGGTCCTTCAACTCCACAATTTCAACCAAGCCCTATTCCGAGTTAATACCTGTAGGCAACATCCCAGCAGCTTTGATTTGCTCGAAATAATTGTTGTTAAATTCGTAACGATGGCGGTGGCGTTCTTGAATAGTAAGTTTGCCATAAATACTATGGGCCAACGAACCTTTTTCGATTTTACAGCCATAAGCACCCAAACGCATTGTACCTCCTTTGTTGGTGACGCTTTTTTGTTCGGCCATAAGGTCGATAACTGGATGCGTCGTTTCGGGATTCATTTCGGTAGAATGGGCATCTTCGAGTTTCAATACATTGCGTGCAAACTCAATTACGGCGCATTGCATTCCTAGACAAATACCAAAGAATGGCAC
>JACCDR011156358.1_pt1 | contig 33202 bp, 53 predicted proteins | sample 7446431 | NCBI WGS metagenome assembly JACCDR01 (sample SAMN15323443, study PRJNA562643) | freshwater metagenome | isolation source: river surface water | place: USA:Blue River Watershed | collected 2017-08-17
CGCCGCGGTTCACGAAGCAGACGCCTGGCCAGTTCATTCACGCGGTCATGAAGACGGCGGAAGGCGATCTAAGTTTTTTCGTCGGCGCGCGGCCGGGCATGCGATTGGACTTCACGCGTACTTTGGCCGCTGCGTATCAGAACTCTCTGACGCCGAAATCGCATTCTTCTTCGGACTCCTCGCCACCGGGGGAGTCGAGCGCGATGCAGTGAGCGCATGAGCACCTTCGGTCGCGTCGTCGAGACTCCCGAGGCGAAGTACCCCGTCGCGACCGTCAACGTGCCGCCGCATGCATTCTCCCGTGACTGGGAAGAGCGGCCGAAGACGGAAGTGTGTATCGGCCTTCGGCCCGCGCGCACGTGCGATCTGGAGGATGCCCGCCGCGATGCCGCCAACGCGGCGACCGACGTTTTCCCGAAGGCGATCGAAGGCGAGCCATGGTTCTCGCTCTGGGTCGAGCATTACAACGACATGCTCCTCCGCAGCATCGTGGCGCGCGGCACGTGCGACCCGAACGACGTGACGCAACCGTGGGAAGGCTGGCGCGGTGACCCTGACGAGCTCGCGCGCATGCACCTCACTGTCGAGGGAACGCAGCTTATTTTCGACGCTTGGGAGCGAATGCGCGTTGCCAATGACGTCTCGCAACCACCCGCCTCCGACGAAGACGTCATTGCACTGATCGAACTGCTCGCCCTTCTCGAAAACCTTCCCCGGGAACGCGCCATCCGCGTTCGCCGGCTGTTGGCGTTTTGTCTGGGCGAGCTGCGGACGGTGGAATAGGTGGCCGAACTCCGCATTCGTGTCGGCGCCGCGGTCGACCGAAGCCTTGCGATGGCCTATCAGCCGCTCATCGAGGCGGCGAACAAGGCGGCGGCGGCGATCAATGCGGCCGGTCTCCGTGGCTCTCGCGCCACCGTGGCAGCGGCTCGGACTGGCGCTGACCAGGCGGGAAAGCAATACGACCGACAGGCGAAGGCCGCTGAACGCGCAGCAGCCGCGGAGTCCCGTGCAGCCGAGCGCGCGCAGCGTGCAAAGGAAAAGGCGATCAAGGCGCTCGACCGCATTCGCGAGCGCGACAACGACAAGATCGTGCGCGAGGGGGCGCAGATCGAGGCGGCGGAGGAAGCCGCGGCGCGGCGCGCGGAGGCGAGAGCGAAGCGCGTTGCGGCAACGAAGGCGCGTGCAAACGAGCGCGCGATGGCGGCGGAGGAGCGCGGGTACGGTCGGGCAGCGAAGGCCGCCTTCGGGACTGCACGCCGAGCTGTTGGCGTTGGGCTCGGCGCCATGCGCACTGTTGCCGGCGGCATGGGGGTGGACCTTGACGTCGGGTCACTGATCAATAAGGGGGTATCGCTCGAGTCGTCGGCCGTAGCGCTATCGAACTCATCGTATTTCGCCGGGAAGGCTGGCCCCGCTGGCCAGCGGCAAGATCCGAAGGCGATCATCGCCGAGGTCCAGAAAGTCGCCATGGATACCGGCAATGAGTCGGGCGACATCATGGAAGGCCTGCGCGCCTTCGTCGCAAAAACGGGCGACCTTCAGAGCGGGCGCGACGCGCTGGCGGACCTTTCTAAGCTCGCCAAGGCAACCGGCACGAACATGCAGGACATGGTCGACGCCGCTGGCGACGTGGCCAATGCGCTTGGTGACGTCCCAAACAAGGGCGAAGCGATCAAGTCCGTCATGAATACGATCGCCGCCCAGGGCAAAGAGGGGGCGGTCGAGATTCGCGACCTCGCTACGCAGATGGCGAAGCTCGGCGCTGCGTCAACGCAGTTCGGCGGTAGCTCGGTCGAGGCGATGGCGAATATGGGCGCGCTTGTCCAGCTGACGCGCGCCAAAGGCGGCGCCGCGAGCTCGACGCAGGCTGCCACCTCGGTCGGAGCGTTCGTGAACACATTCTCGAAGGCTGCGCGCCGCGAAGGCTTCAAAAAATATGGCGTCGCTGTCGAGGATGCCCAAGGAAAGCTCCGCAACCCGCGCGACATCATCGTGGACGCGTTGAGGGCAACGAAGGGAAGCGAGACAAAGCTTCAGGCGATGTTTGCCGACGTCACCGCGAAAAAAGTAACGCGAGGCTTCACGACGATCTACAAAGAGGCCGGCGGCGGGGAGGCAGGTATCGCTGCCGTCACGAAAGCTTTCGACGACCTCGCCCGCGCAACAATGCTGCGGCAAGAAGTTGAAGAGTCGTTTGCGCGCTCAATGCAGACGAGCGAGTCGAAAGCAAAGCAGTTCAATGAACAGCTTGGGAAGGCCGCCACCGAGATGCAGTCCGCGCTACTCCCTGCGGTGCAGGCATTGGTCCCGGCGATGGTTAAGGCAACCTCGTGGGCTATGGGCCTGGTGAACAAATACGACATCTTCGGGTTCCAGAAGAAAAAACAGGACAGCGAGGATATCGGAATCGAGGCCCGTGCAATCAACGCGGCAGGCGCCGTCAGAGACGGGCTGGCGGAGGGCCACATCGTCGAAGGCGAGACAGAGCAGGCCGCCAAGGCCAGGGACGAGCTGCGCGCCGCCGTCGATCGGAAGAGGGCGGAGGTAAGCCAGATGGGCCGGTTCATGTATGGCGGCCTCGACTTCGGTAAACGGCTCGACACGATGACGCCCGACGAGCTCATCGCCGCAACAAAAAAGGGGGCAAGCTGGGGCCGGGGCGGGGACGATGAAGCGAAGTCCTACCTAGAGTCGAAGCAGCAGTTAGAACGGATGGAAGACACGCTCGGCAAACTGGATAATGGTCTTTATAAAGCCATGCAGCGCGCGCTCGAGGGGTCTATTGTGACGGTGCGGCTAGATGACCCCACCTACGTACCTCCGCCGTCCATAACCACGCCGACGGCCGGGCGAGAAGCGGCGCCTGGACACCGCTAAGCCGTGGCCATCTTCGATACCTACCCGAAGGCGTCTTTCGACGGCATCGCTTTTCCTTATTCGAAGATCACCATTCGCGGCGGTGCGCGCAGACACGTGCACGAGTTCCCGCATTCGCCAGGCGGCGATCCGGAAAAGCTCGGGCGAAAGTTGTACGAGATCCGGTTTCGAATCCCCGCGCAGGAGCTGCCAGGCAGCACGCTCGACGCCGTCTATAAATCGCTTTACCCGACGAAGATCTTCTCGCTCGTAACGAAGTGGGAACAGGAAATCACCGGCGATCTCGTGATCCCAAACATGGGCACGATGCGCGCTTACGCCGTCGACTGGACGCGCGATGCGGATATGGCCGTATCGACGTCGGGCGAGGACCTGGACGTTGAGTTCCTCGAAGACCAGGACAAGGTACTTGCGGCAACGGAGCTGGCCTACAGCCCGGCGGCTATGGTCGCAGCCAACGAGGCGTTTCAGGGCCTAGTCTCCGAGGAATACAAGCCGAGCATCTTCCAGAAGATCAACGACGCGGTCGGCGAAGTGCAAGGCGCCATCGGGCTAGGGGATCAGTACAGCCGACTCGCCGCCGCGAAGATCGAGCAGCTTGCCGACCTTTGCGGCCAGGCCGATCGAGAACTCGAAATCCTGCAAGACCCGATGAATCACCCGATCATGCAAGCGCTGAAGGATTTGCACGCGAACGCGCTGAGCCTGAAAGACACGGTGGTATCGCCGTTCTCCCCGCAAATCTGGACGTTCGTAACGCCATCGCCGATGTCGATCGGGCAAGTATCGACGCGCATCTACGGAACGTCCGAACGCGCCATGGACCTGCTGCGAATGAACGACATCGCGGACGCGTTCGATATCAAGGCCGGTACGAAGATTCGGTATCTGACCGAAGCAGCGTAAGTAGCGAATGGCCAGCTTCGGCCAGCAGGCCAACGGAACGATCGACGACCGCGTTCGCGTGCGGCTCGGCGGCGGCGACGTTCTCAAGTTTGAAAATTACAACGTTCACGCGAGCGTCCTTCAGCAGCCCGCAGCGTTCTCGACGACGATCTCCGCCCGCGACGGCAGTGCGGAGATTCTAAAAAAGTACCCGCCAGGCACAGCGTTCGAGCTTTTCATCGGTCCGCAGAAGCAGTTCTCCGGGTTCCTCGACAGCCAGAGCGGGCAGGGGACTGCCGGGTCAACGTCGGTTGTGCTCACCGGGCGCGACGTTCTCGCCAAGCTTTTCGACAACGACGTCGATGCGGATCAGTCCTTCACCAACGTTACGTTTTCGCAGCTCGTCAAAGAGGCACTGAAGCAGGCAGGCCTCCCTGACAGAAACGTCGCGTTCGACAACGCTAACAACCTGACGATAAAGTCCGGCGTCAACGTTGCCACGACAGAGGACGCGCCGCCAACGAACGAGGTCGTTACCTCCGGCACCGGGCCTGTCGTCAAGCACATCGTTCGCGCAAAGCTCGGCGAGAGCTGGCTCGACTTCGTTCGGCGCCATATTGCAAAGGTCGGACTGTTTCTTTGGGCAGACGCCGACGGCAACTTTATCCTTTCGACCCCGAAGCCATCGCAGCTCCCGCGCTTTCGATGGCACCGCAAACGCGGCAAACTTGATGGGCGCGCCAACGTCACCAACGCGCAATTCCACAACGACACGACGCATCGCTACAGCGAAGTCGTCATCTACACACGTAAGAGCGGGCGCAAGTCCGGTCGCGGAAAGCTGCACGGCGGCTTCGTCGACGAGGAGATGGTCGCGCTCGGACTCAACAAGGTCCGCGTCTATCGCGACGTCAACGTCACGAGCGTCGCGCAGGCCGAGGCGTACGCCAGGCGGAAGATCGCCGAGGTAAATCGCCGTTCGTGGAACCTTACCTACACGTTCTCTGGCCACACAGCGCTCGATGTCCACGGTGACCGCGCGGTGATTACCCCCGATACGATGGCCGAAGTGAACGACGAAGAATTCGGTATCAACAAAACGCTATACATCGAGAGCGTGGCTTACGCCGCGCCGCCTCAGCGCACGGTGGTGACGATGATGCGGCCTGAGGATTTGATCTTCGGAGCGGACGAGTGAGCATCATCGAATTCGACTTCGGCGTTGCGGCCGACAGCGCCTACGACGAGGACGGTCATCTCGAGATAGGCCTCGACCACTACGGCTCCGTCGACAAGGCCGGCGGCGCCAAGGCCACCGCGGTTCACCCGTACGGATTCGCGTCGCGACCGCTCGATCCTAAAAAGGCTGGCGATGACATTGCCGAGGGCTGCGGCCTGCTCGTCGTCGCCGATGGCGATCGGCTCAACGTGATGCCGATCGAAGACCAGCGAACGGTCGACAAGCTCCCAAAACTCCGAAAGGGCGGCTCGTATCAGTACTGCTCCGATGGCGGCTTCGCGATGTTCGAAGGCGAAGATCCTGCGGGCGTCGTGCGGCCAGGTAGCTACGTCGTCTCGACGAAATACGGAAGCAAGGCGCACGTCTTCCGCCTCGACAAGCGCAAGGACGGCAAGGAGCAGGTAACGCTCACGCATGGCGAAGGACACGGTTTGGTCCTCAACGGCGAAAAGAGCGCAATGCTTCGGAACGCTGCGGGCAACGGGTATTTCGAGACGAACAACGACGGCAACGTCATCGCCGGGAAGACGAAGATCGTCGGCGCTTGCACCGTCGGTGAGCCGATCGCGGCCATGCCGCTCGTCCTCTCGACGCCGTTAATCGCAATCTTCACGCAGCTCTTTCTCGTGCTCGCGACGATGGCGGACAAGATCCCTTCGATTCCGCCGCCAGAACTCGCCGCGATCAAAGCCCAACTCGCCGCACTTCAGGTCCAGCTACTAGCCTTGCCGGCAAAGATGATGAAGGCGATGTGAGCTGCGGATTCCCGACGCTATCGGTCGCGCTTCCGATACCGGAGGTCGATCTGCCTGCGATTCCCAACCTTCCGGAGATTCCGGATTATTCGCTGCACCTCGACCTCGGTATCCCGCTGCCGCCCGGTCCTAGCCTGTCGCTGCCAATCCCAGAGCTGGACCTTCCGGGGTTGCCGTCGTTACCGAGCCTGCCCGACTATTCGCTGAATATCGACCTCGGTATCCCCGTGCCACCGTTCCCAGGCCTCGCGCTGCCGATTCCGGAGGTGGACTTACCATCGCTTCCGAGCCTGCCCACGCTCGAACAGCTGCCGTGTCCCTTTGATGAAGCGGCGTGACATGCTTACCCTCGCACCTTTGAGGGTCACACGCTACGCAGTGTCACGCGGTGATCCCCCAGCACCGCGACGACTTCGAGCTCGCCGCCGAGCGCCTTCACGTAACGACGAAGCGTCGACAGCAAACGGTCCTCTCCTGATTCGAACCGCGATAGCTGGGGTTGAGTCATGCCCGCCGCCTCAGCGAGCGCTATCTGCGTCTTGCCTGCTAGCTCGCGAAGCTCTCGCAACTCAAGCTCCAGCAGCTCCGCGCGAGCTTCTATCTGCAGCGTATCGACGTGCTCCGGAGTCATGTTCCTGCGTTTGTCGCGAATGTCCGCCCACTTCTGTGCCATGGTCCGCTCCTTTACTTCGTTCGGTCGACGTACTCGTCCCAGATTCGTTCCGCCTCGGGGATGAGGCGTTCGTAAAACCGCTTATCTCCTGTCTTGTCGCCGCCGATGAGCAGCACCGCTTGTCTCCTCGCATCGAAGGCATAGAAGACCCGCAGCGGCTTCCCGCCCGACTGCACTCGGAGCTCACGGAGGGCGACCCGGCTCCCACGGATGGCGCTCGACATGGGAAACGAGAGCGTCACGCCACGGATCTCGAGCTGATGAATGGCCCTCACGACAGCGTCCGAATCCGGATCGCTAAGCCCGAGGTACCACGCTGCAAACTCGTCGGTACCAATGACGTCGACCATGCTCAGTCATTATGCCACGAAAGGCATAAGGGTCAAGCGGGGCTAGGCCATGGGCGCAGGTAGCTACGGCGCAGGCCTCGGTCTCGCTGGTCACGATCCGGTCGAGTCTTCCAGTGCCGCCGCTACGCTGCCACCTCGTCGCGGAAGTAAGTTCGATCCGTTCACGAAAACGTATGTCCTCACGGCCGACGGCGACGTCGACCAAGTCGAGGCGGTCTGGGAGGAAATCGCCCATCGTCTCGGCATACCGCTGGGCGCGCTCTCGTTTGCGAAAGACGTCGGTATCGACGTCGAGCGCATCCGCAACACGACGCGCGAACGCGCGCAACGCACCGTCGAAGACGTCGTCGCGCAAGCGCTGAAGCCGCTCGTCGACGCCGGCGACGTGAGCCTCGAACGTGTGCTGCTCGCGCAGCCGTGGGCTGGCAAATGGGAAGCCTGGGTTAGAAACCTTCGTGATCCGTCCGCACCGCCGCGTCCGTTCCAAAACCGCTGATGCCGCTACCCACTGACTTCGCCATCCCGACCCGACAGCAGCTTGTCGATCGGCTGATCCGTGATGTGAAGATTCGGATGCCTGGAGCGGCTACCGGGCCTGGCTCGCTCGCAGCGTTCGACGCCGCGAACTTCGCCGATCACCTGATGCCTCTGTACGCGAACTCGGTTCGCATCTACGGCAACACGACCCTTGCCGATGCGGACGAGGCCGGGCTAGAGGAAAAAGCCGTCGCTAAGGGCCTTCCCAAGCGCCTGCCTGCGTCCGGGGCCACCGGCTTCGTCGAGGCCAGCATCGTGACCGGCGGCGTCTTCGTGGATCAGGGGAAGGTCCTAAAGCACGACCGGACGCTCCTCCGATACGAATGCACAATCGGCCGCACTTACGGCGTCGATGCGGCCGACAAATACATTCCGGTGCGGGCCATTGATACGGGGCCAAATACGAACCTGGCTGCCGGTACCACGCTCCGCTGGGAGAGCCCCCCACCGGGGCTCAACGAGCTCGCCACGGTCTTCGAGGACGCCGACGGCAGCGGCCTTACCGGCGGGCGGGACAAGGAGACCGTCGACGAGCTACGCGCGCGTATAGCCGACGCTGAGGCCGATCCCGCGGTCGCCGGCAACGTCGCGCATATCCGGCGCTTCGTCAAGGACGCCGCTGCGGCAAAGGCCCTCCCGATACAGGAAGTTTTCGTCTACCCCGCAGCGCGCGGTCCGAACACCTACGCGATCGTCTTCACCCTTCGGCCTGAGAGCCCGGGCGGTTCGCGCGCTCCGACGAGCGTGCAACGCGCTGAGGTGCTCGCCTATCTGCGCGGTGAGGTTTCGCACGGCGACGGGATTCTGGTCTGCACGCTCCTCGAAGAAGAGGTCGACATCGTGCTCCGTGTGAAGTGGGCGCTCGCTGCAAAGGGCTGGGCGGACCTGACAACCTGGCCGATCTCCGCGGACGAATACGAAGTCTCCGCGGTGACGAGCGCCACGGCGTTTACCGTCGACTCGGCGGAAAGCTCACCGACAGCGCCGCAAGTCGGGCAACGAGTCGCCTTTTTCGACAAGGCCAAACGTAAGTTCGTGCGCAAGACGATCGCCACGGTGACCAGCCTCGGTAGCGGCGCGTATGACCTAACGTGCTCGACGACGAGCAACGCGAGCGACCCAACCTACCTACCAGAGGTCAGCGAGCGCATGTGCCCGTGGTCCGAGTCGCTCGACTCGCTGGTCGCGCCGATTCTCGAACGCTTCGACGGCGTAGGGCCGGGCGAACAATTCGACGATGTCGACCTCTTCGATCCAGGCGAGCGCCTCCGCCGCAATCCAGCGCCTCCGCTCTGGTCGTACGAGCTCACGCACCGGGTGACCGGTGGCCTCGATGACGTTCTCACTGTCGCTGATTACAAGGTGCTGGCCCCCGCACTTCCCATGGTCACGCCCGTTGGAACGGCCGGTGTGAGCAGCAACCTGTTTATCCTTGGACGACTGCTCGCCTTCCCATCATGACGGTATCGAACACGCTGACTTGGGACGAGGACCCGCCGCGTAGGCCTGGCCTCAGTGACATCACGGGCGGGACGAAGGAGGACGACCCGTCGTCCCCTCCAGATCCGATCACGATGCCCACGGCGTCGGAACACAACCAGTCGGCGGCGCAGATCGCTGCGTTAGGTGTCGTCGCCCCGCTCGCCAGGCTCTACGTGACGTTCTCAGGCGGCACGCCGAGCATCGCCAACGTCCTTGCGCCGGGCACGAACGTTGTCGCGGGAGACTTCACTGTGGTCGACAACGCTGCGGGCGACACGACGATTCACTGGGCGTCGAGTGTGCTCCCGCCCGTGTCAGGAGGCCCGTCGGTCTCGGTCGCTGGCGATACGGAAATCGACCGCGCACGTGCGTACTACACAACCGTGAGTTCCAACCAGGCCGTGCGCGTAAAGACGAAGCTGAGCTCGACGGGAACCGACGCGAACTTCGTTGTCGACATCTACTGATGCCGCGCTTCTCGGCCTTCACACGCTACGGCCATCTCGCTTTCAGCGGCGCGCCGAGCGCCCCCGAACGGATCTACCGTTCGCTGCGCGCAGCCTATTTCGATCCTCGCTCTGGCGTCGCCGCCATCGACGTGACGCCTGGCACGTATCACGAGGCCAAGCTTTACGCGCGCGCGATGGCGCTCGCCTCCGCTGAGGCGTCGCTCAAGCGGGCCGGCAACCAAGGCAACCCGGCCAAGGCGACCGAGGGACTGCCGCACTGGGAACGGACGTACCGTCTTGCTCCGGCGCCAGATGCGACGCTCGACGCACGCAGAGCGGAAGCCTCAGCGCGACGGAAGATCTCTCGTGGTAACCGGTGGGAGGCGATCACCGATGCCCTCGAACAAATCCTCGGCGATGACCTCATATCGGTCCGCGCAATCACCGTCGACGAAGCCGCCACATGGCCAAGCTCACCCGGCGATGGTCCTGGCGTATATCAGCGTCCGGAGCAGCCCGCGAAAACGATCCGGCTGCTCGAACCCGTTACCACCGTCGCCGCGCCAAGCACGGTCGCGTACGAGCCATGGGACGCGAACGACAGCGGTTTGGTCCTCAATGCTGGCGACCAGCTTTGCATCCAGCCGGAGGTGCTCGAGCAAGCCGAGAAAGTCACCGTTTCGGCAGTGGATCTGGCAAGCGATCCGCTGCTGCTTACAGCTACTTTTGAGAATGCCCACGACGAAGGCTCGTTTGCCACGACGGGCGATACACCGCTGTGGTGGTCGACGACCGGGCACCTGCTTATCGTGGTCACGAGCGAAGCTGCGCTCGACGTCGATACGCTTGCGCGAGTGGACAACGAGCTCATGCGGCGCACGAAGGCCGGAACGACGTGGTCGATCGTTGAGCCATCGACGCCTGGCGCGGAAACGGTGGGCCCGTTCACGCTCGGCTCGAGCCCCCTTGGCGCGGTGACCGTAGGCGAAATCCCAATCGAGCCCTAATCGGTGGCGCACTTCACACGTCGTCGAACGTCCTGGCCGCGCGGCTACGCGCCAACGGGCGATGACCTCAAAGACATCGACGTACGCACGACCGACGCGGTCAATGGCGATGGCGGCGGAACGTATACGCCGAGCGCGCCGATTGAGATTGAAGGCGCCGGCGTTGGCGTGACTGGGCTCTGGACGTTTTATGACGATGTCGTCGTCGAGCCCGCGGGCGCTGCGCGGTTTGTCTTCGACAAAAACACCGTCGACGACGCGTTTGTCCTGCGGTCCGGGCACAACGGGAGGGCACGATCGTACGTTGAGCAGTGCGCGAAAGCCTTCCCGGCACGCACGACCGACGTTACGACGAGCTCCTATATTCGGTCGCGCTTTCCTGGTGCTCGCATCCCACTGCCTTTTCGCACCCTCAATGGAGCGACGCTCGCGACGCTGAATTTCCGGTTCTCCGTCGGAGAGAGTCACGCCGACGTGCCGGCGCAACTGCCGCGGTTTCGTGTGATTCGCGTCTCTGATGATGGCGCGATCGCGTCACTTCGGGCGATGGACGCGACCACTTCAGTGGATGGGTTCCAGTCCTTCGTGACGCCAGCCTCCGGCGCGGCGTGGTACGACTCGGGAAACATCCAGACCTATCTGTACACGTGCAACCAGAACAATGTCATTGACGTGGAGGCGTACTCTTACCTTGCTGAATTCGTCGACGAAGACGGCAGTGATGCCTGGTCGACCGCCGGGAACGCAGTGACATCGCTCGTCGCTAGCTACACCGGGCTTCCGTACGTAGACAGTCGAGACTGAGATGCACAACGACGCGATAGCACCGGGCGGTATTTGGACGGACGAGAGTGTTCCGACGGCGAGCCGGCTCGATAAGCTAGACCAGCGCGCATCGGAAAGCCTGAACGGCACAGACGGCGGTACGTGGTCGCCTGACAAGCCGATCTACATCGGGGGCAGTGGCGTTGCTGTTCGCGGCGACGGGTCCGGCTTCTTCGGCGAAGTTCGCACGGGCCGGGGCGCCGTCGGTCTCGTCCTCGGTAACAACGACTATCCTGTATTCACGACGCCACGCACACGGAAGTACACAATCCCGGCAAGCGTCTCCCTGTCGCCCGACCACACATTCAAATATCTCGGTGGCAATCGATACGGCGTTTACAACCCCGTCGACGATCCAACGCAGGATGTCCAATACTTCCGGATGCCTTTGTCTGACTTCCGGCTAACCAACGGAGCGACGCTCGCAAAGGTCACCATGCGCGCATCGGTCGAAGTCCGAACGAGTGGCGGCGCGTTCTCGAGCGATGCGTTCACTGGCGGCTTTCAAATTCGCAGAACGTCGGTGAGCGGCGGGTCCGACCCGCTCTACGCGATGCCAGTGTGGACCGCGAACACGGCCTACAACGTTGGCGACATCGTGCGTCCAATAACGCCCGCCGGTAAAGGTGGCCGGGTTGCACGTTGCGAAAACGACGGCACGTCGCACGCGACGGACGAGCCGGTTTGGACAGACTTCACATACAACGACACGATCGTGGATGCGGGCGTGATATGGCGCATCGAAGGGCAATACGACTTCGCTGGCAATCACAACGAAACGACGGCCGATCACTTCACAACGCTGTCATGGCTCGCGAGTGCCACGTCGTTCGTCGCCGGCGGCAACGTCCAGGACGTCGTCCTCGTGCCGAACGTCAATCAGGTCATCGACACGGAGACCTATGGTTACGAGATCGTCGTCGTCGACCCAGTGACCCTATATCGGTATCGCTACCATGACTTTTTGGTCGAACTTAGCGACATCAACGAGCTGCGAGCAGCGTAATGGCAAACTTCGCGCGCACGCGCGCGGACGGCGTTTGGGTCAACGGCTACGAGCCGCCCGCAGCCGACTGGGCCGACCTCGACGCAAAGCAACGGCAAGCGATCAATGGGGATAGGGGCGGTGCCTGGGCGCCGTCGTCGCTACTCACGGTCGGCGATGTTGGCGGATCAGACCCCGCACTCGTCGTCAATGAGCGCACGCTCGTGGCTTACGGCGGTGAGCTGAGAAGCGCAGGTACCGGACGATTTCAGATACCTGGAAGCACGTGGCCAGAATTCGCGGAAGGTCACCCGTTCCGCGAACGAAAGCTCGTCTCGAACCTGTTCAATGCACAGGGCGAAGGGGCGCCCGATTGGCTCGTCGACATTGACGCTGGCGGCATCGCGTCGGTCGCCCTTAGTATCCAACAATCTGGCGCCATTCGTTCGCCGGGGGCTCTCCGTGCGCCGTTGCGCGTACACGACGGCGCCACGCTCCAGCGCGTCACGTTCTGCTACCGCGTTCCGAACGCGCGAGCGTACGCACCGACGGCGATGCCGCGTTTTCGCGTTGTTCGGGTAACGAGCGCAAGCGCTGAATCCCTAAAGAATACCTCTACGGATTCTCTCGGATTCGCCGCGGACGCTGATGGTTGGGCATCGCCACCGGTGGTGACGACGCCAACGCAGTGGATGCAGGGCGGCGCGGCGCAGCGATTCGTCTACGTGTGCAACCAAAACAACGTGATTGACGTCGAGAACTACACCTACTTCGTCGAAGTCACCGAGGAGACCGGCAGCGCTACGCCAATCGCGCCCTCCACGATCGACGGCATTCGTGTGCGCGAGAAAAAAACGACGGTCAGGCTCGCATCGGCAACGACCCCAGCAGGCCTGTTCGCGGGGCTGTTGACCGTGGATGGCCTCCCCACCGCAGCCGGTGATCGTGTACTGATGAAGAACGGGGAGAGCGCCAATCCGTTGGCGACAAATTACAACGGTATTTGGATAGTCAACGATCCGGGGCTATGGACGCGCGCGGCCGATTTTGACGCAGTCGCCGACATCACGCCGTCGGTGTTCGTGGAAGTTGAGGAAGGCGTTCGCAACGCTGGAACGACGTGGGAATTAACCAGTCCGCCGCCGCTTGAAATTGGCTCTTGGCCGATCACCTTCGACCGATTGACGCCACGCGGAAATCTTTACCACTCCGCAGTCGCGGAGTTCGATGGCATTGCCGATATGAGGTTTCAGTAAATGCCGTCCACTCCGTACGCAAAGGTCCTTGTCTCCGTCGACGGCGGTGGTCCGCAGTCCGGCGGTTTGGACGTAGATCCAGAGGTCAATATCGCGCTGACGGCGGAGTCGACCGTTGGCTGGCGTCAGCAGCGTTGGGAGATCTACGACTACCCGGAGGGATGGACCGCGCCGACGGGTTGGAATACCGCATCGGACGGGACGATTTATTCCACGGCCGTCACCCCGGACGACTTCGATCTCCCGTCGAATGACGACTACTGGGGTCCGTGGGCCCTGCGGCTTCGGGTAAACGAGGCTGTCGACGATGACGTGAGCGTCGTTTCATCACTCGTCGACGAGAGCACCGCTCTTCACGTGGTATCGCCGAGCGGCCTGCGAAAGCCGATGGCGCTCGAATCCACGCAGTTCTGCACCGCAACCACCCGCCATAAAGGCTGGATTCGCACGCAGCAGCGAACCTTCGAAGCGCTCGAAGCCGTCGTCGGTGTTGTCGGAACGTGGCAAACCGTTCTTGATCTGGATTTCTCCGCGCAGCCGACGCAATCGCTTGCGACAGACACGGACTACACGATCGACGATCTCACCTGGACGAAAAAGAACTCCGCAAGCGACCGCGTCGCCATGGCGCTCACGAACGGCACGGGCCTTGTCGTTCAACCCGCAGACGCCGCCAACCGCTACGACGTAGACCGAAACTGTCCGCTCCTTGAACTCCGCCTAAACGAGATCATCCCGGACTTTGATCCGGTCACGATGGGCGTTCGGTTATGGGTTCACGTGAGCGCGGACAACTGCGCGGTGCAGTACGACAATGCGATCACCGCCATCGACGATGGAAGTGCAGAGTATGGCCATCTGCATATGCGCGGCTTTTCGCCAATCACGACCAGCCATCACCTGTCCTTCGTGACGCAAACCAATAACAACATCAACAATCTTGGTGCTTGGGTTGAAGCGTCCGGGGCAGGGAATCGAGTGCTCGTGACGCAGGCGGCTCCGGTGTGGCTTACCAAGGGTATTACCACGATGCACGGCGCGTACTCGGGCGGATGGCCAGCGCTAAGCGCGCTGACCAAACATGCTCTCGGTGGTATCGGCGCTGGCGTTGAAGGGGTGGGCTCGCCTGCGGCGGCGGACAATACGTTGTGGCGTATCGCTCTTGGAGCGATGACCTACAACGGGAGCGCCGCCTTGTCGGTCACGTTCAAGAACGTGCGAGTCGATTATCGAAAGATATGACCGAAAATGACGGCGTTCACGCCCGCGCAAATCGAACAGCTCCGCCGAGAGATTGCGCTAGCCGTGAAAGCCGCGGTCGAACCGCTGAAAACCGAACTCGCGAGCAAGCAGTCGGCCACGCTGCGCGAGCCTAAATATCCGAGCGCGACGCACCGAGACTTCGGCGTCGAGAAGCTGCGAGAATCGCAGAGCGAGATTGAGGCGCGCTTTAGCGAGACAGTGCTCGCGCTCGAAGCGCGCGACAAGAATCTTGTTCGTGCACTCGAGGGCCTGACCAAGCGCGTCGAGTTGATGGAGACCGGCTCGCTTGTCGAGGTCGAGGAGAGGCCAGGCAGCAAATCGATGGTGCCTGCCGGTCCCGTAGCGGCGAAGGCTGCCGTCGCTACCGAAGGACGCACCGCAGCAATCGAGGTCGCGGCGAATCGTGCGGACGAACAGTCTCTCGCAGCGCGCGTCGCCGCCAACCGAGCCACCATCGTCAACATCTTCACGTTCGTGCTGCTCGCGCTCTGGAATGCATACCAGGCCATCGTTGGGCACCGATGAAGCGACGGCGGCCCTTATGCGTCCCTTACTCGAGCGAGGCCGAGCGGCTTTTAGGCTTGAGATGGAGGCCCTTCCGGAGAGGGGGCGCCCGATATGGGGCGACTCGCTGCACGTCGTGACGGAGCAGGATTTCGCCACGCACGCGATGCTGTGCATTCGGTACGTGGTTACGTCGCGGACGCCGCTTCAAATACTCTGCGCCTCCGGCGTTCTGTGCGCGCTGCTCGAGCACCGACCTGATCATTGGTGAACGGCCATGGTGGAACTGAAAAAAGATCCTTGGGTCATTGGGTCGAACACCCTGCTCGTTGGCGGGCTTATCGCGCTCATGGCGTTCGACAAATTGACCGTCGAGCAGTTCCTTGTCGTAGCGCCGTTGATCCTCGTGCCGAGCATGATCGGTCGCAAGAAGGGTCCGCCGCCTCCCGATGGTCCTCCTGGCGCTCCGTCGGATGCGCCTCCGCCAATTGTGTATCCGCACGACGGGAGTAAGGGGGTCTTCGCTGTCGCCCTAGCGCTCGTCGGCTGCGCGTCGGCAGCGTCATTTACGCCTGAGGAAAAGGCGGCAGCCGCCGAGAGCGCCTACACCGCCGAGATGCTCCGCTGCGTTGACGAAGCGTCGACGCTTCACGAGTCGCGCGAGTGCCGCAAGAGGGTCCGAGCGCGATGGGAGGACGGAGGCGCGCCATGATGTTTCCCACCGAGCTGTTTCCTCCGATCGTTTCGCTGATTCGTCTCGGTGCGGATGCGATCGACGGGCGATTGCAGACCCCTGAGCAACTGGCGCGGGCGCTCGTAAACATCGGCCTCGACTTGGTTCCCGTCGACGAGCTGAAACGGTACCTCACCGAGCACGCGAAGTTCCGCGCAGAGCTGTTAGCGGACGGGGCCGAGGCGAAAAAGTTCGGCCAACGCTAGAGACTCGCTGTCCCGTTTTTCTCACTCCATCGGGTAAGCCGCCGCCTATGGCGGCGCGACTCCCATAGGCTCTGCCGTCCCGTCGTGCATTCAGGTGGGGACAAAGCGACGGTCTCTTCTCAACGCGAACCAGCACGTTCGCTCGAAAGGAGACCGTCATGCGAGAGTGGCAAAGCCTGTCGCACGTTCGATGGTACTGCAAGTACCACATCGTCCTCGTCCCAAAGTATCGGAAGCGGGTAATTTACGGAGGATTGAAGAAGGCCATTGGAGGAATGCTGCGACAGTTATGCGAGCAGCAGAAGATCGAATTGGTGGAAGGAAAGGCGATGGTGGACCACGTTCACATGTGCTTGAGCATTCCGCCGAAGTATAGCGTGGCCCACACCGTGGGATTTCTGAAGGGCCGCAGTGCGATTCGGATTCATAGGGAATTTCTCGGTCGTGCGCGAAACTTTACGGGGTTCCATTTCTGGGCGCGAGGCTATTGCGTGAGCACCGTCGGGTTGGATGAGCAGACCATTCGGGAATACATTCGCAATCAAGAAGAGGAAGAGAAACGGCAAGAGCAACTCCCATTCGGGGGGCTTCAGCCCCCTTCACCCAAGAAATAGGACCTTTAGGTTCTTTCTAACAACAAAGGCCCCCTCGGGGGGGCCTTCATCAAACCACCCGCTTTGCGGGTGGTACCTGATTTTCGCGGGACAGCGCCGGGTGCGGGGAGCACCCGAGTGGGTGGCTCGTGGCTTCCTAGCCTGGCGCAGGAAGTCACTTGTGTTCCCAAGACCGGAGTTCCGTCCGGACTCCCCACCTAACGTCGGAGGATAACGATGACCGTCGTTGCGATCTTGCCCATCGTCTTCGCTGTTCTCGGCGCGGTGGTTTATCTCGCCTCGTCGAACGCGAAGGCCTGTGAGCTCGGACGAATTACGTTCGCTGTAGGCATGCTCGTCCTCGTTGCCGCGATGGCCGGTCACGTGATTCGGGTTGGCTAACGATGCACCTCCGTCACCGCTCGGCAGTCACGGCACACGAGCCGCACTGGCACTTCGATCATGAAATGGGCGATCTGATGGTGGCGTTGACGCACGCGGTCTTCGCTGTCTCTTTGTGTTCGACCAACCGTCCGCGCTTCGGCGCGCATCCCGTGCTTCGGATCGACGAGACCAGCTGGCGCGTTCCGGCAGCGCGGTACAGACACCAATCGCCGCAGGGCCAATGGCTCACGGAGATGTGGCCATTGCACGAGTTGCTGGGGACCGACGGCCTGACGCTCATCGATGCGCCCGCGCACGTTTGCTCCGAACTGGCAAACCTTGTCGATGCGGACGTGGAAACGGCGCGATGAAGCTGCAGTTCGATCGTGATGCGGACACGATGGTCCCGTGTCCCGTCTGCGAACGCTGCTCGTCCTGCGGCGGCAGGGGCACGATCATTTGCTACCACTGCAACGAGCCGCACGATGTCTGGTGTAGCTTCTGCAAATCCTGCGGCTTTTGCGGCGGGGCGCAGCTTGTAGAGCCAGCGCGGCGAACTGCCTGGCAACTGACGCAAGCCAAAAGGCGCGCGGGTGCAGCATGCTGACGGTCATGCACTCGAGGGACTGGTCGAACGAGGCGCTCGACGAGCTTCGTGCTGGCGCGCTGACGTTAGGCATCCGCCCGGTTCACGTGCTGCAAGTGATCTACTCCGAGAGCGGAGCGAAAGCCAGGGCGCACAATCCAAACGGCGGCGCCTCCGGCTTACTTCAGTTCATGCCGAAGACGCTTCTCGGTCTCGGCTGGACGAACGGGCCCGAGGCGTTCCGAAAGCTCGAGGCTGAAGCACAAATCCCGTTCGTGCTCTCGTATCTCGACGACTGGGCACACGAAGGGCTTGATACCGCCGCTCGCGTTTATGTCGCAACGTTCCTGCCGGCGCTTTTGCCGAAGGCGAAGTCGCTCGACTACGTGCTTTGCGCACGGCACGGGCAGCTATCGTGGGCTTTCGAGGCCAACAGCGTCCTCGACGTGAACCGAGACTATGCGATCACCGTCGGCGAGCTCGCTCTTGCGATCGAACGCAATTGCGTTGGTGCCAGGTTCAACGAGCTTGCGGCGCGGCTCGCAGGGACGGCGACCGTTGCCGTCAGTACGGAGCTGGATTGCTACGACATTCGCACGCCGCGCGGGATTCAAGCTGCGCTTGAGCGGCTCGGTTACGAACCCGGCCCGATCGACGGCGTTGTCGGACCAAAGACGCGGTTCGCTATTCGCGCCTTCCAGGCCGACAACGCGTTGACGACCGATGGCATTGCGGGGCCGCTTACGAGAGCGGTGCTCGAGAAAGAACTACAGAACATGCCGCCGCCGGCAGCATTGAGTTAGCGAAGCACTTCCCACGAAGCTAGGCCGCTGATCCCGTAAGGGGTCGGCGGCTTTTGGCATTTTGTTGATTCGAACGCGGGCACGGATCTACATTGACCGCATGCCGCGAGATGACGCAGACTCTTTGAGAAAGGCGATCTTCAGAGGGATTTTGGACGGCGCAAGCCTGGCGTTCACCGGCTTTGCCTCGCTCGAGATCCCGGCACTGCCCGAACCCGGCAGCTTCGAAGACGATGCCGCGAAGCTGCGTGGCGATGGAGAGCGCGTGATCAATGATTATGTCCTGGCGGTTCGTCGCTGTGTCTCGAGCTGAAGATAGTTCGCCGGCTCCTGGACAGGTCATCCGATCAGAGCCGCCTGCGTCATTTCGCGTCGCCACGTTGACGGCGACCGCGACATGGTCGGGGCCCTTGCCGTCACCCCGCGCGTTGATGGATTACGAGCGGGCGGTACCAGGAACCGCGGAACGCATCGTTCGCGCTTTCGAGCAACAAGGCGATCTGCGACGCCGAGTTGAGATGGAGGCATGCGAACAACGCGGAAAGATCGTTGACGCCCAGATTTTTGCGATGCGGGCGAGTCTGATCTTCACCGGCGCCCTCGGTGTGTGCGCAAGCGTTGTCGCACTTGTCCTCGTCATCCGAGGGCACTACGTGCCAGCGGCTGCCCTCGGAGCGACGGAACTTGGCGGAGGCTTCGTGATCTGGGCGCTACGAAGGCGCTCAGGCAGGTAGTACCTACGGCTCCGGCCAATCCCCACGCCCAATAGCCTGCCGCAACTCGATCGTCGGATCGCTCTTCTGCCCGCGAAACCCGTAGTCCGCAAAGAGGCGTTCGACGCGCGTGCGCTCGATCTGCCGCCCTAGTAGCCAGCCCGCGAGCGTAAACGCTCCGACGAGGACGGCCAGGATGACGGCATCGGTCGGCGTGAGCACGGTCACGTGCTGCCTCCAAGCGCCTGCGCAAGCGCGGCCTTTAGCCGTCTGATCTCCGCCCTCAGCTCTCCGACCACCGTCGCGCAGTTGTGCTTTTCGCACGCGGCGTAGTGCGTTCCGCAGAACACGCACTTGACGATCGGGGTAGAGGTCACGTCGAGAGAGTAGCAGTAGCGTCCGCGATGACGATGACGTGGATGCCTGCACGCTGCGCGAAAGAAGTCAGGGTCAGGACGTCCACTCGGCGATGCGCTGCTTTGCAATCTCGAGAGACTCCGCGTTCAGGGCGCACGAGATGACAAGCTCCCGAATTTCCTCGGGCTCGCCTTGCGCGTAGACGCTGACCCAGACCGCCAGCTTGCAGGGCTCGCTGTGTTGGATGATACGCAGGCCTTTACGAAGAGGCCGCGACCACGCGCTAAAGACGGGGTTCCCGTCGCGCCATGTTTCGTCAACCCACGGCGACGTCCAGCCGACCGGGTGCGCGTTCTCGAAGATGCTGCGCCACGTTTGAGCAGCCGTTTCGTAGGCGTCCATGGGTCATGGAATCGGAACCGATCCGACGACCCAAGGTTCGCACACGAGCACGGTGGTCACGGTTTCGTCTCCGGCAGCTCCGGCAGCTCCGGCAGCTGGTACGCGCAAGGTCCTTCGTGAGTGTCCGGCAGAAAACAATCCTTGTCAGTGCATAGCTCGGCGGCCTGCTTGATGTTGAGGATCTCGCGATAGTCGCGAAGCTCCAGCGATTTCGCGAACTCGGGCCACCCATACGGCATCGTGTGGCGCACGACCATGTCGTTGGCTTTCTCGAGCGCAGCGCGAAGGCGAACAACTTCCGCTTCTGCCCGCGCAGCGCGTTTCTCAAGTTGAGCTAGTGCCCGTCGACGCACTTCGTCCAGATCGCATCGGTGATCTTCGTCGGTGTAACCGCCGGTAGTCATTCCGCAGTCCTCACATTCGCGCGTCATGTCTCACCCCGCACAAGCGCATCGACCGCCGCTTCGTCAAGACACTGTTGAACGTACGCACGAGCGGTGTGACCGCCGCGACGGAGGTAAGCCGCGAGACCCGTCTCCACATCGCGGCAGCCGTCGCAGAGGCGCGTGCGGAGCGAGATTGCGGGGGCGCCGCACGTTTGGCAGGGGAAGGTGTCGACAGTCAGGGCATCGAGCGATTCGTTCATGATGCCGGTTCCTCCATGTGCTCCGTGGCGAACCGCGCCATGTCGTTGGCGAGGCGCGCGTGATGGACGCAGAGTACGGTACTGAGCGAAAGCCCTGCGCTGGCAGCAACAGCGCCTACACCGAAAGCGACGACGAGCGCGCGGTCCGTATCGAGTCCAGGCATCAGATTCCTGTGACAGCACGGGCAATCCTCGAACGAGGCATGATTCATGGCCGCTTTGCCTTTCGTCGCTGTTCAGCCGCCCACGCGCGACGTTGTTTGCGGTTCATCGCGCGGACCGTTGGCTCTTCGTCAGGCGGGATCGGAATCAGATTCCGCCTCTTGGCCTCTTCCTCAGTGAGGTTTTCGTAGATTCTGCCGCGGTCATCCATTGCTAGCCTCCTCCCATCCGCGATTCCCGGCGCGCGTCCAGTCCTGGTACTTCGTAACGCCAAACAGCCGAAAGACCGCGTAGGCCGCGGCGCGGTTGTTCACGATAGCAATGTTTGTGAACCGATTCTCGAAGTCGTATGACCCTAACCACGGGTGCTCGAGATGGCCCGGCAGTGACACAACGGCGTCGACGAGGAATCGGCCATGCCGTCCACGATGGAGTCTGTACAGCGGCTCTTGCGCGATTGGCGCCGTCATTCGTCAGCCTCCAGCTGAGGTGCCCGGATACCGATCGAGTCCCAAGGACCCGGTTCCATATGTTCGAGTAAAAGCAGGGACTCGCCTATGCGTGGGTCACGAAACATTAGCCATCGCACGATCCGGATTCGCTGCTCGACGGCACCGTGCTGGCTAGCCCTTGCGCAGAGTCGTTCGAGGACGCGGCGCGTTTCTTCGCGGACTCGCCCTTCGACAGAAAGCGGCATGTTGTCCTCGACGAGACGGACAATCTCGTCGACGGCGTTGCTGACCGGGTCGCCCTTCATGGCTCTGCCCAATAGCTTTCATGCTCTCGTTCGAGCTTACGAAGCTCTCGACGCGTGCGCTTGACGGTCCCCGCCGTCTTTGCGCGTTGACAGTAGAAGATGCCCTGCCAGCAACATGCACAGAGGCATTCGGAGCACACGGTAACGAGGTTTTCGTCGTCGCTCTTCATGACGTCACCTCAGCTTTCTGTTCCGGCCGGTTGTCCCATTCGCCGAGAAACAACCGCATCGCAACGACAGCCGTGTCGAGCAGCTCCTCCTTTACGTGCTCCGATGTCTCGCGCCGAAGCGCCCGCGCCACCTCGCCAACTTCCTCGACGAGCGCGTGATACCTGCATCCGTTCGGGTGCAGCGTTCGTGCGCGGACGATCGCGCCGCCTAGCGTGGCTAGCGGGACAGCGAGCTCTTGGTCGACGACGTAGCCGAGCTCGTCGTAGAGCTTCGTCGCGCGGAGGGCGAGCAGCAGTTCAGTGCATCGCTGCTGCGTCGCGGTGAGGTTCTCGAGGTACGCGTCCCGCTCAGCGCGAACGGCAGCGAGTTTCTGTTCGAGCTCGTCGATGCGCTCGAGTAGCTCGGTGCGGCCGGAGCCGGTGAGCGTCTTCGACGCCTGCGTCGTCGTGGTGTTCATCGCTTCTCCTGATCGTAGACGGCAGCGATACAGAGTCGGCCGACCTCGCGCACTTCGGCCGTTGACAGACGCATCTGCACTGACCGCCCGCCGCGATGGCTCGTTAGCAGCCACGTTCCGTATAGCGTTTGGATGACGGTGATGCCGTCACGTGGCTCCGGGTATGTCGTCGGACATTTCGCAAGCGGGAGAAGACGGAGCTTGACGACGTTGTTTTCAGCGTTCATGCGATTCGGCCCTTCGTGTTTCGAGCAAGCTTGCGCTGACGTTTCCGTTCGAGCATCGCTTTCCACTTCAGCGGGTCTTGGGCCTCTTTTCGACGTCGAGACGAAATCAACTCGGCGTTGGCGCGCCACCATTGTCGTTGTCGTTCGAGCGTCGCTTTCCACTTCAGCGGGTCTTGCCGGAACCGCTGGTCAGCCTGCCGCTGCTTTAGGCGATGCATCTCGCATAGCGAGACTCCTTGAGCACGCTGACGCCCGCATTGGACACAGAGCCCGAGTCGGCGGTGCAAAGCCCGTAGGGCTGCTTGCGTGCGTCGCTTTCGTTCTTTGTATTTGGCGCGATGTAATGCGCATAGCGTTACGCCCGCGTCTGCGGGGCGCTTGCAGGCTGCACATAATCCCTTCCTTTTACGAGCTGCTCGATAGGCTTTGTAATCGTAGACAATTCGCGGAACTTCGCTGAAGTCGGTCATGCGGCTCGCTAGAGACGCGCCGTCAGCGAATTCTTCGAGGATGTCCGCTTGCAAGTTTTGCCATTGCGGGGCTTTCGCCATCATACGGGATCGCCTTTCGTGTTGTGCCAGATGTCGTCAGCATCGCGTGGGCTCAGATCTCCAGGGTGGTCGCGCCCAAGACGTAGCGCCTCGGTCCAGTCGAGCAGGACGTTTGCAAACCCGCCAAAGACCGATGGCCATTCGACCGCGGCGTCGCAGAAGAGAATCGCGAGCCGTTGTCTCGTATCGAGCTCACCGCGAAACGCTTCCCATCGCGCATCAGCCTCCGCGCCGAACCGACGACTGACCGGTGGCGTACCGCCGGGGTCACGAAGGTGCGCCGCCGCCAGTGACTGCGCATCGAGACGACGCAGCTCACGCAGGGCCTCGATGTAGATCGCATGGGTTCGTTCTGGTGACGGGCGCGGCGCCAGACTCTGCGGCGGACCAAAGCGCTCCGTCACCGGATCGTAGCCTTCGATCTCAGGAGGAAGGCCTTCGTGAAGGATGCGGCGTCTTGTGCCCCCCTTTACGCGGTCCAGAATGATCTCTTTCCGGTGATCGCTGATCCATGCGCGGAGCCGATCGCGATTGTTCTCCAGTTTGTACGGGTCAGGTTCGTTCGACAGGGCCTCTCGATGTTCGAGGACGGCAAAATCGAGCGCGCGACGCATCCGGTCGATGCTCGCCGCGGACCATAGCGGGCTCATTGTTTCCTCCGTCGCGCTTGCTCTCGAGCGGCTCGACGGCGTGCGCATTCAGCGCATCGGGTCCTGCCCAGTCTCGCTCGCGACGGGCAGTCCGCACATCGCCCCTCCAAGCGAAGCTTGGCGGCGCGAATCGTCGAGCGAGTCATGGCACGCGGCACGCAAGATCGGGCGCTGTGCCCCCGCTCTCCGCACAGCGAGCATCGGCGAGCTCTCGCGTACCGCGCGCGGGCGTATGCTCGTTGTGCCGCATACAGCTCGGGGTCAGCCCTCAAGCGAGCCCAGTGCGCCTTGCGGTAGGCCACCCATCCGAGCGCCGTGGGTCCTTCTGGGTTGAGACTACGCCGCACAACCCCTCGCAGACGGCAAGGCAATTCGTTGTGGTCGAAGCGCCAGCTAGACAGTTCGGCGGCAGCGACGAAGTCGTCGAGGATGTCTCGATGAAGCGTGCGCCAGGTCACGTCGCCCTCCGCCTAGCCGCCCCGCACGACCGGCACTCGGTGAGCTCCTCTTTCTCGGAGCCGTTGAACGAGCGACATTCTTTGCACGTCCAGCCGCGCAGAACGATGCCGCCGCTGAACTCGGAGCGGACGCGCGCTTCGGTGGCGGCTTCGATCTCGTCGAGCAGAGCGACGAGCGATGCCTCCTCCGCTTCAGCGCTCCACCGGCGACCTGCGTTCGCAATCCACGCAGCGGCGCGGACTCGGTTGGCGGCGCTCACGATGGCCTCCGCCGAGCGAACCTTCGCTTGCGTGCGTACTCGGCGTTGCGTTGCCCGCAGCGGAGACATCGAGTGCGGCCCGCCTGAGGCCTAGCCGTGCAGCAGCTTTGGCAACGGCCAACGTCACGGGCGGCGTACGCCTGGGCGCGAGTCATGTTGCCCTCCGCGCCTTGCTGCCCGCTTCGCGGAGTCGGCGGCGGCGAGATGCGGCATAGGTGACGGAGCGGCGGCGCCGAGATTGTGCGGCGTTTTTGCCCGCACCACCTGTTTCGAGACTCGCACCACCATCCGCACCACCAGGCGGCCAATTCCAGTCACTTCCCGTCAGCGCCCGTAGCCATTTATGCCGTAAAAACAGCGATTCTATCGATGCCGATAGGCCCCTCGACACTTTCACACGGTTGAAGTCACGTGTTCGAATCACGTTGCGCCCACTCGGAAAAACAAGGCAGTTTTGAATCCTGAACGACATCATTCGCACCACCTAATTGGGGGACCCGCACCACCATCCGCACCACCTCGACGTTTAAGCCTTCATTTTCCGCCGCTCGGCGAACTCGTCGATCCGCATGACCTCCGCGATACGACCGATCCCCTGCTCGACCTCTTTCGTCTGGGCGGTCGAGTAGTGAATGCGCATCGCGTCGGTCGCGTGACCGGAGATGGCCTTCGCTACGATGCCTTCAACGTGTGCGGCCCGCGAGAGATCCTGGAATGTGCGGCGCATTGCGCGCGGCGAGATGCGTTTGGTCAGTCCGCACGCATCGGTCACCTTTCGGAACGGCTTGTCGAGGCACGTGCGGGTGCGGATGCCACCGTCATCGGTCGGGAAGAGCAGATCGCTTTCCTGTTGCCACTCGGTTCGGAGCTGCGTCCGCATGTGCCACGCGAGAACGTCGAGGACAACGCGCGGCAATTTGATCTTTTGCTCCTTCGCCGTCTTCGTGCCGACCATGACCTCCTGCCCCTCGGTGTTCGAGCGCCGGACGAGCAGCAAGCCCTCGTTCATTTTTAGATCGGCCTCGTCGCCCTTGCGTCGGATCGGTCGCAGCGTGCTCGGCCGCTGACCGAGCACGAAGCCTAGGTAGGTCATCGCGAAAAATTGGGGATACATCTCGTGGAACATCTCGAGCCACGCTCCGACTTCTTCATCCGTCAGGGCGTTGGGCTGCTCGTGCGTGTACGTTGGGTGACGATCCGTCGGGAAGTCCTCGACGCCATCCATGGGATTCGGCAGCGAATGCCTGCGCGAGATCGCCTTCCATATGACCCTGGCGATAGCCAGAAGCGAGTTGATCGTATGCGGCTTGTAGCCCTTGCCGGCAACTACGACGTGCTGTCGACCGTCCTTGCTTTTGCGGCTACGCCGACTCCATTCGCGGGTCGCGTAACCGTCTCGCCAGTCACTGAGATCGGCAAACGTGACCTTGTCGACATACCACTCCGACCATGGTGCAACGAGGAGATGGTGCTCAAGCGCGTGAGCCCACTTCGCGCGACCTGCCGCGGAAGCGATCGTTCCGTCAGCCACCTTTTTTTGGAAGAGCAAGGTTGCGAATGATCTGAAGGTCGGTAGCGCGGTCGTTGCCTCCGTCCCTCCTCGTCGTACGCGTTCGCGTTCCGCTGTCAGCCACGTGAAGGCCCGCTTCGCGTCTTCCTCGTCCGGGAACGATCGCTTGATCTCCGTCATCTTGCCCGTCTTCGGATCGACCACGCGCGAGCGGACGATGTGTCCGCCCGCCTTGCGCCGCCAGACCCCCGGGAGAACCGGGTCTTTGCTCTGCCACATCCCCCAACGCTCGACCCACTCGATCTCCTTCTTGGCCATCCGTGCCTCCCGTCATAAACCGCTCGAGTTCACTAACATCAAAAACGAGCGTGCCTCGACCGCCGCCGCGTCGACCGCAAGCACGAACCTTCCCACGATGCGCAGCCTGAAGGAGCGCCGCTCGAGTCATTCCGACAAATGCCGCGGCTTCACGCGTGGTCAAGAGTCGACGCGTAGGCAGCATCGCGTGCTCGATAGCAGCGGGCAACGTCGACGGAGCATTCATCAAAGCTTCTCCTTATTCGCAACAAACGACTCGTACGCATGCCTCAGCGCAAAGCGCGCACGGTCGGGCACGAAGCCCGTCGCAAGGATCGACCGCACGTCCTGTTCTTCGAGGTAGGCCTTCACGTGCTTCCTGGACGGGATGCTTTTGCGAAGCGACATGAGCCGGTACGCGTTGCCGTTCTTGATCGCGTGTCGCTCGATGCGGTAGCCGCGCCGCTCCAGATCGTGCAGCCGCGCGCCGTACCGGTTGCCGCCAACGACCTCGAGTTCCCACCACGGGTGCCACTGGCCATCGCTCAACGTGTTGAGCAGTGCGTCACGCTTGCACGGACCGACGGCGAGATTCATCACGCGACCTCACGAACATCGAAGGGAAGCGCAAGTGACGGCACGTCTTCGGGCACGAGCCTTCGCCACCATACGCCGCTCTCCCCATCCCATCGAAAGCCGGCCTTCTTGTACTGCTCGTTCAGGAGCCGCTTTTGGTCCCACGGAAAGCGCCCTTGCTCGACGACGACGTACTTCGACTTTGGACGCATCGCGCGCTCGAGCATCCGCTGAACGTCGTGTCCGAGTTCCGCGCAACGCTCCAGGAGAGAAGCGAGACACGTAACGTCATCGCCTGCCCGATGCATCGGACCGATCTGCACACCGTGCGCGTGTGCAATCGCAAGCAATGACTTGCTGCTCTCACGCGGCCAATCGAGGTCCATCGTGTCGATCCACGGTTTGCTCGCCGCCCACGGGCAGCGGTACCGCTCGAGCACGAGGCGATCGAAGTCCTCCCCGTTGTGCGCAGCGATCGCATCGGCCTTGTTCACGAAGAAGCCGATCGACTTGAACGCTGAATCAAACCGAGGCGCCAAATGCAGCGCCTCCGGCGGGATGTGGTTCACGTTCGCCGCGGGATTCTCCTCGGCAAATACGAGCGTGGAATACGTCTGGATTCGCGTGCGGTGTTCGACAGACCAGAGGCAAACGGCGATCTCTAAAATGGCGCACGACGTCGGATCGGCCGAGGACGTCTCCAAGTCTACGATCGCCACGAGCTTCATAGCCGCTCTTCCTCCGCGTTGTTGCCGAACGGAAACGAGGCGTCTCCGACCTCGTCGGCGAACGGGTTGCCGCCGTCATCGCCGAAGCCAGTCTCATCGAAGCCCTGCGCTGGCTGCGCGTACGAGACGCGGAAGTCACTCGCCGGTGCGGCTGGAGGAGCCTGGCGAACGGCGGGCTTCCACCCTTTACGGAGCCGCTCGGCCCATCCGCGCGCGCGTGCCGCCGTCTTCCGATTGTATCCGGCCTTCGTGGCGTCCGGCTCTTTGCCTGCGAAATACTCCATGGCGTCCGCGTAGAGCTCCAAGAAGTCCGGCTCCGCCTGGCTCATGTTCGCGCCCTTGTACGGTCGGCCGTCCCAGTCGCGCGGGTTGAATCGAATCTTCTCGTTGCCGTATTTGCCATCGAGGTCACGGTCCGACGCGACGTTGGCGCCTGCGCTGCTGCCAGCGGTGAACACCGCCGCGATGGCGGCCAGCTTCGACTCGAGCGCGGCGAGGCGCGCTTCGAGCTCGGCGATCTTGTCGTCGCTCATGCGGCCCTCGACTTTCGCGATCGGCTTGGCGCGCGCTTCAGCGTTGGCCCGTTGACGACGCGGACCTGTGAGACCTCGCTCGTGACGTAGAGGTGTTCGATCTCAGCGGCGGTCGCGCCTTTTTTCTGAAGCAGATCGATCGCGGCGTCGTGAGAGAAGTTCGACCGCTTGAACCGAATTTCCGCTGCCTCCTTGCCGTTGCCGAGCGGGATGGGCTTCTGCTTGGCGATGCTCCGCAGGCTGTCGAGCACCGTGCCGACGAGCGTTTCGATTTCCTTTGCGCGGGAAAACGCAAATCCTTGCTGTTCCGGCGTCATCGCGTTGAGCTGCGACGCGATCTGCGCGATGTCCGGCAGCATCGTCTTTGCTAGCGCCGTGTAGCGCGGGCATGCGGCCATTCCGGGGCAGTAGCGGCAGTGCGCGCCGCTCGACACGGCTAGCCGCTCGCCGGCATCGAGACGACGCCGAGCGTCGGCCACACGCTCGACCATCTCACGAAGCTCATCGCCGAAGCACTCGAGGTCGAACGCGGTGAACACGTGGTCGTCGGACGTCACGTGACCGCTTTCGCTCACATACCTGATGCCCGCCTCAACCTCCGATGCCCCGGTCCGAAGCATCTTCACGAGCGCGAAGAACTTTAGCTGGGGGTTGTCCTCCGCGGCGGTGACCTCCAGATAGCCGCTCTTCACGTCGCGAACGACCGGCACACCGTCGAGCCGCACGCCTTCGATGTCGTCCGAGCCAGCGATCTGCGTCGGCCCGAGTGGAGGGTACTTCCGCCCGATGTTGATACCGAGCTCGGTGGTCTCCATCGTCTCGACATCGAGCGCGTAGGCGACCTCACCGCGAACGTCACCGAGATCGCCGACGACCTTCTTCCACTCAAGATGACGGCACGTATCCCGCCACTCCGGCCTGACAGCATGAAGCGCTTGCGCGATAGGCATGCCGCCGACGATCGACCGAATGAAGCGCGCGATCTGCGTTCCTCGCTCCGCGTAGACGGACGAATCGTAGACTGCCGGGAGGACCTGTGACGCAGGGCATGCCATCACGCGTTCGAGACCGGAAGCGGTGGGGTTACTGCTCATGACGACCCTCGCAGTGGTGCGGTTACGGCCCGCGCGACTGACCAGCCCTTGCGTAGGCGCGCATATAGGGTGGCTGGTTGAATGCCCATTCGCTCGGCCCATTCCGTGGCACAATGAGTTTCACCGTTGACGGTGAGCATCCGTAGTCGGCCGCGCGTATTCCTCCGCTGATCCCGGCGGCTTGCCCAGCGACAGTTTGCAGGCTCATAGTTCCCGTCATTGTTGCTACGCTCGAGCGTCAACCCGGCTGGTCTCGGGCCCATGTCATGGAGAAATGCGGAGAAACTTTCGCGCCATCGTTCGCAAACGCGAATGCCGCGAGCGCCGTACCACCGATAGCCGCGATCGGTTTCAAGATGGCACCGGTTGATCATCGCACGATAAATCCCGTATTCAGGTGTTCTTTGCTGAACGCCGTTCGGCCCTTTTCTGGTTTGACCGTGATATTCAAGCTTTCGCATCGCTGACCTCATGGCCGTTTTTGGGGCCATATGGGGCCCATAGCAGGTTATAAAACGCGCGAATTTCTTCGCCCCATGGTCCGCCCGCGTCCGCGACGAACGCTTGAATCTTTGCGCGCACAGCAGCGCGCTTCTCTTTGGTACTCGCGGCCGAGACTTCCTCTTTCAGCGCGGCGAGCTCGCCATCGAAGTCGCGCATCGCGACGGCGACAACCGGCTGCGGCACCTCCGGCGCGGACGGGGCAGGGTCGGGAACGAGGTTCGGTCCCGAGTCGACCGTCTTCCCCTCGACGGTGGTGGCCGCCGCGACATCCCGCTGGTGACGCATCGCCGCCCGCTCGTCCTCTAGCTCTTCGCGCGTGGCAAATCCGAAGAGCAGGTCACCGAACTCCACATCAGCAGCGAGCCCCTTCGCGCGCGCTTGGAGCATACGCTGCGGGTATTTGTTCCAGTTGTTCTGCTTCGGGTCTTTGCCGCGATCGACCAGGCCAGCCCGCTGCGCGTCTTCGATCGTAAAGCTGTATTCCTTCGCCTGCCGCCCGGCGCGCTTTACTCGGTAGGTCGCCTTCTTGTCGTCCGTATGAACGAGCTCGAACTCTTCGCACACCGATGGGTGAGCAAGGCAAATGGCCTCTTTCAGGCCCGCCGCTAGCGACGGCCGGCCCTCGATAATGTGCACGCCGCGCATCGACTGCATCGCAGTTAGACCGAGCTCACGACCGCACAACAGGCGAGCAAGCGCTTCCTCCGGCGTAGCGACACCGCAAAGGCCTACCCGTGCCAAGGTCGTAGCTAATTTGTACAGCGCTTCGAGGCTGGAGGCCTCCATGGCCAACCGAAACCCCTGGTCCGTGAGAGTCAGCACTGCCCTTGGCTCTTCGCGTTTCGCCAACCCGTCATTGCCATTGTTACTCATTGTCGTCCTCCAATTGCCTGTTGCCCGCCGCCACTCGATAAAAGTTTTGGGCGCACTATCCCGTGCCGCCGATCCTGCTCGATCTGATCGAACGCATCGCAAACGCGCGCCCACATCACGCTGTCGATCGCGGCTAGCGGCACGAGCATTCGCGCGCGCGTCAGGTCTCCGTAGGCCACTTCCATCGCGTACCCAACGAATGACGCCGCGGTGAGGACCAGTCTTCCGGTTACCGCCGCTTCACGCTGCGAAGCGAGCCACGACGCACGGCAAAGCGCTTCTGTATTCATCGGGTCCTCCATCCTTGGCGAACAAGAATTCTTGTGCCGAACAAGGCGTCTTCGACCAGTCGGCGAAGCTCATCGCACAGCATTCGGAGTCGCAGCCGAAACCGGTTCATGCCGTCCTCCGCAGCAACCCGATCGCTACGCGCGCGATGCGCATAGCTTTCCACCCTTCGACGCCAATCCGCTTTGCCTCGTCTAGGATCGCGCTGGACTGCGCCATGCTCGTCGATAGGGGGATGACCTCAGCGGGCTTCGTTAGGTCGTTTGCCGCGCAGCAGTGCGGGCAGGCTGCGAACACGGCTTCACCGTGCTCAATGCACACAGCGCGACGCGACGCTTCGCTGACCTCGATGTATCGGTCCTTCAGCCGCGCAAGCTCCAGCCGCGCCATGTCGGCGAGGTGGTCGACATCGAAGGTCTCGATAGCGCGGCGCTCGTGTTCGATGATTTCGCGCTGACGGCGGCAGATTTCCTTCGAGAGGAAGTCCAGTTGCTCTGCGTACGGTTTCACGGGTCCTCCAATGCAATGCACGAGCTTCCAGGTCCATGGTCACCCTCGAGCCAGAATGAGCGGCTCGCAGTCATCGCAGACGGCGACGTCCACGTCGGCCTCTAGGCCGAATATCTTGCCGCATATTAAACATGCCACCGCATTGACGACGTCGTGCCCGTCCGAGTGCGCCACGGCGGCATGATCAAGGCACGCGTTCCAATGGCTTAGCCAAGTCTCGACCTTGTACGGCGCATGCTGTCCGCACGGGCACGGATCGTTGACTGTGCCGATGTTCTGTTCGCACGTCTTCGGGCGGCTCATGCTGCCTCCAGAAACACAACGAGGCCAGGATTCGTGACCGCGAGGTCTTCGATCAACTCTTCCAGTAGCGCCGCCCATATATCTACTTGGGCCGACGCCTCACGTTCGCGAAGCCCACCGTTTGGCTCCTCCGCGCGATAGCGCGCGATGAGCTGCTCAGCGATGTGGATCTGTCGCCCGAGACGCTCGGCGAGCCCGGTACGTCGAGAGACATCCTCCGCTGCGCGAACGATGTCCTCGCACTCTTCTGAGCACGGCGGCGCATCCTTGTGCCCAGTGCACACACAACATGGTTCCGGCGGAAGCTCGTCCGCCCCCGGCGCTCTTGCCTTCCAGGCGTCGTAGTTGCTCATGGCGCCACCTCGAACGTGGTCACCCAAGCAACTGCCTCGGCGCGGCTGTAGCCGCCGTCTTCCATCAATTCGCGCACCTTTGCGCTTTGCGCGCGCGTCAGCCGCGCCCGCTTAGCGGGGCGAGGTGCAGCCTTGTGCGTACATGGTTTCGGTTCCGGCGCGTTACGCCCGGTCTCCAACTGCGAGTCGGATATTGCTGCGTCCGTCGTCATAACTTCCTTAACGAACAGACTACTTATAAATTGATATCAATCCATGCGGCCCTATGTCTTTTTTTATAATTTGGCGGACACGCGTCACCCTCTGTGCGCACGGGCGCATACGAGCTCCATGACCACCACACCTCCTGGGTTACTCAGATGGCTTACTGGACGTCTGTGTATCTGTCGCGGTCGCCCGTCTCACGACATCAGACGCCTGCGCGGCAACAAGGTCTGTAGCCAGCTGTTTTTCTATCAATTCAAGGAGCTGTTTCAGGGTCCTGTCCGGTGTCAGTTCGCGAAGCGCCTGGAGGACGTCTCGTACGCTGGGATCTGGAGTCGCCTTACCCAGGAAGGTCGCAGCGATGTCGGCCAGGCGGGCCCGCATTTTTGCGGTCGTTTTCCCTGTCTTTTTAGTCATTGAGACCCACACCTGCGTTCTGCCGACCATGCCGCCCAACTCCTTCTGCGTTAGGCGCTGCGGATTCTTCTCGTCGGTAAGCGTTTCGAGAGTCCGCACCGTCCACGCCTCCTCAGGCGTCATCGCCTCCTCAGGCGTCATCGCCTCCTCAGGCGTCATCGCCTCTGAGCGTCGCGTTGTCAGCTCAGGCCCCCGCCGCTTCGCTGTCATGCGTACCGAAGGTTACCTGGTGCGCATCAATTTTATGATGGCGCAAAGTGCTGCATTGCCACGCATATATCAATTGATATCAATAAAACTATGCCGGTAACGCGTGCGTCTGAGGCTGTTCGACAGTGGTTGGGTCAACGGACAGAAGACGATCCACGTAGCCAAGAGATCCTCGCCGCGCAGATAAGCCAGATCGTAGGACGGCAGATTGCGCAGGGAACGATCAGCTATCTCACGCGCGGCAAGTCGAGCCCGCGTACAGACATTGTCGTAGCGCTCGAACAGCTCCTCGGTATTCCGGCCGCGTGGTGGCTTGAGCGCATCGAATCGGCAGCACCGAGTGCGCCGTCGTTGCCGGATGACTCGAGCTCCGAAGAAGTGAACCCTCCGCAGGAGAGCAGCTCGGCGCTCCCTGCGGACGATGACAGCGACGACGGTACGTCGCGCGCGAACAGCGCTGCGTAACAAGTCCGCGACGAAACGGAGGCATCGACCATGAGCGAGCTGTCCGACGACCGAATTGGGTTTGCGGTGAGCGTACCTCTCCCGGATCACGGCCTTCGCGAACTGACACCGGACAGGACCCTGAAACAGC
>JACCDR010035689.1_pt1 | contig 33180 bp, 43 predicted proteins | sample 7446431 | NCBI WGS metagenome assembly JACCDR01 (sample SAMN15323443, study PRJNA562643) | freshwater metagenome | isolation source: river surface water | place: USA:Blue River Watershed | collected 2017-08-17
GCCTGTTGGGAGGCGAAAAGAACCTATCAGTGCTAACGTCCGACAGTTTGTTTATGAAGGCCATCTACCTGCGTGCGGGTCATGTGTGCAATAACATCAGCTTTTTCAGTGCGACCACGGCAGCGGGTTCGCCGACAAACGGCTTTTTTGCCCTGTACGACAACAACCGTGCGCTACTCGCGCAGACGGCGAACTTCACGACCGAGGCTTGGGCCGCGAACTCGATCAAAACAAAGGCTCTCACGGCACCGTACACCGCAACGTACACGGGCCTGCACTACGTCGCAATCATGATTACCGCAACGACTGTGCCTACCCTCAAGGGTATTTTGGGGTTGAAAACAGGTGCGCAACTTGCGGCAATCGCGCCAACCCTGCATGGCACAAGTACAGCGGGTCTAACGACCACCCTGCCAAACCCGGCTGCGGCGATCACGCTTTCCACAGCAGCACTCTGGGCGGCCATCACATGATTACCTTAGACGAAATCCGCGCAAAATGCGGACACCTAAAAGAACGTGACGACGCCGCAATTGTTCGCATCCTGAGCGAAGGTCGCACACGCTCACGCGACAGGCTCATTGGCATCGGGACTGTGCTTGAAACGCTGGGCATGGCGAAAGGCACGGCACTCCTGAGCTTTATTGAGGCAGAGAACAGCCTCAAGTACGTCTGGCGGCTCATTGACCGCGCAGACCTGAACATCGCAAGCCCACTTGTCGTTCAATCGCTGGCAGGCTTTGTGCAAGCCGAGGTGCTGCCTCAGGAAGACGCCGACAAGCTCATTGCGCTGGGCGTGGAGCCTGACCCCGTGACATTCGCACAAGTGGCTAAGGCTCTGGAAGGGGTTGAAACGTGGCCTCTATAACATCAACTCAAGGCACGCGCTCTGCTGTCACCGTATCCGGCCTTTCAACGCTGGGCTCTGGAGCTTACTGTGTCAGCGACACGATCCCGCTGGCGTCTATGGCGAACCTCAAACTGGAGGTTGCGCTTGCCACTACGAACGCAGTGGCGAGCAAGTTTCAGTGCTCAGTGTTTTTGCAGCAGTCGCTCGACGGAACAAACTTTGAAAGCGGGCCGACAAGTGGCACATCCACCACTGACGAGCCCGACCTGACTTTTGTCGGTATTGTGCCGATGTTCTCCAGCACGACGACGCATAGAAAGATTTTTGACCTTTCTGATGTCATTGGGGACAACACGCACTCGATCCGCGTCGTAATCAAGAACGAAGTTGGCGTTGCGCTGACGAGCGGAACCCTTCACACAACCTCAGTTGTCGGCACCATCACATGACGGGTAAGACGCATCGCACTTCGCAGCCGAGGCGCGGGGCGGTGCTCTCGGACAGTCCCCTCGCAAGGGGTATTGTCGCTTTTCAGACTGGCGACAACATCAGGGAGTTCACCCACAGCGGCGGCACTCCTGCGGTCGCCAACACGCGCTACGGCAGGGCGCAGACACTCAGCAACGAGTCTTTAACCAAGTCGATCACCAGCCGTTCGGCTGGCTCATGCACGATTGCCAGCATTTTCAGGGTTTCGACCACGAGCTTTGAGCAGGCGCTTGGCTCGCTCGGCGGCAGCGGCAATGCGTTCCTGCTGTATCTTGTCGGCGGTACGCAGCCCTATATGTGGAACGCAGCCACACAGGTTGGCTCTGGTGTCAACATTGCTGCGGGTGAATGGCACACAGCCGTTGGCAGGTCAGGCCCAAGCCTCTGCGATATTTGGGTTGACGGCCAGTACAAGGCGGGCAATACAACTGGCGCGACGTACACGGTCGATACGGCTGCTGTTGGTGGGTACTGGGTAAGCGGATCACTGAATGCCAGCTACCGATTCCGTGGTGACGCGCCCCTTACAGTCATTTGGGATAGGGTTCTCTCCGACGCAGAGGTTCGTGAGTGGTTCCGCAACCCGTGGCAGATTTTCAGGCAGGCCCCCAGTCTGCTGGATCGGTTCTCACCAGCCACTTCGATCACATCAAACTACCCGGCGATCTTTGACCGCCACTTGGTCAGCGCTGCTTGGTTTTCCAAGGCTATGCAGGGCGCGGCGTGGTTTGATCGAGACTTGGTATCTGTCGAGGTTACCACCCCACTTGTAACGGCGACTACATATACAGCTACATTAACATCTGTAGCTTATACGATCGCAGCGTCTCAGCTCTTTGCCGCGCGAGTCCGTGTTGCAACGCTTAATTCTGTTGGGTATTCACTTGCTGCGTCCCCCCTCGTCGCGGCTAGGCGGCGAGTGGCTACACTAAGCTCAGTCTCGTACACTTTGTCCCCCACGGGGCTTACCGCTACGAGAGTTCGTGTTGCAACCCTGCAACCAGTCGCTTACAGCTTTGCCCCCCAGGCTCTCGCCGCAGCGCGTAACCGAACGGCAGTTCTGGCTTCGACCAGCTACACGTTAAGCCCGCAAGCCCTTACAGCTACGCGTGTTCGAGTAGCGGCCCTGCAGTCCGTAGCGTATGCTTGGTCTCCGACAAGTCTTGTAGCCAATAAGGTTGCCCCAGGATCGTATACTGCTACCCTCACCAAGGTTAGTTACACCTTAGGCCCTCAAAGTCTTGTTGTGGCTAGGAATCGCGTTGCAGTTCCGCAATCCGTCTCGTACAGCTTAAATCCCCAGCCTATCAACGCTTTACGGGTTCGAGTTGCGCAGCTTCAGCCAGCAAACTTTGTGGTTACGCCGACAGGTCTGGTTGTAACGATTGTCCCTGCAGTGCCGGAGCGCCCAGCTCACACCGGAGCTGGCTACGTAGTCTACTACAAAGGCTCTCTGCGGAAAGTCGAAGCTGAGCAAGAGCTTGAAGAGATTGCAGAAGAACTGGGGGTACTGCCTGTTTCGGCTTCGCCAGAGGATATTGAGAAGCTTCGAGCAGTACTGACGTACCCAGTGGAGGCCCTGCCTTTTAACGTGGTGGAAGGGCAGATTATTGCTGCTGCGGAGACCTACTATGCTCGGGTTAAGGCTATTCGCCTCAGACTTTTGCTCTTAGCAGCCGCTCAATCCACCGTGGGTTGACAGCCTTCAGCTCTACCGGAGAAAATACCCCTATGCCCACTTACGCTTATAAATGCTTCAACGGCCATACTACGAACCTTGTTCGCAAGATTGATGAACGGGACGCCCCAGCATCATGCTGGTGTGGTCAAGACTCCCGACGCGAGGAGGTTTCGTACTTCGCTTTCAGCGGACTGTTTAAGCCGTACGTAAGTCCAGTATCAGGGCGGGAAATTACCAGTCGTGGCGCGGAGGTCGACGAGTGCCTTCGTCACGGGAAAATCATTGCTGAACCAGGACTTGAGCGAGACATTTCTCGCTGGGGGCAGGAGCAGCGTGAAAAAGCAGAGGCTTCCGTAGACCAAGCGGTTGCCTCCGAACTTAAACACTTGGATTTTTAAGGAACTTTTATGGACGAAAACTTTGATGCATCCCAGGGTCTGCCGATGGACTCCCTTGGCATTTCTTCGGACGCTGGTGGTGAGAGCGCAGTCTCCACGGCACCGGCTGTCGCCGCCCCTGCCGCAGCCCCAGCTCCGGCAGCGCAAGCAAACCCGTGGGATACTCCCCCAAAGGCTTGGGAAAGTGCGATGCACCAGCACTACGGAACGCTTCCACCCGAGGTTCGGCAGTACATCCACCAGCGGGAAAAGCAGGCGCTCGACGGTTTGATGAAGTACAAAACTGCCTCGGACAAGTACGAAGGGCACTTTAAGCCCTACATGCAACACTTGCAAGCCGCGGGAGTACAGCCCGAGCAACTCGTGGCGGACTTCGTAAATGTTCATGCGATTATGTCGCTGGGCACCCCCGAGCAAAAACAGCAGATGTGGGCTCAGCTCTCCAGGAGCTATGGCATGGATCAGGCGAACGCGGCTGCTCCGGCTGGTAACGGCGCCCCCGACCTGCAGGCCTCTATCCGCGAAGCACTGTCCCCGATTACCCAGAAAATTTCTGCGTGGGAGCAGCAGCAAGCTCAAGCGGCTCAAGCTGAGGCTAATAAGGCTATTGACGCCTTTCTCGACAATAAAGATAATGAGTTCGCGACGCAGCTATTGCCCGACATGGCAGAGCTGATTCGCAAAGGGTCGGCGGGCTCACTGGCTGAAGCCTATGAACTTGCCGCATTGCGTCACCCAGAAATTCGGGCTAAGTACCTTCAGAAACAGCTCGGAGCGGGTGGAACCCAACAGGTTAAGACTACGCAGTCAACAGTTAGCCCCCTGCCTAGCAGCTCGGGACAAGCGGCTCCCAAGGCTCCTACGTCGCTCGAAGCGGCAATGAGACTTGAAGCTGACAAGCTCTTCAAAACCTAAGGAACTATCATGCCTTCTCCATCAGCAGTTTTCACCGAACTGGTCGCATCCACGATGCGTAACCACGGCCGTAAGGTGATCGACAACTTCTCCGGCCACAACTACCTGGTTCGCCACCTTCGCAAGAAGGGCAACTACGACCTGCTCAGCGGCGGTACGACCATCGCCCACCCCCTGGAATACCAGGCCAACAGCACGTACCAGCGCTACTCTGGCTACGATGCCTTGAACATTCAGGCTTCTGAAGTGTTCACGGCAGTCGAGTTTCCGTGGCGCAACGTCGCAGTGCATGTGACTGCAAATGGCCCTGAGATGCGCGCCAACTCGGGCAAGGAAGCGATGTTCAAGCTGGCTTCCAGCCGCCTGAAGAACGCCATCCGCACCTTCGAGAACAACATGAACAGTGATTTGTACTCGAACGGTTCACTCACCAACCAGGTGGGCGGCCTCCAGCTGCTCGTTGCGGACGCTGGTACTGGCACCGTCGGTGGCATCGACTCCTCGGCAAACACTTTCTGGCGCAACATCGTGCAATCCCATGCGGCTCCGCTGCAAGGTGGCGGCGCAGTCACCGCGGGAAGTACCACCATCGAGCGCATGATGATGCACACTTACATGGCAGCAACTCGCAACGCGGATGTACCTGACTTGTGGATCGCGGACAACAACTACTACGGCTTCTTCGACGAGTCGCAGGTTTCCATGAAGCGCTACGTGGACGAGGAAGATGCGAAAGCCGGCTTCCAGAACCTGACCTACAAGGGTGCGAAGGTTGTCTTCGACGGCAATGGCGGCTGTCCCGCAAACCACATGTACGCACTGAACACGGAGTACATCCGCCTCTGCGTCCATGAGGCCGCTAACCTGACCGTCCTCGACGACAAGGTGTCGGTCAACCAAGATGCCACGGTCATCCCGCTGATCTGGCAGGGCAACCTGATCTGCACGAACCGTGCGCGTCAGGCGGTCATTAAGGCCTAATCGAAGTTTATAGAGTGTCGGCGCTCCCGACATTCTATAATCTCTTTTCCACCCCCTTTAGGAAAATATCATGGCAACTCTTGCTGTAACCCCCTTGATCGGTGCAGGCATCTCTCGCCGCACGACTACCCCAGAATTTGCTCTGGGCACGCCCTTCATGGGCAACGGCAACGACACTTACGTGTACGTGCAGGCCTCCGGTGCTATCGCAGCAGCGGCGACTTGCTCCGTGAACGGAAGCTTCGTGGCTACCTCAGGCGCTGGCAACTACACCGTTGACTCGGTGGCCTTCGCGGCTGGTGAGTACGGTTTTGTTCGCAAGACCACCTCGCCGTTGTAATCAACCCCGTGGGGTCTTGGCCCCACTTTTAAGGAACTCTCATGTCAGAACGTCCACCGTATATCGTCTTCGAAGCTCGTGCCCTTCCCCAAGGTACCGACGAGCGCGGAGCTGTCAAGTATGTTCGCCAGAACATTGTGCGCGTCCAGCAGGTTGGCTCTCGCGATGTTTTCGAAGGTGTCGCCGAAGAGTGGCTTGCTCAGTGTGAGGCTGATGCTGCCAGCGGCCGTCTGCCGGAAAGCTGGTATCGCCTCTATGCGTCGAAGTACCGCGACTTTGTCGATGACATTGAGGAAGCCGTTGACGGGTTCGACCGTCGCAACTGGGCAATGCTCGGAAAGGATCAGCTGGAAAACCTGCGTTCCCGCGGTATTGTGAATGTGGAAGGTGTTGCCTCCGCCTCCGATGATGCGCTGAAAGTGCTCGGGCCTGGCGGCCCTGCCCTACGAGCGAAGGCAAAAGCCTTCCTCGACTCCCTCCAGAAAGTGGGTACTTCCGCCGCTGAAATCGAGAAGCTGACTCTCGAAGTAGCTGACTTGAAAGATCAGCTCGCAGCCGCTCGCGCTCGGAATGAGGAGCTTTCCCAAGAAGTCGCCAACTTCAAACGTGCGGCCGCCCCAGCCCCTGGTGCCCTGAACCTCCCGAAGTAAGGATCGCAAATGAGCCTGCTTACTGTTGTCAATGATGTGCGTGTTCGGTTAGGGCAGGGCACTGTCACCACCGTAATCGGCAACAGCAACGGAAGCGTGGCTCAAATGCCCAAGCTTCTGGAAGAGGTTGTAGAGCGAGCCCTGACTCGCTTTACCGCGATTAGGTTTGTCAGCTCCGTGCTGTTTACGGCGCCGAACTCCACCGAAGAGATGGGTACTCTTGCAACGGCTCTTGGAAACGCGGAAGCGACCCTTATCCCAGACACGTTTTTCGAGGAAGCCACCAGTCGGGCTGTCCTTCCTGTGTCAGGCTTACGTAGTGGCAGCTGGTCTCGTACTGACCTGGCGACCTCAGGGCAAGTTTCCCCTTACTACTACGAAATCGTCAACGGGAACCTGCGTATCACCCCAGCCCCTGGAACAGGTCGTCAGTTCCGTTTCTACGTTCGGGGTAAGTTTTGGGTACTGAACGGGTCAACACCGTCTGACGCAATTACCGCTGACGATTCGACGTTCCTGATCCCAGAGCGTATTCTCAAGGTTGGTTTGAAGGCTCAGTACAAAGAGTCTAACGGACTTCCAGGCGCTGCGGCCGATATGTCGGAGTTTTTCCAGCAGTTTGGTCTCTGGGTTGCTGAAACAAACCCGCTGGGGGCTATCAGTCTCGAAAGTAAGCCTGCCGAAAGTATCCGGTACCCTTCGGTGCAGGAAGGTTCTTGGAATGTCTGAGTCAAACGCAGCTCAGATCAGGCCACCATTGCGCGGCCTTAATAGTCGCGACATTATCCACGGCCTTCGTGAAGATGAGGCTATCCAGCTAAATAACTGGATTACAACGAATGACGTGCTGAGTGTGCGGCCTGGGTACCTCTTACAGTCAGCTCCAGCACTACCCTCAAATATTCAGTCCGTTATCTACTACTCAAATGGTGGGCAGAGTAAGAGTTTCGCAGCTGCTGGTACGGCTTTGTACGATGTGTCAGGTACCGCCGCCCCAAGCGTCCTAACAGGTATCAACCCAGAAGTTGTTGAAAAGAACTTTCAGACTGCGGCCGGAGCTTTCTTGTTTGCGGTAGATGGCGCTGGAAAGCTCCTCCGCTACAACGGAACTAGCTGGGTTGTTGTGAGTGATATCACAGGTGCCCCCACTCGCGGGTATCAGCACCTAGAGGCTTACAAACAGCGGATGTACTTTCTGGAAAAGAGTAGCTCGACGCTGTACTATCTCGCCGCTGGTAGTATCTCGGGGACTATGCAGAGCTTCCCAGTCGGGCCGTATCTCACTCGTGGCGGGCACTTGGTAGCAATCGCTACCCTCACAAGTGATGGGGGTGAGGGGGTCGACGACCGCTTAGTGCTGCTCTCCTCCGAGGGTGAAGCAGTAGTATACACCGGCACTGACCCCGGAGACCCAGAGCGCTGGTCTCTTGTCGGGGTGTACTATGTCGGTCTTCCAGTTGGTAAGCGGTGCGTTACAAAGTTCGGCGGTGACCTGCTGGTTATGACCATGCAGGGCATTTCTTCGTTCTCCCGCCTCCTGACCGCAACGTCACCAGCAAACCCTGCAATCACTGACGTTATCTACCCCCTCTACAGAACGCTTACAAACACTTATCAAGGTTTGTGGGGGTGGCAGCTTGTTGTCGAACCCTCGATCCCCGCACTTGTGTGCAATGTTCCAGCTCCTGGTGGTCTGCAGCTTATCTACCCCCTCAAGTCAAAAGCGTGGAGTACTTTCACTGGCTGGGCAACAAATGGCTTGAGTATTCAGCAGTCCAACACTATCGCTGGTATCGGGACAAGGGCTGTTAAGCTTTTCACAGGCACTTCCGATAACGGCACTGTAATCGTAGCATCCCTTATCACGGCCCCCAGACGCTACAACCGTGCTGGGGACACCCGCCTTACCCTCTACAGGAACTTTTTCCAGCACTCCGGTGCTGCAAGTACCCGCACAGCCTTCCCCCATAACCTCGCCACGACTAACCTTGCTGCGACGCTGACAGCTGCCGTAAGTGGGGCTGTGTGGGATACAGCTTTGTGGAACAATGCTTTCTGGGTCTCGGGCGATGCCTTTCAGAGGAATTGGGAAAACACCCAAGCTGAGATTGGGAGGGAACACTCCCTGGCCCTCGAAGTGACGCTTACTAGCGGTACACTAAACTGGCTCGAAACGGACTTGCTATGGCAGAGAGCAGCTCTGGTTCGTTCGTCGTAGAGGCAAACGGAGCTGTTATTCGCGGGTGGCTTGAAGTTACCTCGGAAACACAGATTCCCCAGCAGGCAATCTGCGCTGCATGGGTGCGGGATGGCCGCATACTTGCGGCAGTAGCATTCTTCCACTACACCACGAACACAATGACAGCAGCTATTGCTGGGCCGGAGCACCCCCGAGCCCTTGTACGCGTCATTAAGTGGGGTCTCGACTACGCCTTCCGACAGGTAGGTGTAAAGGCGTTGACATTCTTTACCCACTCTGCTAATATACGCTCGATTGCACTTACTACGAAGCTAGGTGCGATTGTCGAAGCGACACTTCCAGATGTATGGCCTGACGGGGATCAAGTAATCTCCAGGCTCTACGCAGATAAAGTCAACTGGAGTGTTGTCCGTGTCAAAGAAAGTCAAAACCCCACCACCACCTGACTACGCAGGGATTGCGAAGCAGGAAGCTCAAATCGACGCCCAGACGTATGATCGGATGATTTCCGATTCAAGGGCAAATCAAGTCAATCCGTGGGGTTCGCAAACCTGGACTAAGACTCCCCTCAACGGCGGTGCTGACCGTATTGTGGATGGGGTGAACTTTGGCCCTGACTACGAGTGGACAATGACCAGCTCGTTGTCACCCGAGCAGCAAAAAATCTTCGACGCTGAGAATGCTAGCAAGATTAGTCAGTCCTCGCTACTCCAGGCTCTTACAGATCGCGCTAAAGGGTCGATGGGACAGCCTATCGACACGGCTGGTCTTCAGGAATGGCAGCTCTCCGATAGTGGGGGGTTTGACCTGGACAAGTTCCTCGGTATTGGCAGCGATGCTGCTCAGATCAACCTACAAAACAATGTAGGACAACTTCCGGCTCGGGAGCAGGGCTACCAGTTGCAAGCTCCGACTGAGTCGATGACTGCTCAAGCCCTTATGGAGCGTTACAATCGCTTCAACAAACCGGAGCAGGATCGGCAAGCAACTCGTCTGCGAGACGACCTCATTTCGCAAGGATTCTCTACCGGAAGCGAGGGCTTCCAAGGGCAGATGGGTCGTCTGCGGGATCAGCAGTACCGCCAAGATGCTGACGTCGTTGACAGAGCGGTGCTCACGGCTGGTAACGAAAACAGGGCAAATCTTGCCTCGGAACTAGCCAAGGCTCAGGCCTTGTGGGGTGAGGCGCGGGCTGGTCGTGGGGAAGACCTCAACCGCCTGCTTGCGGGTCAGGGCGAGGATCGCGCAAACCTTGCAACATTGCTGGCACAGCAAACGGCTGACCGTGGGGCGTATCTCCAGGGGACCACAGCGGCTGCAGCCGGCGACCAGCGAGCTAATGACCTTCGGCAGAAGCAACTTGCCGAAGCCCTCATGCTCCGTTCGATGCCACTTCAAGAGCTTAACGCATTCCGCTCGGGTTCGCAAGTGTCGTTACCCAACATGACCCCAACCTTTACGACCCCCCAGCTCCAGGGGCCGGAGCTTTTAACGGCGGCTGGTTTGCAAGGTCGCGATGCTATGGCAGCTTACAACGCCCAGGTTGCCGGTCAAAACAGCTTCATGAATGGCCTGTTTGGACTTGGCGGCGCGTTGCTGGGCGCTCCGACAGGCAGCGGCGGGGCAAACATCCTTAAAATGCTGGGAATCGGCTAATGAATAAAGCAGTAAACTTTGACATGCTGCCGGAGGATGTTCGGCAGCAAATCTTGGCCCTGCGTCAACGCCAACAAGCGTTGCGAGCGCAAGCTATGGCGCCATTGCCTGACCTTCCAACGCAGACAGCGTCCGGGGGTTTCGCCGTGCGTAACAGTCCCCTGTCGCACCTTGCAAATCTGCTAGAAAAGCGCTGGGCTCAGCAAGGTGCGTCCCATATTGACACTCGGGCAAATGAGCTTACTGCTCAGGGGATGGGGGGCTTCACCCCCGAACTGGAAAAGGTGTACGAACTCCGAAATGGTATTCAGGGCCAAACTTACAACGAGCGCGGCGGGGAGGCTGTCAGCAGTACGGTGCCTGCTAATCCAAGGGCAGCTATAACTGCCGCGCTCACCTCTCGCCGCCCTGGGATTCAATCCCTCGGCCAGCAGATGCAAGAGAGTCTCTTCGAACAGGAGAAAGAGCAGGCAAAGGCCCGCACTTCGGCCTTGAATGCTCAAACTCAGAAGTTGTTTGAAGATGCAACCCCCGAGAGTCAGCAAGCCTATATGCGCGATGGTTCGCGGAATATGAACTTGCTAGTTCCGAGAGGGAAGACCACGGTACTGGGTGATGCTATCGTTAATGTGAATGAAAGCACTGGCGCAGTACGCCCACTCACACAAAACCGCTTTGCAACTGGCTCGCAATCGGTTCCAGGCACTGGTTCCGTCACAACGACTCGGGATACGTACAGTGGACGAGAAACCCCGAACGCCCAGCTTACTGCTAACATTACCCTCGACCGCGAGCTGAAGGATACTATCGGCAAAAAAGAAATCGAGGGGCTTGCGAAGTCGCAAGAAGCGGCACAAGGCGCTGAGCGTATGCTCAGCATAGTGCGTAATGCCTCTGGCTTGCTTGATAAAGGTATCGTCGGCGGTTTGTGGGCTGATAAGCGTGTCGCTGTCGAGTCCTTTGCCAAGCTCTTTGGGCGCGAGATTTCGCAAGAAGCTCTTAACTCCGAAAACCTCGGGAGAGTGCTGGGCGACCTTGTGCTTACCGCTTTAAATGAGTACCAACTCAAGCCTGTTTCAAACACTGACTTGGAGTATCTGGAAAAGCTTCGTGGTATGAGCGGGAATGATCCGCAGACTATCGCAAAGATGCTGAACGATACCGCGAAGTTTGCGATGCGCAACTTGGTTACACATGCCGGTCGTCTCCAGGATGCAGAGCGGCGGTTAGGTAAGTTGGGTGGGAATCAGTACGACCTTGGGGCTTTCGGCCTCCCGAGTGTTGGCAAGTCTGACGTCGATCCCTCTATGGGGTATGTGTTTAAAGACCCAGAGGGTATCCTCGACACCGTCATGCAGCGACTAGGCCCGCTTATGCAGGACAAGCCGAAGCCAGCCGCTCGTCGGGAAAACTTCAAAGGGGCTCGATAATGTCCCGCGAGATTACTGTCAAAGACCCTCGCACAGGCGAGTCAGTTGTACTTGTCGGTGTACCGGAAGGTATGTCGGCAGAGCAGGCTGCGGCCGCACACTTTGGGACGGCTCCTGGAAACTACGTCGGGCGTCTCGCGGATAAAGTGACACCAAACCCCTCCGTAGCTAAAGATGTTGCAAAAGCCCTTGCGACAGGAATTCCCCTGGGAATTCGGAACTCAGCAGCTTTCTTGGCGAAGCTCCCCGCTGGGCTAGCTATCGCAGCTGCGGACGCTGCTGGCAACACCGCACTAGCGGACAAGTTCGGCCGCGCTGCGATGCGCACAGAGGATACCGTCGATCAAGCTGTCAAAGGCACACCCTTCGGTGACTTCGCGGATCAAAAGCCTACGACCACCGCTGGCCGGTATACGAAGTCTGCAGCAGCTGCTGTCGGGGGAATGCTGCCGACCCTTCCCCTGGGGCTAGCGAGTGGGGCTTCGAAGGTAGCTCCCCTAGTTACTAAGGGTGATGTGGCGTTGTCAGCCCTCTCGGGACTGCTTACACAGGGGGCTACGGAAGCGAAACTCGGCCCTATGGCTGAAGTTGCTGCAGGCCTCGCGCCCTTCCTTGCGAAGGCGGGGTGGAGTGCGACCTTCCAACCGGCGGCTTCTAAGGAACTTCAGGCGGCTCTGGCTGGCACATCTGCCGCTGATCTAGCGAAGGCAAAAGACCTCCTGAAAGATGCCAAAGATACACGCGGAATTCAACTGTCTATCGCCCAAGCCCTCGGGGATGACCACCCGCTGGCGGCGGTGTTGTCGAAGCTCGGCTGGGCCGAGGGTTCAAACGCTATTGTGAAGCCCTTCCTCACTGCCCAGAATCAGCCGGCAACAAAGCTCATGGAGAGTACGGCGCGATTTGCCACTGGAGCTACCGGAGATATCCGCGGGCAGAACGCGGCTAACGTGCTTGTGAAAGCTGCATCCGCCGCTCGTAAGGTTGACGAAAAAGCTCCGACGGAAGCCGCCCGTGCCCTGTACGAAAAAAGCAAGCTTGATCTCATCCCCACTGAGAAGGTCGACGCAGCTATTGAATCCCTTGCACAGGTTCTTCGCAAAAACGCTTGGGGCCAAGATACGGATGCGGGCAAGGCTGTGTTGAATGCAATTGGTCGCCTGACTCCGTACTCGTCATCTAACACTGGTATGGCTGGTACCCCACTTGCGGGTCTTGCGGGGAAACCCTTTGAACTCCGTGCTGGTCAAGCCTCGGCTATTGCCGACAGTGTCAAAACCCCCTTCGAGGCTCTCACAAAGGCTGGCTCGGGGTCAAGCATCAAAGCGGCTGACAAAGCTGTCGAGGCCGTGTTTAAAGATCTTGGGAAGACCGATGGGGTCAAAGCGGCTGACGCCCTTTGGGAAGCCGTCAATCAAACTGTTACCCAACCTTCTCGGGAAAACATGCTTGGCTTTCTCGCAGGGCAAAAGGGTGCGCAGCAAGGGTTTGAGCCGGTGGCCCGTCTCACTGGTATTACTGACCCAACTCGGTTCTCACCCAAGGAACTGTCAACTACCCTCAACCGGCTGAATACGGCCCCCCTTGCGAAAGGGCAAGCACCCATCAATGCTGGACAAGAACTTGTAGGCTGGCAGCTGCGTCAAGCCCTTGACAACGCCACATCGTCTACGGCAAACTTTGCCCCCTCGAAGTTTTCATCTAGTCTGCGGGGTGCCCCTGGGTCTGGTAAGTCGGAAATGCTCTCTTCGGCAATCGAGTCCTACCTCAAGCGGGCTAACCAGCTTCAGAGTGCATCTGATCCGCTCAGCGTACCTGTGATTACAAAACGCTTCGGACAAGACCTTGATATCCTCGACGCGGCTGGTCGTGGTCGTGGCAGTATGAGCAGTGTGCAAGACTACTCTCGACTGGGTGCGGAAGCGTCTCCAGAGATTGCGGCCACCCGTATTGCAGCCTTTGGGCCGATCGCTGGTGCTCTCGGGTCGGTGCGCTCTGCTAACGTACCGAAGGGGAATATCGCCTTGGCCGAAGCCTTGACTGACCCCAGTATGGTCGGGTTTAACCGCTTGCAAGCTTGGAATCGCCCAGCTATACTGGAAGCTATCCTTCGAAAAGCCGCCGGCTCTCTAACTGGGTTAGAGTTGATTTCCCCAGGAGATGAGTAATGTCCTTTGATCTTTCGGGTAATTATACCCTTCCCGCAGGGAACCCCGTAGTAGCGGGGACGCTTATTACTGCCGCACAGTTTAACGCAACAATGGCTGACCTTGCGACAGCTTTGTCGCAGGTGATTCTTGCCGATGGACGGAAAGCCTTCTCCGGTACGATCGTTGCTTCCCTGTTTCAGGGGCCGGTAACCGGCAATGTCACCGGAAACTTAGTCGGCAACGTCACCGGTACAACTGCTAGCTTTAGCGGTGGTGTCACTGCAGGGTCTTTTAGCGGCGCCCTCACAGGAAATGTTACGGGAACTACTGGCACATTCTCCGGCGGTGTGACGGCGGCATCTTTCAGCGGAAACCTCAGCGGTACCTCCGCAACGCTGTCGGGTGCGATGACAGCTGCTACGGTTAGCTTGTCTGGCGGTGGGCTTACTCTCCAGGGCAATCAACTTTCCAATCTTTCGCTGGCATCAGCGGCAGGTCAGGCTGTGCCGTACCAGCAGTTGTTTTCGCAAGGTGTACCGCTCGACATTGCGGCCGCGGCTACGCTTAACGTCGGCGCCCAGAACACCGCTTTCCTGAGAATGACAGGTACTGGAACAGCAATTACCAGCTTCGGCACGGCCTACAACGGGCCAAGGTTTATCACGGTTGTAGGGACTGGAAACTCCCTGATCGCTAGTGCGAGCCTTGAGACGCATACTGGTGCCAACGTCGCGCTCGGAGCTGGGGACACCTTCGTAGTGGTGCCCAAGGCGACTACGTCAGGAACCCCCGATGGTTGGCGGGTTGTGGGGTATCAAGCTTATGGCACAACCGCATTGCCAGCAACCCAAGCAGCTGTGCAAGGTCAGGCTTACAAAGCTTTTACAACGGGTGGTAGCGGGACTGCGTATACGTTGACCCCTGCACCAGCGATTACCGCTTACGCCGAAAACCAAGAGTTTGATGTGGAGTTCCACACAGCAAGCTCGGGCACCCCAACGATTAACGTAAGTGGGCTTGGTGCCCGCGACCTGCAGTGGTACACAAATGCAGCCGGTGCGCTCGGCTCTGTTGGGGCAAATATCCCCGCAGGCTTTCGGTCACGTGTAACTTACGACGGCTCAGTCTTTGTTGTACGCGATAGACCCTTTGTCGCGTACGCACCAGTAAACTATATCAGCGGCATGACCCTTTCTCATGCGTTTACAAATCTTACAGTGAGCACTGGAAGCTGTGTAGACTCTACCAACTCTATTGTGCTTGAACTGCCCAGCGGAATCACAAAAGGCACGGGATCATGGGCTGTTGGGTCTGGGCCAGCTGTTGGCGGACTAGACACCGGCACCATTGCCAACAACACCTGGTATTTCGTGCACGTCATTCGCAGGCCGGATACGGGCGTTGTTGATGCCTTGCTCTCGCTGAGCGCCACGGCGCCAACGATGCCCACCAATTACACGCAGCGCCGCTTGGTGGGCGTGTGGCGATACGCTTCGGGCATTTTTGAGGACTGGTATCAGGTCGGGCGCCAGATTCGCTACAAAACGCCAGTGCAAGATTTCAACGCCGTAAGCGCCACCGCTGGCGCCCGTGCGGCGCGCACCATCACTGTCCCCACTACGGTCAACGTTTTTGCAGATATCGGTGTTGGGCTGGCAACTGGCAACAATGGCGGTCTTTACATTTCGGATCTTTCTACAAATGATGTAATGACGGCCTTGGGCTCTGGCCTGCACCAAGGCGGCACACATGCCGCAGCCAGCTTTGGCGGCCGATGCTGGGTGCGCACGAGTACCAGCGGCCAAGTCGGCGAGCGTGTAAGCTCAGGGCCAGCTACGTTCAGCCTCTACACTTTCGGTTTTGACATGACCGAAATGCTTGGCCTTTAGCACGTCGGTGCCTAGCATGGACTTCCAGACCCACGTTCACCTTGGCGCTTGGCACGACAGCTCGGCGTTCGGTACTACGGCTAACCCAGGACTGGGCGTGCTCGTGCGTGAGTCGGACTTTCTCGCGGGTGTGGGTGTGTGGCGCAATTCGTTGCGGGAGGTAGCCCCGTACGGGTTTGCGGGGGTGCAGCCTCTCCGTATCGGCTCGGCGCGGTTAGGGGGCATCCTAGGGGCTACGGAGTACCGCCAAAAGGTGCGCCCCGTAGCTGGTGCGGTGCTATCGTGGAAACATGGTGACACGGAGTGGCACTTCCTTGCAACCCCACGGGTGCCGAAGATCGCGCCCGCGACAATTGAACTCTCACTTTCGTTTTGAGCTATGACACCCTCTGACCCAGACTTTGCCGACCTCTCCCAGAGAGAGATTCTCATTGCGAAAGCCGCTGCGAAGCTGGCAGTCGAAGAGATCACTTCGTCCTTTTATAAGGAGGTCGGAAAAACTGTTGTTACCAGAGTCCTTATCTGGATTGGAATTGCCGCAACTGCTTACGCCGCAGGCCGCGGGTGGCTTACAAAGAACTGATATGAGAAAAATTACTGAACTTATCGTGCACTGCTCGGCAACACACCCGAACTGGATGGCCGACAAACCAGCTGTCGCGAAGCTGTCTGAAATTCGCCGGTGGCACATGGACAAGGGCTGGCAAGATATCGGCTACCACTTCCTTGTGGATAGGGATGGTACCGTTGTAGCTGGGCAGCCGATTGAACAGCCTGGGGCTCACACTGTCGGGAAGAACGCTACCTCCATCGGCGTGTGCCTTGTGGGGGGCTTTGGCAGCTCGTCGACGGATGATCCGCTGAAGCACTATTCGCCAGAGCAGCTTGACGCCCTCCGCACCCTGATCGAGGGCCTGAAAGTCGACTACGGCTTTACAAAAGTTAGCGGTCACAACGACTACGCAGCGAAAGCTTGCCCTGGGTTCAACGTCGCCCGCTGGGAGAGGTTCAAGTCCCCCGAGAAGCCGCTCGCGACAAGTAGAACACTGGTAGGGCAGACCGTGGCCGCTACTGGAACAGGGGCAACTGCGGTACTAGAGATAGTTCAAGAAGCCCAAACAGCTATTAACCCCCTTACCGAGTATGCAGAAACTTTGCGGTGGGTCTTTATTGGGCTTGTTTTTGCTGGGATTGCTCTGACAGTGTGGGCTCGGATTTCCGACTGGAAGAGGGGGCGCAAGTAATGTGGAAAGTGTATGCAGGCGTCGCCCTCGCTGCGGGTATTGTCGTGGGGGCTTACTTCGGGGTTGAAGCGATCTGGCAACGCGGCTGGGATGCCCGAGACCTGAAGGCGAAAGCCGACACCGCAGCAGCTATCGAGGAAGCCCTTGTGCTAGAACGGCAACAGGTTGCTACTGAAAGGAAAGCGTATGAAAACAAGATTCGATCCCTCCAGCGCCGTGAGGCGGAAGTCCTTGCTGGCTCTAACATTGCTAACGGCCTGCTCGACGCCTCCAGAGCGAGTCTTCGTCAAGCCACCGGAAGTCTCGAAGCCTGCGTTGTCTCAGCCACTACCCACGCAGACATACTCGCTCAGTGCCAACAGGAATATCGAGACGTGGCAAAGGCAGCTGACGGCCACGTTGCAGATATCAAAGCCTTAACGAATAAAGACTGACCTCAGGATACTTGGGGGCGGGGCGTTGCGGGGGACGTGGACGACTGTCCACAAGGCGTAAGGCCTGCCGCGGGCAGGGGTAGCCCAATCTTTGATGTATGCGTCTGGCATCCGCTCAAGGGCGATGTTAACCGTGGACGCGGCGCAGTTGTGGCCGCACTTCGTGAGAAGCTCGGATATGTAGGAAGCGCTTAGCGGTTTGTCGTGAGCCCGCAAGATAGAGCGGCACAAGACGGCCGTGTTAAGGTTTACGCGGGCGCCGCGCTGCTCCTGTATTAACTTTCGCAGGGATTCCTCTAAGGTGGTCGGGGTTGATGCACTTTGTGTTAAAGCAGCGGTGATCTCTGTGGTATCCATCGGGAAGGTCTCCGTAAAAAGCTTGGTAAACGATGTGGTGGGCGTAGAGTTTGACTGTCTGCGTTCCGACAGTGAATGTCTTGCGGGGGTAAACGTGGCTAGGGGTAGTGGGTAGTACCCAGCAGCTTTGCTCGTTCTCGGGCTCTAGGATGCGGCTGAAGAGGCGCTGGGACTCCTCATGGCAGTCTAGGACTTTCAATAATGTAGAGGCTCGGGACATTATATAATCTTAACCTTCGCATCTGAGCCCATACCGAGCAAAGCGATCTTTTGAGACTCCGCAAGGCCCTTGAGGATTTCCCCAAACTCTCTGGCGCTTGGGAAGAAGTGGTGGAAGCGGTTGTAGAGGTCACGAAGCAAGACGGGTTCGGGCTGCGCCCTCAACCAGTCTAGGATGCGGTCAACATTCGCAGAGACTTTGGACTTACCGACGTGCTGGAAGACCTTGTACATGCTGTCCTCGACTTGGGAGAGCATGAGGTCGGCGGTCTGGAGATGGTGGGCATCGATCACAGGGGTATCACTCTCCGCAGCCGCTAGCACCATCCCGATCTTGTGGAGGTGGCACTGTTTACGGGCGTAGTAGTTGCGAATCCAGTCTTCAGTGGCTGCTGGCATCACCTTGTTGTAGAGGTTTTCGTACCATGCAGTACCCCACTCGATCGCGGCGGGGGTGAGGGAGACTGGGCCTCGAAAGTTCGCTGCCATGCTTGCTAGGTCCTCGACGAGGTCTTCCTCCAGACGGAGGATGTTCGGCGGGATTTCCAGGAATGGGTACGGCACGAGCCTCTTCTTGGCTTCCGCAAACACAAAGATCGTGCGAGATGTGAAGCCGCCGCTGACCATGTAGTTGGTGAAGTTTTCAGCTAACCAGCCTGGCGTCGTGCAACCGATGATGTTTATCCAAGGGTTGATAATCTCGTCAACGCCGGAGGTCTTCGTTTGCTTTGTAAAGGCCCCTTCCTTACCGTCCCAGAGTGATGTGTAGAAGTCAATCTGTTCGCGGTTTTCAGGATCGAGCAGGTTCCCGAGTTCGCCGCTCTCAAGGGTGATAGAGCACTGAGGGACGTAAGCCTCCATCGAGGGAATCCAAACCTCCTCGCGACTGGCTGCAAAGCTCTGCGCGAGGGATTCCCAGGTGGCTACGTCCGGCCCAAACTTGATGCCGTCGACTTTGCGTACAAGGCGCATAGCGATGGAGGCGGTTGTGGTCTTCGACACAATGCCTGGCGGTGCTACGAGGCAGATGTAGAAGTTCGGATACCACGAGAAGTGTCCCATGGTTAGCCAGCAATTTCGGCGGAGGGTCGCAGCAATGGCGCTGACGCCGGCCCACAGGTGCATGTGGTCTGGGGCTTCGCTGTGACTCGCAAATGACTTGTATGCGACAAGCCAATTCTCAAGACGGCGTTTAGTCGGAAGCGCTTGCATTACGCTTACTTTCTATGTAGTTAAACAGGCGTCGAATCGCGTAGCCACGTACAAGGCTTAGCACCGTAAAGAAAGCTACGAGGCCGAGGTCTTGTGCAGTGTTGGATTTGAGCCCTACCAAGGGAAGGGCGATTATAACCCCGAGGTAGGAGACTGTCAACCCGATAGCGGTGGACACTCCTGTTTCAAGGGCGCTCATTTTCCTAGATTGTGTCATTTGCAGTTACCCCATGAAATAGGACTTACGTTGAAGCCGGTCGGGATAACCAGCGGATCTGAGTAGGGGATGACGATACGGCTTGCGGCGCGAAGGCGTGCAAGCTCCTCCTCGGTGTGGGAGGCTCTGAACTGGCCGACGAGGGAATCGTGCACTTGGATAAGAATCTGGAGGAACGAGGGATCATCCTTGAAAGCGTCGAGCATGGAGTCCCAGATCTTGTTAATGAGGATACCGATGGTGGACTGGGGCACCCATGCAAGCGCCTCGGGGAGCAGGGCGTCTGGTCGGTCGTAGTAGTAGCGGCGGAAGCCGAAAGCGTTCTCGACGTATCCCCGCCCGTGTAGGTACGAAGCGGTGCGGCGGTGCCACTCGGAAATGCCTGGGTGCAGCTGGAACCAGCGGGTTTGGTACTTCTCACTCTGGTGGACGCTGATATTCGCAGCCATAGCCATTGTAGCGGGGCTTCCTCCGTAGTTTGTACCGTGAACCCAGCTTTTTGCGAACTGCCTCTCTTTGGCGAAGCGGGCCTTGTGTTCCTTGTAGTTCGGATGGGATTCGATCAGCTCGTCATACGGGGGGAGGTTTTTCCCTGCGAGATCGCCACCATTCACGATGTGAAGGTCAACGCCGCGTCGGAGGAGTTCCTTGAGACCCTCGTCCTCGGCTTCCCAAACTACGACTTGCAAGTCCGCGCGATCCAAGTCCATGTCGAAGATTACGTATCCCTCGTCGGGAAGGAAGAGCTTTCGCAGGTTCGGGAAGGGGTAGGCGGATGTAGACTCCTCGTCCCCGCTGGGAATGTTTTGGAAGTTCAACCCGCTGCCGAAGGCATTCTGGGAAGAGGAGAAACGGAAGGTTTCCGTACCAGCCATGTTGAAGGAACTGCGCATCCGCTGGTCGCGGTCTAGGCCTGCATCAACGAAGGTCGAGTGAAAGACTGTGAGACTCCGAATCTCCTCTATGAGCTGGACAAACTGCCCGAGGATCGGCTCTTTCTTGACGATCTTTTTCAGAGATTCGCTGTCGGTAGAGGCGTTGCCGGTCTTACGGGAGCGGACAGCTGGTATGGCGAGAGTTTCGTAAAAGAACCGCTGCATAGCGGGAGAGCTTTTGACGTTCAGGGGCTCTCCAGCGATGTAGTCAAGCTCGTCCTGACGATTGACGGCAGCTTCTAGGAGTTCGACGCTCAGAGCTTTCTTCTTTGCGACATCGACGCGGACGCCAAGGTGCATCGCTAGTAGGACATTCCAGAAGTGGCGGTGTTGAAAGTTGCTCTGAGGGAGGAGGCCTCGGGAGGCGAGGGCCTGGAGGGAGCCGGTCGCTACCTCGAAGGTTCGCATACAGTCAAAGCAGTTGTATTCCCAGAGCTGACGCTCGTTCATCTTAGATTCCCAGGTCTTACCGTCATCCTTCCAGTACACATAGTGCTGGCAGTAGATTGAGGCGCAAAACCCGAGGGATTTTTTCATCCCAGCGTTGCCGACGTGGTGGGTGAGCATGGTGTCCACTGCAAGGTTCGGCACGAACCCGAGCCATCGCTGATAGTACTGAAGGTCGTACAGCCCATTGTGGAAGGCCCACACGATGTTTGGGTGAAGGGAGAGGTCGTAGAGAGCTTCCGCGAAAGCGACTTCTTCCTCGAAGGTGTAGTAACCCTCTGGTCGCTCGATGCAGGCGAGGGGTACGCACAGGGAGTCTGTAGGGCTCCATGCTAGACCGATGCAGGCGATGTGGCCTGAGCGGGTTTCTATGTCACCCGTGAGTAGAACGGGTACGGGGGAGGCATCCGCTAGGGCGTGTAATTCGCGGATAATTGCGAGATTTTCGGGCATCCCTAGTGCTACCCTCACTCGATACGCCGGAGCCTCTAAAACCCGTATTTGCCCAGCCGCTGCCCGTTGAAAATCTCTCAAAACTTGGGGTCGAAGTGCCATGTCAGCCATGACGGAACCTGGCTCGTAGGTGGCCACAAGGTTGGCCTTCGTACCATCGGAGTAGGTGTAGGTGAACTGAGAACCACGCCAGATCATGACACCGTACTGGCCGGTGAGCGCCCACAAAGAGAAGTTTCCGAGAGCGATGATCGAGGTAGGACGGCGCTTCTCAAGGTCGTCGCGGAGGTTCTGGGCAGCGAGCTGGAGCTTCGGGGAGACCCAGAAAGGGTCGGCCCAGAGGTGGTCGGGCCCTGGGGAGCGCTTTCGCTTAACGAGGAGGTCTTCCCCTTCGCCCCAAGCAAGGGGGGTCGGGAAAAAGGTTCTCCAGTAGGTGTCGGCGAGTGGTACACCAGCCGTGCGCAAGAGCCCTTCGTACAACCGACCTGCGAAACCGGAGAACGGGCTCTTGTAGTAAACGTCATCCTTCGAGGGGGAGTCCCCGACGATGAAGATTCTAGGCGCCGGAGAGCCCTTCGAAAGCGTCGCGCATACCGTCACCGGAGGGGGTGGGGCTTGAAAGACCGTGTCTGCGTTGAAGGATAATGCCATGGGAGTTCTCTTCGTTTTCGATTAGGATGGACTTGCAGTAAGCAGCGTGTGCAGCGGGTAGGAGAGGGCCACTACCCGCGCAGAAGTCGAGCAGGACTTGACCTGGGCTGGAGAACATACGCACGAGGGCTTCGAACAGGGCGACAGGCTTTTGCGCCGAGTGGCCGAGGTTTTCGTCCGCTGGGAAGTGGAGAACATCTAGGGAGCCGAAAGCTCCAGCTGCGAGCTTAGCCTCCGGCCTGTAGGCGAGAAGGATACACTCGTAAGTGCGGAAGGGAAGGACGCCTGGCACTGGGGCGCGATTCGAGCGAACTTTGTCCCAGATCAGGGGAGTGCGGGCAACGCTCCAGCCAGCATCTTCGGCGAAACCCTTAAGCGTTGGGAAGTTTCCGAAGTCGCAAAAGAGTGCCATGTAGGAAGTGGGCTTCGAGAGGCGGAAGGCTTCGCGCAGGAGCGGCGGCATGAGTTCGCACCAGCTTTCGAAGCTGTCATCGTAGGTGTGACGCTGGAGACCTTCGACGCGCTGGGCACCGCCCCCGAACGCTTGGGCTCCGATTCCATATGGGGGGTCGCTGATGATGTGGTCAACACTGCCAGACGGGAGGGTCGGCAGCACATCACGGGCGTCGGCGAAGTGAACCTTGTGAGTCTCATTCAGCGGCGTTGGGGCTTGGGACAGGGCAACGGCCGCAGCCTTGTTGCGGGCGATCTGCTCTTGGCGCTCGATGACCTTGATGGCGTCTTTTTTGGTTTTGGCGCTGGCGACTGCGGGGTCGTGAAGGTACTTTTCGAGGGCGATAGTTTCGCGGGCAGCAACAATGTCCCCACGAGAGGGGGACTCTTTCTGGGTGACTTCGATGGCCAGCGCCTTGGTGTCGAGGGGTGTGCCGGCGGCTTCCGCCTCCAGCTCCCGCAACCGCTTGAGCTTGGCTACAGCGCGAACTTCGTCGACCCAAGTGAGGGCTGTCCTGCAGCGATTCTCGTCGAACTCAAGCTGGGCGATCTGGAGGGCACTGCGCTTGCCCAGCACGATTGCGGGGATGTGGCCGGCGGGGAGAACTTCGTCTCCGATACGAATGGGCTCTTCGTAAAGGTCGAATATCACCGACATTGCTTCGAAGCGACCATAGCCAGCTTGAAGAGTGCCGTCGATGATTGTGACTGGGTGGATCAGGCCATCCGCTCGGATGGACTTCACCAGCTCGTTCAGCTCGTCGGGGGTGCGTGGCGTCTCTCGCTGACGTTCGGGGGCGAGAACGACGCTTTTGAGTGGGACAAAGTGAATCATGTCAGGAGACTTTCATGTACTGCTTGACCAGAGTCGGAAACAAGCGGGGGTCTTCGAGAAGGCGGGTGAACTGGGTTTCGTCCAGAAAAAGCTGAAGGTAGGCCTTCTCGAACAGGGGGCGATCCTGCACAGCGCCGGCGGGTGCAGGGGTGGTCGTGGGCTGTGGGGTCTGGCGTTGGCTTGAGACGATGTCCATAGGGATGCTCTTGGAAAGGTTTCGAAGGAACGATATTGTGCGGATAGCCGCCTGCAGTTCATCGCGCGTGGATCGTGGGGCGATTTTGACTGTATGCGGCTGATCCTCGGATGTGAAGACGGTAAACGTCAGGATCATGATAGCCTCTGGAAAGGGGGAGAAGGGCCGAAGCCCTTCCCGCTATGGAGCGTCCGCGAGAGCCCCTGGACGAATGTCCGCGGGGGCAGTTCGTGCGTCGTTGCAACGAGCAAGAACTTCGGCATACCCTGCAATATCGACCATAGAGTCGACATGAGCTGGGGTTGTAGAGAGGCGAGCTACCTTGACTTGGATGAGACAAAGTGCTACGTCCTCGGCGCTAATGGACTCCCCTGGAGCCAGCTTTGTCGCAAGCACGGCTTGGAAACCGAGCGCAATCTGCGACATGGAGATGTAGGGGTGGCCATAGGCTTCTTGGCGCGGGCCGTAAACGGCAGCGGCAGCGTCTTCAAGGATCGCCGTCCGCTTGGTGGGGGCTGCAGCGCGGGCCATGTTAGGCCTTAGCTACCGCCTTAACGCGGGCGTAGAGAGTTGCGGGGTCTTTGTCCGAAGCCTCGTGCACGATCTGGGCGCGGATTTGACGGCCAGGGAATTGGCTGAACGAGAAGGGGACACCTGGCTGGTTCATGCCGCAGGCTTCACGGAGGCGACCCAGTCCGACGTTTTTCTCGGGCCCAAAGTCGAGACCACCTTGGGGGGTCACATCCAAGATGATATCGTGCCGAACGGTCTTGCCGTCGTGTGGGGTGCCTGGGGCAATGCTTCGGAGGGTGAATGAGACCTTGTGAAGCATCTGGCCGGTGCGCTCACCCTTCTTGATTTCGAAGGAGTTGAACTCGGGCACGTCTGAGATCGTCATGACGTACTCGCCGGCAGGGTGCGGGTCGATCTTGGTTGCGTTGGCTTCAGTGAACTGAGCGTTGAGCAGTTGGGTCGGGTCAAAAGTAGAAAGCATGGTGATTTCCTAGTAGGGAAGGTTGATGAAATACCTGTTAAAGGTCAGGCTCCTTAGGCAGCAAACACACCCCCTCGCGCCTGCCACTCTTTGAATAGAGGCGCGAAGGACTGCGGAAAGTTGCCAATTCCGAGATAGCGGGACTTAGTGTCGACTTGTGGATTGGCCGTGCTCCACTTGAACTCAGCCCCCACGCGCTCGGCGTAGAGGAGTTCAGAGAACATGGCGGGAATCTTCGGGGCGAGGGCTTTCCCGAGGGTTGAGGGCATGATCTTGACACCGCCGAGAACTTGGTCAACCTCCCGCTCGATGTGGGCAAGCATAACGAAGTGGCAGCGGCACCCATCCGTGAACTTGAAGAGGGTGTTTTCGAGCTGGGCCTGGGCCATGCCCCACTCGGCCTGGGAGCGGACAACCTTGCCCCCGACTGTGTTGGACATAACGGCGCGGTTAAGGCCGCTTAAGCTATCCACGACGAGAACACGATCCGTGCCCCAAGAATCGACAGCCCCATAGGACTTGCCCGTACGCTCGTCGACAAAGTTCGAGAGCCCCGCGTAGATGCGGTCGAGGGTCTTGTGCTGAGTTTTGGTGGTGTCGGGGAGCTTTGCAAGCATGTCGAGGGTCATGGTGTTGACCTGGGCGGCAACCGCGGCGAGCTGGGCGAAGCCGGTCGTAGTGGGAAGGACTTGCATCCAGTGGAGGTTCTCGGGGATAGGCTTGCCTTGGCGGGAGAAGTGCCCGAGGAGGGATTCGAGCCCAGCTTCCGTGGCGAAGTAGAACACGTCGAGGCCTGGGATTTCGGTCAGCTGCCCGACGGAGTCGGTTTTGCCAGAGCCGCTGGCGCCCATAATCATCACGTTGATGCCTGGGAGTGAGGAGGGCTTTGCGGGGTTGAGTGGGGCCGATGGTACTGGTTGCGGAGTCATAGTAGTTCCTAGAGGAGGGTTGAGGGATGTGGGAGCTGGCACTCGGCTGGGTAGCGGAGGGACAGGCAATAGGCGCTGATGTACAAGAGGAGGTCGGGGGGTCGCGGTACCTTGAGGTCGATGTGGGTGTCTGGGGTTTGCGGGGTTATCCGGTGAAGGCAGTAGAGGGGTTCTCCTGCGGGGAGGGAAGGGTACGAGACCTTGGCCAGGACTTCCCCGCGAACGGTGTCGATGTAGAGAGCTGGCCAGTGCGGCCCCAGATCGGTGGGAACCCAGAAAGAGTACTTGAGGGTCTCGCTAATCGCGGGGAATGTCCACACTTCAAGGGTTAGTGATTGCTGAGTCGGTTCCACTTGTCTTTCCACTCAGCGCACGTGATGCAGCGAATGACGCCTGGGACTGCGAGGCGACGACGCTCGGGGATGGGGTCTCCGCAGTCGATACAGAAGGCCGCGCTCTCGCGAGTTGCTGGGGGATGGAGGAGGCGGAACTCTCGTAAGGCAGCGTCGCGGAAACGCTCTTCGTTGTCGGAAGCGAGGTCGTCGATGGTGGCCATAGGTAGACTCCTTAGTTAGTGGCTGAGGTTGGGTGGAAAGGGCGTTCTTCGCGGGCAAGAGGATCCCATACGCGCTGGACGAAGTTCGCTTCGAGCCAGGGTTGTGGGTCGAGGCTCCGGCACGGGGACTGGAAAATGCAACCCCCGTAGGCAGAGCAGGCGTCGTCGAGGTCTTTGTCCCAGAAGCCGGATTCCCAGCATTCTTTCATTCGGTGGAGGTCGCGGAGGACTTGGGCATACCATTCGTCAACCATGTGGGAAGGGCGATACGTCGGCACCCGCATGGCGTCGTACTTGGTTTTGAGGATGGACACCCCAGTGACGAGGACACCTTGCACGTTTTCGTAGGCTTGGCGAGCGGCCCACACATACCCAGTGAACTGAGAGCGCATTTCCCACTGACGAGCCCAGCTCTCCCCGAGGGCGGAAGTGGTCTTGTCATCCTCGGGGAAAATGCCGCCAGCGAAGTGGACAATCTGGTCACAGCGACCTGTGTAGAGAACAGCCTCACCTGTCGTAGGGTGGCGAAAGTCGAGGGGGAGGCAGATTGAGAACTCGATTGCACGACCTGAGCGGGTACTAATGGGCTCTGTGCCTTCGGAGCCAAGGGGGTACTTATCCGCGAGGAAGGTCATAGCACCGGCCATCCTGTCGGCAGTCTTGGCCGAGCCGAAAGGGGCTTCGAAGTCTCCGTACTCGCGCAGGAGGCTCTCGATGCCGATGGCTAGGGAGTCGTCAGGAGAGTGGCCATCGACCCAGTAGGCCTTGCGCATATCTTCGAGGCCCTTAGCGAAGGCCTTACCCGCGTGAAGGTGTACGCTCTCGCGGGCGATTTTCCAGTGGTGGAGGTACTCCCAATAGAACTTATTTGGGCATGAGCGGAAAGTCTTGAGCATCGTCGAATCGACTGTCTCGGGGAATGGTGGGCGGTGCATGTGGTAGTCCTTAAGTAGTTGTGGAGCTGGGAGGAATCGCTATTCCTTACCTTCGTCTCGGAGTTCAGAAGCACTGCTGCTCGGGTGGCTCCAATTTCGCCCCTGCGGGGCCGACCCCACTTTCGCGGTGGGAGTCGTATTCAGGTAAGGCTTTTTGCTCAGGTCGCGACCCCGAGTGGAGGCTACGCCACCCTTAGTTGAGAGTTGCGAGAATGTCCTCGGCAGAGGGGCCGGTATCGCGAGCTTTGACAGCCTTAGCGACTGTGCGGTTCGTCATGGCGGAAGTCCTGTCAGCGCGCATCAGGGCAATTGCGTGCTTGAGTTCCTCCCGAGTCAGCTGGCCGGCCTTCGCTCGATAGGAGGTTAGGGTCGCCTGCACAGAGAGGGCCGGTGCCAAGTCCGATGAAAGGGTCGGCAGAGCTATCGACGGGCTGGGGGGCTGGCTGTGGGGTGTCGCGGAAGTAGGTACTTGCAAGTTCGATGAAGAATGCACTATAGGCTCCATAAGGTACTGATTGAGAGAAGGGGGAATACAAGTGGGCCTGAAGTCTCTTGTGGAGGTCTTCGGGTATCCGCAGGGATACGGTGATCTTGCCGCCGTCCTTACGCATTGGCCACACCTTCAAGGGTTACTTGCCATTTGTCAGGGATGACGGCGCCCGCAGCCTTGGTGTTCGGCTGCAGGGGGATGACGCGGTTGCAGGCCCACACGGGCAGAGAAGAGAATAGCTTCCGTTCGTCGGCCCGAAGCGCTGTGAGGACTTGAGACTGGCCACGACGCTTGGCGAGGTAGAAGCGGTCGCCGGAGGGCTCGGAGAAGAGCTGTCCGGAGGGCACACTGTAAAGGGTGCGGATGCACACAACGGCCAGGGGGTAGTAGTCCGGCGGGAGGAGTTCGGCTGGCTTGGGGGTGCCGACGGCTTTGGCAGCTTTGGCCGCAGCGTCAGCTGTCAGGACTTCTTCGAGAAAGTCGTCGAGGGCACTGAAATCGTCAGGGGTAGTGCTCATGGGTGCTCCGAGGGGTAAGGGTTGATGGGTGCTACATTGTATAATGTTGCGTGTGGGTACATTATATAATGTGTGCTCCAAGTTGTCAAGCTTTCCGGCGGAAGTAATGGGAGCGAACCCCCATTACTTCACACGAGGGTACGAGGCCGCTGATTAAGCGAGACCGTCGAACACCGACTCGTCGGGAGCTGCCTTGGCCTTCGCAGCACGCATCTGGGCAATTTCCATCTGGATTGCAGGCATGTTGCGCAGCTTGATCTTCTCGGCAGGGGTTTTCGTAGCCAGCCATGCCGCGGCCTGGGTCTCGGCCACGCCCTTGACCTTGGCAATGGCGGCGGCCAGCTCGCGGGCGTTTGCCGTCGGGCCAGTGGACTTGGCACGCTCTTTGCTAAAGGTGCCGGATTCCAGCTGGTCGCAGACGTTTTCGATCTTGCCAATGTAGTCGTCAAGGTTTTCAGCGCCGGCGCCAGCATCGCGGATCTTCTGTTCGAGGCCGTGCTCGATCAAGGCCGTGGCGAGGGTCGCGGGGAAGGTACGACTTTGGCTGGTGCCATTCTTAAAGTACAAGGAGCTGACGATGCTGCCGTCAGGGTTGACGGTGTGCTTCGTGAGCATGGAGGTCTTGCCCACGAATTCGAGGGTTTGACCGTCTTCGAAGGTCACGGGGGTGCGTTGTGCGGGGGCGGCTTTTGTTGCCATGATGGTGATTTCCTTAAGGTTGCCGAGACTTGAAAAACGCGCTCGGCGTTGGCGTTTTATGGGATTATAGCAGATTCTCGGGGCTACGTGGTAGGGGTATTCCCTAGGGCACCTACGGCGTCTAAGAAGTCGTCGGCATTGCCGCCACCCACGGGGGCAACAGCTAGGCCTGAGCGGATAGAGATACCTGAGAGGGCAGTCGAGCCAGCATGTATTGTCATGATGCAGGGGGTTGCTCCAGGCAGGCGGGCGAACTCACGGTAGTTCATGCTACTGTCGGGACTACCGGAAGTAGCAAAGGTCACTGTAAATGGGGGGCAAGGCTCGGAGAGGAGACGCTTCTCCCGAGCGACTTTGTAGAGGGTAGTTCGCAGGGAACGGAGGCGGGAAGCCGAGCCCTCGCAAATAACTGGCTCGGGACTTGGTAGGGATAGTTGCTGGAAAATCCAGTCAATGGTAATGTCGGGCATGGTGGTTAAGGATGTGAGTTACCAGCATTGGGGGCTGCTGGGTTGCCCATAGAACGGCCGATTTCAACAGCCAACCAAAAAACAGCAGCGCGAGCAGCAGCGCCTTTGTCGTTGTTGTGGTCTGCGTAAGATGCGTCTTTTCGCTTTGGTAATTCTTTTCCATAGGTTATTGCGGATGCGTACCATGAACACGGGGTGAGTCTGGCCATGATCGCAATCTGCAATCTCCGGCTATCGCCATCGTCGTTGTAGGGGTTCCACTCAACTGAATAGTCAGTGTTCCAGTCTGCTTCTCGCATGGCGAGGCCATCTTTGAAATGTACATCTGCGAACCCAGCAGCCTTAGCCGCCAGATCGTAGTCCTCGCGTGTTGGTGTGCTCATAGTGACCATCCTGTAGGCAGTAAAGGCATTGATCGAAAAATGGGAGAAAACCCAGGAAGTATTTCGAGAACTGCATCCATTGCAATATCGTGGTATTCCTGTTCACGCTTTGCGATGTTGCGCCAGAAGCGACGGATGCGAAGCTCGTGGTGAAGTTGCGCGATGACTTGGCGCTTGCGTTTTCTGGTGCTCATACCGCCTCCGATGGATCATCAGTCCAGCCTTCCGCGAGGCCGATGATTCGGTAAGCGATGATGTCTTGATCGCCAAAATCATGCTGCCAAACATAGGCTTTTGCTTCTGGGTGTGCGGGAGCCTTTGTTTTCCAAACAATTCCCGATCTGCAAATGCATTCAACAACAACCCCATCAGGCACAGGGCATTCACCACCGCCCCAGTAGGTGAACTCGGTTTGTTCTTTGAGGCGAAGCTCGTTCAGCGCAACATCAGCCACGTAGAACGGCGATGTTTCAGCTAGCGTCTGCGCAAACAAGGCATAAGAACGTAGCAAAGCCCCGCGATTCGTCATCGTCCCCCGTGGCATCTTGCTCCAATCAATCAGCCGTTTCTTTGGCTTTAAATTGTCGGGGTGCTTGGCGCTCTTGCGTGGTTCAAAACGGATATTACCGTAAATATCAGCGACAACATCCATAAAGCTACAGCGATACCTCGTTTCCTCTGGAGCAAACACATCCCACCATTCCGGCTCGTCTGCCAACTGCTTGATAAGCGCTGCGTGCTTATGTGGTGTTGGGTTCATGATTGCTCCTTGATGCCGTGTGCGGCTTCGGTTTGCTCAATCACAAAATCAATTGCTTCGCCATAGTCTGCAATCCAGCCAAATTTGAGAGCCTTTTGAGCAATCTCTTCTTTTTGAAGCTCACTCAGCGGCTTTGCTGCTGGTGCTGGATGTGTGCATTTACAGAGCGCAGTCCACTCGCCGTTTTGGTTCCTCTCGGCGTCTGGAGTGAAGTTACTGGCGTGGAAAATTTCGTGGCTTCCGGTAAGCATCCACGCTTCTACCGCTTGTGCAGTCGCCGTCTTTTCTGCTTTCTGAAGTAACCAGCACACAAGATCGACCAGTGCGCCCTTGCTGCGCCGATTGCCCACCATCTGCATCGCTGCGGTGTATTGCTTGTGCGCTCCCGTTGTGAGCGGGTGATGCGCGTCAATTTCAGCGCTCCATTCATCTGGCTTGTCGTCGCTTGTTGCAGGCTCTACCGCTTGTGCTGCTATTGCTTCTCTGAGTTCGCTAATCGCACTAGTTACATGCTTCGGTGTCACATTGACCGTATAGTCGCCCTTGTCATCCTGAGCCATTACTTGCTCACGAGAAAGTGCGTCGATTGCACGCTCAATCACAGCCTTATCTACAAGTGCCTTGCTCATGATTCACTCGCTTTCAGCGGCCCAAAGATTGCATCAAACGCAGCTTGCGCGTCGGCTTCGGTTGCCCAGCAGTTGCCAGCGTTGAGGCGTTCAAAATCTACCTCGTGGTCAGTCCATGTGTCGCAACAACTTCCATCATTTCCAAAAATCCAGTACTTTTCGCCATGCTTCGGTTTCTCCCGCATCGGCACTGGCACCGTCACTGTGTAGGTGATCGTGGCTGGTTTGATGCGCCATTCCCAATGCTGGTTTGTCAGTGGGTTATGGATACAGCTTGCGTTTTCCCATTTAAGGTAGTCTGGAGCAGGCACTGGCCGCCCCTCCACACTCTCAAACCCATGCTTCGCCATGTGGCAGATCACGTCTGCATGTTTCAGTTCATTGCTCATGCCAAGTACCCCCTAGTAAACTGTTCGTCAAGGGATTCGAGAAGCTTCTCCGATAGGAGGCCTTCGGCCTCTATCCAAGTGCCGAAGAGCCATACGTGGGTGACTGTGACGGTGGTCGGAGAGCCTGGGTGTGCGTGCTCAAGGTCTCGAACCTCAGGCTCTCCTTCCTCGACGAGAGTGCTGAAGTGATACTTCACACCCGCAACTTCGGCTTCGAAGACCCTGCCCCCGTCGTGCTCTCCGTAAAAGGGGCTTGTCGGCGCTGCGGCCCGATACTCTTTGGAGAGGTTCGCCTCCCGCAGCAGGGATGTGAGGGTACCGACTTCCCGAGCGAGGCGCTCGACCTGCTCAGTGAGGTAAATTTCGAGTGGTGTCATTTTGCGGCTCCTGTCGTCAGGGAGCACTGGGTCTCGCAGAAGCGTGCCCGACGTTCGGTGACTTCGGTCGGACTCGCCTGAAACCACCACGCAAAGCATGTGCGGGTCAGCGAAGGGCTCGATGTGAGAGACTCCGTCGCTGTGAGGGCGCCCGTTCGATGGCCATCAGCGTAGGCGGCGAGTGCCACTTCTTCGAGCTGGAGGGTATGCCCACGGTCGAGGGCTACGAGGGCTGCAGCCCCGAGCATCGAGGGGAGGAGGGCGGCAGCCGCGACGTGCCGGAGGCGGTAGCGGTTCGGCTGAGTTGGTCTAGAGGGTTGTTCGTACATCTGGAAGCTCCGAAGGTGGGGGTAAGTCCCTTGGTCGCAGGGGCGACGGTGGGAAGGTCGAGGATTCGGCCTAGGTGTATTATGGCATATCTGGGGGAGTTTGTCAACAAAGTAATACGGGTAGTTTAAAAGTAATAGCGGGATGGGTTGTGATGGTTCGGGATGCCGTGGTAATGGTTTCGAGGTTTTGGCCGGAGAGCCTGGGGAAAACGGCGACCATGTAATGAAGTAATCGCGGTAATCGGTGGTGTAAGAGTGGTAATGGTAAAGTAAAAATAAATAATTAAAAAAAATACTGATTTTCTGGGACATTATGGGATGTTTCCAGTTCCTACATTATGGAATCTCTAAACGGGCGTCGGGGAGCCATGAGGCATTACCACAACATACCGACCCATTACAACCCATCACAACCCTGCCTAGGATTATCCGCATTATCCGCGATTATAGCCTCTCGCCGTGTGTGCATGTAGGGTAGTCTCACCCTCGCCCCGTTCGCCCCGTGTGCACCCGATTACCCGCCCCCGTGAGCCTCCCGCAGCCGTGCCCATACCCCCATTCTCGGGGGCAAAAAACCGCCCCGAAGGGCGGCTGCGTGGCGAGTGGGTTTGTTAGTCACCCAGCCCTTCGAAGGCATCCTCGCCACCCGTGGAGCGCTTGGCGCGGATCGCCGCTACCGCCACCATGATCGCGGGCATGGTGCGAACCTTGGCCTGCTGTTTCGCTGGCAGCGCCCGATACCATGCATCCGCGGCTGCATACGCGACACCCCGATGTTCGGCGATGGCCTGTACATAGTCGTTCGCACTCGCCTCCCCTGTGCGCTCAATGCCCCAGACACCTGACTGGAGGTTTGTCCATACGCGACGCGCGGCTGCGAATTTTTCTTCGTCGGAGGCGCTGCGTCCTGTGTTTTCGTCCCGAGGGATAGCCATAGCATCCGCTAGCTTTTGCTTGAGGCCATGAACAGCCAGCCGTTCAATCAGGTCACTCGGGAGCGCTTCGAGCGACGCCGAGAGCTGCAGCCCTCCGAGACTCTCGAACGATACGCCGGTGGCGCTGGTAATAGTGTTGATGGTACGTGCCATAGTGGTAACTCCTAGTAATCACCGCAATATCGCGGCACCCGATTACATGCAAGAGCCATGCCAACCCCGAAACCCGTGGTTTTGTAATACTTTCGTACTACAATCTCCCGAAGGGTTGACAATTTTCGTCACAAGTGGCTGACAATTTTCGTCACATGTGACAATTTTCGTCAGTGTTGCTTGGACACCACGGGGGGACTTCGACGCCCCCACCCCTCGAATTGGGCACCTTTACATGTATATCCATCCCCAGACTTTGGGCGACCCGCAAGCAAGATTCCATAATGTCCGGCGGTGAGACATTCCATAAGGTCGGCCCTCCAGCCCCCCCAGCGGCCCTCGACAACTGCCC